>Ga0209090_10000381_pt1 | contig 27370 bp, 15 predicted proteins | sample ArcticOcean_MG_C_9_FD_187432 | JGI IMG/M metagenome (GOLD analysis project Ga0209090, IMG submission 187432) | Marine microbial communities from western Arctic Ocean - ArcticOcean_MG_CB2_152 (SPAdes) (version 2) | ecosystem: Environmental > Aquatic > Marine > Oceanic | place: Arctic Ocean... | reverse complement strand
CAAATAAAAACAGGAGCAGAAGGTTCTAAAGAAAGTGAAATAGAAAATCGCAAAGACAAGAGGTTAAAGATGCAAGGTACTCAACAGAGTAAATTAATTCAACAACGTCAAAACGATTCTAACCCTGTAGATTTTGAAACATCAGGAGGAAGTGAACTTGGATTCAACATAGAAGAGTTGATGCCTAAGATTTAATTAATTATATAATATTTTATCATGTCAGAAGAAACAAAAACAAATGAACCTGTTAAGCAGGAAGGTGAGTTTAAAATTAAAAAGAAAACTCCTAAAAAACTTGGACACTTAAGTGGAAACGATCCAGTTAAAGTAGACTTAACAAAACCAGAGGCTACTGGAGATATCACCCCAGACCTTATAAAGGTTAATATTCCTAGTGAATTAATCAAAAAAGAAGAAGACAACAATGCCATTCGTATCGGAGAAACAGGAGAAATTCCTGAAAATAAACAAACCGGAGATTTGGTTGAAGTGGACAAACAAATACAAGAGCCCAGCGCGATTGTTGAAGAAGTCTCTCCCATCCAAGAAATAACCGATGAAGAAGTCAAAGAGGTTAAGCAAGAAATAAAAGAAGCTATTAGAGATAAAGAGGTTCTAGGAAAAGCTTTACCTGAAAATGTAGAAAAACTTGTTACTTTCATGGAAGAAACAGGCGGATCATTACAAGACTACGTAGCATTAAACAAAGACTACTCTAAGCTAAATAGCTCAGAAGTATTAAAAGAATATTATCTTAAATCTAAACCACACTTAGAACTAGACGAAATAGCTTTCCTTATGGAAGACAATTTTAAGTTTGATGAAGATGTAGATGAAGACCGTGAAATCCGTAAAAAGAAACTAGCGTTTAAAGAAGAAGTTGCAAAAGCAAAACAATACTTAGAAGGTTCTAAGAGTAAATACTACGATGAGATCAAGTTGAGACCAGGCGTAACTCAAGAACAACAACAAGCATTAAGCTTTTACGACCAATACAAGGCGCAGCAAGAAAAAGCGCAACAACAACACGGTGATTTTAGAGATCGTACTAAAAAACTATTCAACCAAGATTTCAAAGGTTTTGATTTTAATGTTGGAGAAAAAAAATTTAGATATGGTGTTAAAAATCCAGATAAAGTTGCTGAAACCCAGGTGGATGTTCAAAATTTCGTCAGTAAATATTTAGATAAAGACGGGAATATGGTTGATCCAGCAGGGTATCATAAAGCTATGTACGCTGCGATGAACTCTGATAAAATAGCTCATCATTTTTATGAACAAGGAAGAGCTGATGGCATTAAAAATGTTATCACTAATTCCAAAAACCCTACATCAGACAAGCCTAGGCAAGCTGCCGGTGAAGTTTTTATAGGGGGAATGAAAGTAAAATCGATTAGCGGGTTAGATTCATCAAAACTTAAAATACGAACAAAAAAATTTAACTAATTAAAAATTAAAAATTATGGCTTTAAATCCACAGTTTGGGACAATTTTACCTTCTCAAACTCAACAAATTTTACAGCAAAACTATCTTCAATTTGATGGTGCAGCTGGCGGTAACTTTGCTCAGCAATACTTACCAGAGCTTTACGAAGCTGAAGTAGAAAGATACGGTAACAGAACGTTATCAGGTTTCTTAAGAATGGTTGGCGCTGAAATGCCAATGACATCTGATCAAGTAATTTGGTCGGAACAAAACAGACTACATATATCATATGATAATTGTACTATAGCTGCAAACGGATTAGATATCGATGTAACAGCTGGTGGAACAATCGCGGTAACTAACGTTATCTCGCCTGCTTCAACAGTAGTTATTATGGATGATTTTGGTGGTGAAGTAAAAGCATTTGTTAATGCTTCTCAAACTGCTACAGGTATTGTATCGGTACAACCTTATGCATTTACAGATTTACAAGCGGTAGGAGCTACTGGAGCTGGGCTTGTTGGTACTGTAAAAATATTTGTTTATGGTTCTGATTATCAAAAAGGACAAAGTGCTGTTGGTGCTGCGGCTGGAGCTAATGCTATTGCTGCTGCTAACCCTATGGTTACTGTGAATCCTGCATTTACTACTTTCAGTAACAATCCTATTATCGTAAGAAGTCAATACTCTATTAACGGTTCTGACACTGCTCAGATCGGTTGGGTAGAAGTTGCTACTGAAGACGGAACTGGAGGTTACTTATGGTATTTAAAAGCTGAGTCTGAAACAAGATTACGTTTTGAAGATTACTTAGAAATGTCAATGGTTGAAGGTGAACTTAAAACTGCCGCATCTCCTATTGCTGGAGCTGTTGGTGCAGGTATCATTGGTACTGAAGGTTTATTCGCTGCTATTCAAGCTCGTGGAAACGTAGAAGTAGGATTTACTGCTGCTGCTGGTATCGATTCTTTCGATGCTATTCTTAAGAACTTAGATACTCAGGGAGCTATTGAAGAAAACATGTTATTCTTGAACAGAAATACTGCTCTTGATTTTGATGATATGTTAGCTTCTATCTCTGGAGGATACGCTGGTGGAACTGCTTTTGGTTTATTTGAAAATTCAGAAGAAATGGCTTTAAATCTTGGATTCTCAGGATTTAGAAGAGGTTCTTATGATTTCTATAAAACAGACTGGAAATACTTAAACGACGCTTCTACGCGTGGTGCAATGACTGGACCTGCTTCTATTGAAGGAGTATTAGTTCCTGCAGGTACTTCTACTGTTTATGACCAAATTTTAGGTACAAACATTAGACGTCCTTTCTTACACGTAAGATATAGAGCTTCTCAAGCAGATGACAGAAGAATGAAATCATGGCTAACAGGTTCTGTTGGTGGTGCATTCACTTCTACATTAGATGCAATGGAAGTAAACTTCTTATCTGAAAGATGTTTAGTAACTCAAGCTGCTAATAACTTTGTATTATTCAAAGGAATCTAGAGTAAATTAATGTAATTCTTACCCTCGTTATATCAACGGGGGTAATTATTACTCTTATTAAATTATTTAATTTTATTATATTATGTCAAAAAAAGAAACACAATTAAAATCAAATGGTTGGGAAATAAAAAATAGAACATATTTTTTAAGAGACTCAACTTCACCGTTAACTTTAACAATACCTGGTAAGCATACTAAAAAGCATCCTTTACTATGGTTTGATAAAGAAACAGGAATTCAAAAAGAATTAAGATACGCTACAAATCAAGCATCTGTATTCGTTGATGAGCAGAAAGGTGAGGCTACTATGGGTCATATAACATTTAGAGACGGGACGTTAACAGTTCCTAAAGAACAACAAGCTTTACAGCATCTTTTGTCTCTGTATCACCCTTTATTAAACACAAAATATAAAGAACACAAACCACAAGATATAGCTGTTGATCAGTTAGAAGATTTAAACTATGAAATAGACGCTTTAATAGCTGCTAGGGAGATAGATATTGATCATGCAGAAGCTATCATGAGGGTAGAGATTGGATCTAAAGTAAATAGCATGAGTTCTAAGGAGCTTAAAAGAGATTTACTTATATTTGCTAAGCGTAATCCTAGATTGTTTATAGAATTAGCATCAGATGAAAATGTCCAACTTAGAAATTTTGCTTTAAGAGCATCAGAGCTAGGTATAATTTCTTTATCTCAAGATCAAAGAACTATAACATGGGCTTCGAATGGAAGAAAGCTTATGAATGTTCCTTTTGATGAAAATCCTTTTTCAGCTTTCGCTGCTTACTTAAAGACAGATGAAGGTGTAGAGGTCTATAAATCTATAGATAAAAAAATGAAATAACAGGTGATTATAATAATGGGTGATCACTTGCGTGGTCACCTAATTATTAAAACAAAAAAAATAAAATGGCAATAAACGTAAACCAAGTTTATCAAACGGTTCTACTTATCTTAAATAAAGAACAAAGAGGGTATTTAACTCCTGATGAATTTAACAAGATATCTACACAAGTACAACTTGAGATATTTGAATCTTACTTTGAAGATCTAAATCAACAATTACGTGTGCCAGACAACGATAGCGAATATAGCGATCGTGTTAAAAATACTCAAGAAAAGATAGCAATCTTTCAAGAATCGGGAACGTGTCCTTACGTTGGCCCGTATTTTAGCACCCCAACAATATCCGGTGCAACAACATCTCAAACATTTACAACTACAACATCTCAACAGTATGTTATAACAAGCATAACTGCTAGCGAACTAGACGCTGGTCAACCTAGCGTTACACTAGAAGACGCTAATGGTGATCAAATATCTTTAGCTGAATTTGTAGATTGGACAATATCAGGAACAACTTTAACTTTAACAAGTCAACCAACCGCTGGAAGAAACTTAATACTTACGGTCAAAGAATTTGATTTTTACAAAATAGGAACTGTAGTATACAAAGATGAGAACCCTGTTCAATACGTTCAACCAAACGAATTGTTTGAATTAAATCTTTCTCCAATAACTAAACCATCTAATACTTTTCCAGTATATAAATATAAAGATAGACAAATATATGTTTATCCCACAACTATAAACAAAGACATATCTTGTACTTACTTAAGAAAACCATTAAGTCCTCTGTGGAATTTTACAGCTGTGGCTCCTAATTTTCAATACATATATAACGCAGGTGGATCTGTTAATTTTGAGTTACATCCAGTAGAGCAAACCGAAGTTATACTTAGAATTCTTATGTATGCTGGTGTAATAGTCAAAGACCCTCAATTAATACAGAGCGCTGGGCAACAGATAGCTATAGATAATCAAAACGAAAAACAATAAGCGATGGCTATACAACCTCCAAATAATGGATTAATAACAGAAACTGGGCAACAATATTTTGAAGGTGCCCAAGGTTTTAGAGGTGATGGAGCTAAGCTTTCATTCCTAACTACATTTAATACAGATCTTTTTTTAGGTAATTGGGATTCAAACACTGCTGATTATTCTTTAAATAACTTTAAGATGTATACTAGTACTCAGGGTATACCAGGTACTTTTTCAGAATACCTTACTAGTTTTTCTGTAGTTAACAACGCAGTAGTATTTGATGCTGGCTTTGCTCCAGCTAATGGCTTGTATATAGTTGTTCAATTAAAAATATTAACAGGTGGTAAATACGCTACAACACAAGCGGAAAAAGCCTACGGCCAAACAACTGAAGACAACTACGGTAGTTACCAATATGTAAAACTAAACGATATTGTAAACAATTTCTTAGTAGGATATATAGGACAAGGAAAGCTTTTACCAGATTCTAAAAGAACTGATGTTATATTTCATGCAAAACGTGGAATGCAGGAATTTAGTTATGATACTTTAAAAAGTATAAAATCTTCTGAATTAACAATACCGGATGGTTTAACATTAGTGTTACCTCAAGATTATGTTAATTATGTTAAGATGTCTTTTATAGATAACTTTGGAGTTAAAAGACCATTGTATCCAGCAAACAACTTAACTATCAGTCCTTACAATACACAACTACAAGATTCAGCTGGTATACCAACTCAAGATAATTTTGGTAACGATATAGAAGGTACTTCTATAACTCAAGAAAGATGGCACGAAGCTAATGACTCTTTGATCAATGGCAGTTGGACAATGCAAGACTTCACCAATGATATATGGGCATACAACTGGGATAATCCAAGTGCTTGGTTTGGTGCAAGTCAAGGTCAAATGTACGGCATGGATCCGCAGTTTTCTCAAACAAACGGATGGTTTAACATGAACGAAAGAGAAGGAAAAGTTTCTTTTTCTAGTAACTTAAAAGGAAGACTAATAGTTTTAGAATATGTATCAGATGGTTTAGCTACAGACTTAGATACTAAACTACCTAAATTAGCTGAAGAAGCTATGTACGCTTATATATTGCATGCTATAATTTCTACACGAGCAGGCCAGCAAGAATACTTAGTACAAAGATTAAAAAAAGATAAAAGTTCTAAATTAAGAAACGCTAAAATTAGATTATCTAATGTTAAGCTAGATGAGATAGTTCAAGTGATGCGTGGTAAATCTAAATGGATTAAAAACTAAAAAATGGCAGAAGCTAAAAATACTTTTCTAAAGTCCAAGATGAATAAAGATCTTGACGATAGAATATTACCTAATGGTGAATATAGAGATGCTCTAAATATATCCGTTGGTAGATCAGAAGATAACGATGTAGGTTCATTAGAAAATATAAAAGGTAATTCATTAGTAGCAGCTACCTCAGAAAGCAATAGCAACTTACGTTGTATAGGTAAATTTGAAGACGAAACCGGAAATAGAATATTTCAGATTTTAACTGATTATACTGACCCTGTTTCTAACTGTACTGCTATAACATATCCTACACCTGCTTCGTCGCCAGAGATGAAAATAACTGTACTAGAATTAGACACTAATAACTACAGCACACTTGTTCAAGGTAAGTTTTTAAATTTTGCAAAAAATAAATGTTGGCAAATAACAGGTATAAATTTAGTTGAAAATCTTTTATTCTGGACTGACAACAGAAATCAACCAAGAAAGATAAATGTAGAAACAGCTTTAAACGATAGTAGTTACTACACGGAAGAGCATCAAATATCAGTAGCTAAGTACATGCCTGCTTTACCGCCTAAATTATACAAAGAAGTAGATACAACAGTCGTATCTATATCTAGTTCTAGCGCGTTTAAAGTTGAAGACATCACTGGTATATCCGTAGGTATGACAGTAGTATCTAATACACCGGATAACGTTGGTGGCCAATATATAAACGCTAGTGAATTCTTAAAAGTTGCTAGCATTAATGGAGATGAAGTAGTTTTAAATGCAGTTCCAAGTCAAACAGTAGTTGTTGGTCAAAACATTAGATTCATAGAAACAACTATGACTAACGAAAGTGGCGATCCAACATGGCCTGGAGACCCTAGTTACTTAGAAGATAAGTATGTAAGGTTTGCTTATAGATTTCAATATGATGATGGTGAATATTCTATAATGTCTCCGTTTACTCAAATAGCTTTTATACCTGAGCAGGAAGGTTTCTTTTTATATGGAAATGAAAACGAAGCTTATGAAAGCAGTATAATAAAATGGTTTGAAAATAACGTAGATAATATAAAATTAAGAATAGAACTACCAGAAGTAGGTTCTGATTCTACTAAAGGAGGAAACTCTCTTAAGAATATTATAACAGAATACAAGATACAAAACATAGATATATTATACAAAGAATCTAATGGTTTAGTTGTTAAAGTTTTAAAAACTATCAGCGGTACTACCATGGCTTTAGAGATGAATGAAAATGTATACGTGTATGAGTATCAATCTGAGAAACCATATAAAACATTAACAGAAGGTCAAACAACTAGAGTTTACGACAAAGTACCTGTTAGAGCTTTATCACAGGATGTAGCCGGTAACAGAGTTATATACGGAAACTTTAAAGATAAACATACACCTTACGACACTTTAGATTACAACTGTACGGTTCAACCTAAGTTGGATCTATATACTTCTTTTGCTGAATATCCTAATCATACTTTAAAACAAAATAGAACATACCAGATTGGATGGGTTTTATCTGATAAATTTGGAAGACAATCTTCTGTTATCTTATCAGAGTACGACACTACGTCAACAACTGCGGGTGCTTTACTTTTTGGAGGTTCTACAGTGTTTCACCCTTACTATGACGAGAATGATTCGTTAGATGTTAAGAAATGGTTTGGTGATGCAGCTCTAGTTTTGTTAAATCAAACTATAGGTAATTTTACTTTAAATCAAAGTGATAGAAATCTAGCAACTGGAGCTCCTGGATTATATGGAGAACCTACGGCTAGCTGGGTTGTAAGTAATTCAACTAACGACTCTTTAACCCCAAATGGCAACGTGTCCTGGACGTTAACGTTTAGTACACCTACTATAGGTGCGTTACCAACAACAGATGATTATTTAAGAGGTGAATTTGTTGATTATACTAAAATATTAAGTATAACAAGCGCGGCAGGTGTTACAACTATAACAACTAAAGATAAACCTAATTCTTACTACTTATATGTTATAGAGAATACAGATGAAGACACTAAGTTTGCATATTTTATTAATCCTACAGGTTGGTATTCTTATAAAATTGTAGTCAAACAAAGAGAACAAGATTATTACAATGCTTATCTGCCAGGATTCTTAGATGGTTATCCTGATGAGATGACTCAAGGTTCTCAAGTTAATTATGTTACAACAACAACAGGTGGTGTTATTGATAATTCTTATGCTGAATTAGAAAATGGAATTAATAAGATACTTTTTCCAAGTGGTGAACTAAACAATACAGCTCATACTGTTTTGCTTAATGATAATATAAATAAAATACCTAGGGATTTATCGGAAGTTGGACCAGATCAAAGACAATATAGAAGTAGTGTAGAACTGTACGGTAGAGTAGATAATGTAGCCAATCAATTTAGTATAACTGGCTTTCAATGGTTTGGAGGTAACGCAGGTGCTGATCAAGTTAATGAAATTACTTTTCCAGGTCCTAACGATCCTACTAATGTAGCGGTTTTTTGCCCAGCAGGTTCTTGTACAGGTTTAGAAGAACCTTTAGAGGTAGGTATGGCTTTACTTATGGCTAAATGTGAGTATGATGGAACAAGTTTACCAGCTTGTAGTAGACCAACTCCAACTGTTCCAGATCAATTCTTCCAGTATCCTGAGTATTTTTCAAATGCAACTACAATAACTAAAATTGTTTATGACTCCACAGCCAATGTAACTACTGTTTCTTTTTCACCAGGTGGTGCCATAAATGCGGGTGCAAATCATTTAATAGTAGAATATGGTGACAATACACAATATTATCCTGTTAAAAAAGCTGATATAGCTTCTACTATTGGTACTGCTGAAGACTTAGGTTTTTATGAATTTTCAGTTGATAATTTTAATGGTAGTGCTGCTAGAAATCTATATCAACTAGAGACTAATCCTATTATCGCTAGATTCTCTACAAATAAAAAAATAGGTGTTATAGCTGCTGACATGGTTCCTTGGTTAAGTATATACGAAACCGCCCCTGTCGATTCTTTATTAGATATATTTTGGGAAACCACTACTGGCTGGAACTACATATCAGATATAAACCAAGATGTTTTAGCTGGATCAGATAATCCTACTGGATTTACTGACAGACAATTTGAGTTTATTGAAAACCAAGATTACCTAGGTACTGATAATAACATATTAACCGGCGTAACAGGCGCTGCTAATTCTCCTTGGATAACAGATATATTTTATCCTATAAATAACACTGGCGTAAATTTAACAAACACAACTTCTACTATGACAGTAGAAACAACCGCTGGCGTAGATGTATCAGGTGATTTTGCTTTAGAGCAAATACCAACTACTGATCCTAACGAGCCAGGTGGTTATAGAGTTAAGTTTATAGGTAGAAACCATGTATTTTTAAACACTGCAGAATCTGTAGAATCTTTTACTTTTTCTTTAGCAATACTTTATCCAGCCGGTACAGCTGATGCTACAACAACAACTAGAACCTTTACTGGTAAATTACAAAACTTTGCACCTAGCTTTGATCTACCATGTAATGATTACACTACAGTAACAGGTCAATTAAATACAGGCACTGTTGTAGATTTTAATGGTAAGAACGGAACAACTTTAACATCGTCTAATACAGATGATTTATATTGGACAATAACAGCTGGTAATGCTAGCAGTTACTTTATAATAGACAACCTGACTGGCATAATAACCTTAAACCAATCTTTAGGAGCAGGTCAATTAGTTCCTTTAGGAGTTTATACTATAACAGTACAACTACAAGATGCTGTGAGTGGAGGCGTGCCTCTAACTACTGCTAGCGGCGGAGTAGACTTTAATAGTAAAACAGCTACTTGTTTAGTTACTATAACCGTAGGACCAGAGATGGTTCCTCCTTTTTATCAAGGCTCTTACGTTTCAGAACCCATTTGGGCTGAACAAGCAGCTTACAGTGGCGCAACATGTGGTGTTGACACAAGTGCAGGTAACTATTTAATGACTGGAGGTTGGTATTTTGGACCAAGACAGAATGGAGCAGGTAATCCAGCTATTAATAATACTCAAACTCCAATAACATGTGATCTTATACAATTTCCCGGAGGAGTCAATAACGACCTTGGATCTACACTTACTCCAGTTGCATTTGATAAAGGTACTTTATTAATTAGTCCATCTATAGAAAATATTATGGCTTGCGATTTAGCAGGTCAAGGAGAATGTGAAACCAATCAATCATATATTAGTGAGTTTAGAATATACCATAGAGCTGCTCACCCAACCCAAACACCAAATCCAAATTCTTGGGATTTAATAGACGACGCAAATGGGGCTAAAGGACCTAACCCTAATGATACAGTGTCAGACAGTGTTGGCAATACGTTTAAAGCTTTTGCTAGAGGTAGATCAAACAGTGGTGGATTTGCTAACGAATCATCAATGACCGGTTATAAAATAATAGATGGTGACAAACTTCCAGGTGAATATTTTGTTACAGTTCGCGCTAATATATGGGCTCCCAATAATCTTCCATGTCAATGGCAGTGCTTTTGTGATCCTAATAGTGGTGGAGTACAAGGGAGTTACCAAGGGTATGTTACTCTTGAAACTGAAGATGCAAACTTTAGCTACACAGCAGTTGGACAAGGATCATTATATTCTTATCCATACACTGTTCAACAACTTGGTGGTACCAGTGGCACTTTTCCAACAGGCACTATAAGCCCAACAGAAACACTATATGCTCACGCTAAGTATGGTGTATCTGTAAGACAATTTTTTACCGACTCAAGCCTTTTGACTCCGTGGGAGCCAAGTTTAAGCAGTCCAGGTCAATATCATAATTTTGTAGGTGGTATTAGACAAACCGAAATTTGTAACAGCCCTTCAGCTGGCTGCAGCGGTACATCTTGGGGTAACTATTGGAATAATAGTGAAGTTAATACCTGTGGTAATAGCTGGAGTAGTACTGAGCCGCAGAACATGAGAAGACCTGAGACGCCTGAATTTAGAGGTAAATTTAGTTCAGACGGTACTATAATAGAGGGTTATTCAACACCTACTGGATATGGAAGTTCGGCTCTATTTGCTAGAACTGCTTGTCAACAAGCTTTTAATGGGGTTTACAGTACGCTTGATTATGGATTTCCAATGGTAAGAAACGCTAGTATGGTTGGTACATATTGTTCGTGATGATAAGTAATAAAGTAAAAAAATAAGTGATAATATAATATGGCTGCAACAATAGAAGTAAATTACTTTAACTCTTTTTGGATAAAGAAGATAGATTCGATAGTTGAGGTGAAGCCAAGTGTTTCAGAAATAGCAACAACAGCCGATAGTTCTACTCAAGAAATTAGTAGTGTAAATCGTTTTTTAGGCTATGGACAAAGAGTTTTTGCTAAAGACGCTGCTGGTGTAGATATACCTACATATCCTAGTAAAGTATATTTAATAGGTGGTAGTGCTATAGGTGGAATAGTATCTCCTTTTAATGTTATACTTTCACAGCAAGTTAGTTTGACAGCTACAGATCAATTAATATTTGGGGAAATTGAAGATTTTACGGAAGTACCTAGACTGTATGCGAGTGATGACAGTGATTGGTATGCTGAAGAAGCTAGAATAAGAGGCGGATATAATAACACAAACGTGGACCTGGGTGTCAAAGCTTATTTGGTTGAAGACGATGCTAGCCAGAATAATAGATTTAATTCTATGATATACTCTGGTATATTTAATTCAAGAACAGGAGTTAATAATACTAATCAATTTTCAGTAGCAGAATCTATTACAAGAAGTTTAGATCCAGCTCAAGGTAGTATACAAAAACTATATGCTGAAGACACCAACTTAGTTATATTCCAAGAATTAAAAGTAAGTAAAGCATTGATAGATAAAGATGCTATTTACACTCAAGAAGGTCAACCATTACAAGCTGCTTCTAATGTAGTTATAGGTGGCATAGTTCCTTATGCAGGTGAATATGGTATAAGTACTAACCCTGAATCATTCGCTAGGTTTGGTTATAGAAAATACTTTGTAGATAAAAACAAAAATTTAGTACTAAGATTATCTCAAGATGGAATAACAGAAATATCAATGTATGGTATGGTTGATTACTTTAGAGATAATTTATCTACTGTTGGTGGCAACCCTATATTAGGTGGTTATGATATGCATAACAAGCAATATGTCACAAGCTTTAAAGGTGATGCTAACACTCTAGCGTTTGACGAAACAGTTAAAGGCTGGACTAGTAGATTTAGTTATCAACCAGATCAAATAGGCAGTCTAAGAAATAACTTTTACACGTACTTCAAAGGTGAAATATGGAAACACTATTCTGATTCAGCAAATAGAGCTAAATTTTATGGCGTAGATTATGCCTCTAATGTTACTTTGGTTTTAAATCCAAGTCCGTCAATGGTTAAGAATTTTACAACTATAAACTACGAAGGCAGTACTGGTTGGACTATTCCAGAGAATGGTATAGTAACTGATCAAGATACAGGTTTACAAATATCACTTTATCAATTACCAACAACTCTAGCTGATTTAGAAAACTCTTTGTTTACAAACAACTTTAAAAAGAAAGAAAATAAATACTTTGCTAACATAGTTAATGTGTCAGCATTGCAACCTGGAGAGGTTATATTTGGTCAAACAATGACAGGTGTTAAAGGATTTACTTCTCAAGTAATATTTTCATCACCACTAGATGCAAACGGAGATCCAATAGCACAAGCTAATGCTTTAGAGTTATTCGCCGTATCATCTAATTTTAATCAATCATCTTATTAAATTAAATCATATGAAAGAATTAAGCGCAAGAAGATTAACTCACGATGACTACGATGTACTAGTTGAATGGTGGAAATCTTGGCCAGACTGGGTTCCTTTGGGTAGAAGTTTATTACCTGAAAATGGAACAGGTGGTATTATGATAGAGAAAGATGGTAAGCCAATTGTGGCTGGATTTCTATATGGTACTAATTCTAAAATAGCTTGGATGGAGTGGATAGTATCTAATCCAAAAGAGAAAGACAAAGAGACTAGATCAAGCTCTATATTACTATTAATAGATTCATTAGAAAAATGGGCTATTGAAGGTGGATTTGAATTGATTCTTAGCATAGGCAGAAGTAAAAGCCTTATAGATAAACATAAGAAATTAGGATACACGGTGGATAGTAATCCATCTCACGAAATAGTTAAAAAAATTTAAGAAATATGGCAGCAATAACAGCGGTTGTAGGAGGAGTAGCGTCAGTAGTTGGTGGTGCTGTTGCTGCAAACCAAGCAAGTAAAGCGGGTGACAGAGCGGGTAGAGATGCTCAAAGAGCAAGAGAGGAAATCGCAGCTATAAAGGCTGCTCGTATACCTATCACCAACCCGTATGCTGGTCAAACAGACCTATCTGGTTTAGCTGAAAACTTATCAGGAATGATGAATAATCCTTTTGCTAACATGGGTGTAGCAACACAGGCTGCTGAAATAAAAATGGAACAAGCTGATATAGCTTTAGCAAATACCTTAGATACTATAAAATCCACGGGTGCTGGAGCTGGTGGAGCAACTGCATTAGCACAAGCTGCTTTAGCCAGTAAGAAAGGTGTTGCAGCAGACATTGAAACGCAAGAAGCTAAGAACGAACAATTAAGAGCTCAAGGTGAACAACAATTACAAGCTATGAAAGTAGCTGAAGAACAAAGAATGCAAGGTATTGAAATATCAGAGGGTCAAAGAATGCAAGCGGGTGATGCAGCTGGTCAACAATTTGTAATGAACATGACAGAAGCTAGATCAAACTCCGACTTAGGGTATGAAGCTGGCGCTTTAGCCAATGCTCAACAGGCACAGGCTAACGCAGCTGCTGCAGAAGCTGGTGCTTGGGGTTCTGCAATATCAGGCGTTGTTGGAGTAGCTGGTAGCCTTGCTAAAGCTCCGAAAGGAACTGCTGATTTTTCTCTAAAAACATAAAACAAAACTATGAGTGCATACGATAATCCAAAATTAATAAACGATAAATCCGCCTTAGCGTGGGCAGCGGCAGCTCAACAGGTTAGCAGTACTATAGTTAACACTTTTGAAGGAATTGTGAAATTCCAAAATGATCAAAAAGTAGTATCTGACAAGAAACAAGAAGTGTTTGATCTAGCTTGGAACGCGCAATCATTATCTCAATACCAAACTTTATCAACAGTATCAGATCAATTAGAAGGCGCTGGAGTACAGAATAGTATTATAAAAAATGCTCAAGACATTCAAAAAAAATTGATGAATGGAATAGGTAAAGAGGGTGATAAAGATTATATAATGGGTTCTATAGAAGCAGCTACTATATTACAAACTAGAAGTGTAGACAAAGATGAACGAGAGAAGTTAAATGAAATAATAACAAAAGCTAACTCAAACTTAAAGACTACTACTAAAACAGCTGGAATAATAATGACTGATGTTGCTCAAATAGAGCCATTTAAAGGTACACCTGGTCCTGGTAGAAACCAATATTGGCAAGGAAATAATTTTCCAGAACAACTAGGTAGTCAGTTAGCTGGATTCTCACTAGCAAATATGAGTTCAGATGGTATAACATTAGATAAAAAAGAATTAACATTAGATGATAATGGAAATCAAATATTAACCGTTATTAATACAGTATCAAAAGATAATGCAATAATTAAGAAATGGGGTATAGATGTTAATAGCAATAATTTTGATCCAATAGTCGGTAGAAGTGCAGACAAATCAAACATGTATAAAGTAAATAAAGACGGTACGGTTACGTTTACTTTTCAAAAAAATATGAGTAACTGGGATGGTGATTTACTACAAGAAACTGAGCTAGCTACTGATTATAAAACAATAATGGTGGATCAAAATGTACTAGGTCCAAATGGTAAAGAGTTAGCTGAAGGTTTTTCGACATATCTCCCTGAAACAGTAACCAATGCCAGTAACGGTAGAATGCAGGTTCAAACTAGAGAGTTTGTAGACATTAAAAAAATAGATTCAATTATGAATGAGTCTTTGGTAGGAAGACTAACAAGTTTATATAACCTACCTCCTAGTGAGAAAAAAGCTTATATGGAACAACGTCTGGGTTTAGGCGATGTTGATATAAATAAGTTTGCAATGCTAGGTGAAGACAAACAAAAAGAATGGTTAAGAATTGCTGAGTTGGGAAAAATGAGAGAGCAGTTTGGGTTAACGAGTACAGAAGGTGTAGATGATTTACAACAAAGAATAAACCCTATTACTAATAAAAAATACACAGAAGAAGAAGCAAAAGAGCATCTAAATCAATTGCCAGGTTTTAACATGAAGCGTGTTTTGGTAGACGAGGATCTGCTTGAAGAAATGGAAACAGCAGGAGTAGTAGGTTATCAGAAAGGTGAATATGCTTATTTTGAAATGTCAGCACCAAAAACAATGGCAAAACCTGTAAGACAAAGTGGCGGTGATAGCAGTACTATAAATCGTTATAGAACCAAGCAATTAAACTTATTACAAGATCCTACTTCAACATCAACTGTCCAAGGTAACAAGGCTCAATACGGGTCTGATTTAAAAAGAATGCTTATTTACGATGGTGCTACTCAAGCTTGGTTACCTAAAGTTTCTATAAATGTCACAACTGATGGTATAAAAACTACTGTTTGGAGAACAGATAATACAAACCCAATGCTAAAAGGCATTGATAACAAAAACAAAGGGTCATTTTCAGCGTGGCTTGGCTATTAAATTAAAATAAATTTTTATGAATTATTTTGATCCCTCAACTGGGGGTATATTAACATACGAGCAAATCGTGGCAGAAGCAGGTACTATTCCAGTAGCTGAATACATGTTACAGAAAGGTTATCAAGAACTAGGAGATGATTTTACATCGCCTGGAAATGAACCCGACATTACTGTTGAAGAAGTAAATTTTCAACCAGCTGCTGCAACGGAGACGGATGCAAGTGTAGTAGCGATAGATCCGATGGCATCCAACGATATGGGATTAGGGCCGGGAGATGGTTCTTTGGAATCACTCACAAAAAAGTATAACCCTGAAGAACTTTACAAAGAATTAAAAGAAGCTAAAAAAGCTCTAGCTGAATTAGAAGTTGCTAATGGTAGAAATCTAGGTGGTGGTGGAATGGTTGCTTTAAGTAAGGTAGCTGCTCAATTCAATGCCGCAGAAAATAGAATAAAATCTGCTACAGAGAAAATAAAGCAATCAGACATGAATCAAAACGTGCCTGAAACTTTAATAGAAAAAGGAGATGAAGAACTAATTGGTTTTCTAAGAGAAAACTACCCTGGTATTGTTTTTGAAAACAACTCTAGTTTCCTAGACGATACTATATCTTTTAGAGCTAACGGTGAAGATATAAAACTAGACATAAATCCTATATCTGACAAAGGTGAAAAGCAGTTTTACGAAAACTATAATAAATTACTAGAATACGACAAGGCTGTAAAGGCTAATGATGTAGCTCAACAAGGGGCTTTTTCTAACATAATGAATGCTTTTGACAGTGGCGCTATAAATGCAGAAGATGTTAACGAGAGACTAGAAAAAACTGGTTATACGTTTGAGCCTATATTAAGTGATCTTGGTGCAACTGTAGGTTACGAATTAATGCAAGATGGAAAAGTTGTTGCTACAGATAATTTTTTAGATCAAGCAATATACACACAGAGTAAGGGTAAAAAAGGTGAAACAAATAATATAGAGGACTATATATCAAGCAGTTTTACCACGCAAGAAACTAGTGATGCTTTCGGTACACTATACCCTTTATTTTCTTCTCATTTAAAAAATCTAAGTATAGAAGAAAACAAAAGAATAGAAAAAGTAAATAGTACACCTGACGAAAAACTATTTAATTATGATTCTTTTTCAGAAATATTTGGAAAACTAAAAGACGTAGATAAACTAGACTTCACAGAGCTAGAAAGAAAAGCAATACAGTACATGCTTAGTATATCTAATCCAGATCTAATTGAAGAACGAGGAGAGGACAAGTTAACTATATTCGGATACCAAGAAGACGTTGATTCCAGAATAACTTTAAATGCTGAGCAACAGCTTGAATATGTTAGAGATTTACAAGGTTTTGATGATGCAAACTTAGGTATGTTTGAAGGTTTAGATGTTGATCTTTTAAAAGAAAAGCTACAAACTAATAACCTATGGTCTAATGCCGTGGACTATTCTATAAAAGCAAAACGTGAGGAATCTATAGCTATAGCTAAACAAACCGCAGCTGAAAGTATCATGTATGGCTATGATAGAAGAGAAAGAGAATTTATTAGAATCTCTCAGCTAGGCCAACAAGCTGGATATGACAAAATAAAAGATGAAATACTAGCTGATAAAGAAGTAATACAGAACTACAACAACACAACAAGCTCTATAATAAACGGTGAATTACAAAGAATAGTTAACAAGCTAGGTGACATGCCAGCTAAGCTTGATTATATAAAAACAACTGGCGTTGATGATAGCTTATTTTTTAGCTTAAAACCATCAGGAGATTTAACACCTGAGCAACAAGTTGGTTTTGATGAAGCTAAGCTTGATATATTTAATTTACAAAAAACATTAAGCAGGCTTGATTCTGACTATACTAAAACGGTACAAAACTATGTAGGTCATGTATCTGACGCGCAGCAATATAAAGATAGTCTTAGTGTTGTTGTTGGTCAAGACGACAAGGGTAAGGACATTGTAAAAAATGGATTAACAGAGTTTTCTAATATATTTAAAGAATACGGAGTAGGTAATTTAGTGGCTAAAGATTTTACAGATGCTACTTATGGTATTTTATTAGCCATACCAACCTTGGTTAACTCTGACTGGGCTATAGAGGAACAGAAGGCGTTACAAAGAAAAGAAGAATACTATAAAACAGCTTTAGCTTACGATGATGCGTGGGGAGAAGGTGAATTTGGATTGTACTCATTAAGAACTTTGTCTCAACAAGCTCCTAATATCATTTTAGCAATAGGGACTGGCGCCGCTGGTAACGCTGTTGGCTTAGGTGCTTCTGCTGCTCAGTGGTCTATAGCTAGTACTTTTGGTATAACATCAGGTACTGATATGTATCGTACGCTTAGCACTCAAGCAGATCTTCTAACCGCAGCTGAAGATCAAAGAGACTTTTTAAATAAAATGTGGGAAGCTGGAAGAATAGATCAATTTGATTATACACAAGGTCTTTTAGATGCTGAAAAAACAATTGCAATGGGATCGATGACTCCATTTCAAATTGCATCTGCATCTGTAGCTACTGGTATAATAGAAGGTGGAGTTACACGGTACATAGGTTCTGCTAGTAACACTTTTAAATTTTTAAAAGATGTAAAAGGTCAGGGTCAAATAAACATATACAATCTATTTAATAAACCTAGCTTAAATGCTTGGGGTTCATTTATAGGTGAAGGAGCTAAAAGAATTGGTGGTGAACTAGTAGAAGAGAATACTATATATGGTTTAACACAAGGTATATCTGAAGCAGCTATATTACAGAGAGATGCTGATTGGTCTCAGTTTGATGATACAACCTTAGCGACTCTTATAACAGCTGGGATGGCTAATACATCTGGTATAGCTACATCTGCTATGACTCAAATGGCAGCTACTAAAAACTTTAAAGAAAAAATAAACAAAGCTACTTCTGAAATACAAGAAATGGTTACGTTAATGAATGGACCTGGTGTAACTGAATCTCAAAGAGAAATCTTTACAGTCGCTATAAAAGAAAAGCTTATAGAGATAGGCATGGAGCAGAACTCTTTAGGAGTAGATGTTATAGCTTTAGGTGCGGATCAAGTTACAAGTTTAGTAGGGTTAAATGTTTTAAAAAATACTTTGTACGAACAAGCAGGTGTGACACCTGATATGACCGCTGAGCAAGCTCAACAACAACTAGATAAATATAAAGAAGCGGAGTTAACTACAGAAGAAGCTGAAAGGTTTGATCAAAATTTAAACTCTGTAGAGAGCAATATAAACTCTGTAAAAGAAGGACCAAAAAACTACGACAGAGTAGAAGAGTTATTAGGGGATGCAGGTAAGAAAGCTAGAGAAAACTTAGATAACAATACACCAGAATGGAATGGTAAGTTAGATAGAAGACAAGAACTAGCCGCTGTAATAGACGAGATGCACAGGATAACAAACGAATCGTATGTTAACAAAGCTAAAGCAGATCCTAATATAGAAAATGAATGGAACGAAGTTAAGTCAAAAGGTGATGAAAAATACATAGGGCCTAGACCTAAAGGTGAATTAGATTCTCAAAAAGAAAACTTCTATAGAATAAAAGGTAAACAACTTTTCGCTCAAGACAATAGAATCATTACGACAAGCACTGATATAGACTATAAAGCTGACATGCTTTTAACTAAAGAAAATGTTAATAATCTACAGATAATAGAAATACCAGAAGTTGATGATCAAATTTCTTATTTATATGATTTAGTAGAGCAAGGTAAATTACCGTTTGATGCTGTAGCTGGTATTAAAGAAGGCTTAGAAGAAGGTGGAAATGGTTTTATAGTTGATAATCAATATATAGTTACAGACAAACAAGCAGCTGATGAGGCTTTGTTAAATGGCGACATAAGAGCTGGAGTAGTTACTTACCATGAAATTGGTCATGCTATTGATAATACTTATTTTGAAACTCCAGAGCAATTTAATAAATATGCTGAGAGTTTATATAACGCAGTTTCTAATAGCAGTAACTTATCTTTAGTAGCTTTACACAACGAAGTAGAAGGTGCGCTTACTAATCCTGATTCTCCTTACTATGATGATGCAACTGACAAAGATGGTAACTTATTACCTTTTGCTTCTAGAAGTGATACTTATAAAGATGAGTACACGAAAGAGATGCAAAGTTTATCTTATGCATACGAAAAAGAATTAAAACTAGAGGACAAATACGGGACTGAAAGTATTTTATCTAAGTTAAGCAATAGGATGGGTATTGGATTAAAAGTAAACACTCCAGAGCAAGCGTTAAGCTACATGATTGGAAACAATGCTGCTTTCAGAAGAGGTGAATTTACTAGTCAAGTAAGAGCTAAAATTGGAAAAGAAGGTATTAAAACCACTAAAGGAAAACAATCATCTCTAAGTATAGCTGGTACGATAAACAAAAAATTTGAGAACGATACTAACTTCACACCCATAACACCTAAGCAAGTGGATGACATGGTTGGTAAAGTGTCATCAAGAGCTTGGTCTAAATTTGGTAAAGGTGTTCCACTTAATATCAGAGATCAATTTGATTTAACTAGAAAAAGATACATAGATCACGCAAAAAGTAAGATGCAAGAAATAGCTCTAGGCTGGAATCCAGCTAAAGCAACCTTTGCCGCTTACATGGCTAATACTGGTATGCAAAGAGCTAATGCTTTCGCTACGGAGCTAGGTATACCTAAAGGTAGAGTTAATGTTAGAACTGATGTTGCTGGTCTAGAATTGCAATCAGATCAAACAAGTAGTGAAGACTTAAATAGAAGAGCCGAGACAGAAGCAACAGAGGTAACTCCTGCTTTAAAGAACAAATTAAAAGGTAAAAATATTCCTGATTTAGTTAGTAAAATAAATAAAAAACTAAAAAAAGAAATAAAATATAAATTACCAAAATATAATGCTGATACTACAACTAAGCAAAAAACAGATTTTGTAAAAGAGTTAGGTAAAGGGATGCAAGTATCTTTTAAAGATGTCATTGATTCTATGGGTGCTCGTAATAAAACCATAGATCAATACGAAACATTTTTAAACGAAAACTATACAAGTCTATTAGGTCCAAACGGGCTAACAACAACCTACTTGTCTAAAGCTTTTCCTCAAGCCATTGAGAAATATGTTAATGGTATGGGCTGGGTTAAGTATGACAAATGGAAAGGTAGAAAAAAAGGTACAGGAAAAGGTGAAATAGATTTTTACAATTCTACCGAACTAGGCCCAATGGCTGGTAGTACCGCTGGTAACCAAAAAATTCGTAGAGTAAAAGATATTAAGAACGCAATACCTTTAGCTAAGTTTAAATCTAAATACATACAGCTTGATGGTAAAACTCTAAAAATACCTCAAATGCCTACAGAAGCTTTAGCTAAACAGATAGCTCAAGAAATAGGTTTAGATATTTTTAACGAAGAGATTCAAGACATTGATAGTGATATTAGAAGTGAATTTGTTGAAAGACAAAAACTTTTTGGAGCTGATATTTTAGATAACTACGTTGAGCAATTGATGTATGATGTTTCTAGACCTAGCATTAAAAACCAATTAGCTTTATTTAATGACCCACAGAGAACCAATTGGCTAGGTAATAGATTTAGATTTTATGAAGAGGTTAGAAAAATAGACCTTCAGTCTCTAAACTCAACACAAATAACTAGTAAACTAAAAAGTGCTCACAAAGGTGTTTATGGAGATACCTTTACGGACGAAGAGCATTTAGGTGTCGCTAAGCAATTTGGTAAACTTCTTACGCCTCAAACAAAAACAGGAGTACTACAAACAGAGCAAGAATGGGTTGATTACTTAGAAACGGTTATAACAAACGTAGATAATATAGAAAATGTTATAGCATATACCAAAGCAGATCAAGCAGTTGCGACATCATTGAGAAGTTCTAGTAATATGGTTGAAGCTAGGGATTTTGTAGAAAAGACATTATATCCTGCGCTGGTTGAAAAACACGGCAAAGTTAAAGCTCTTGATTTAATGGTTGCATTTATGCCAGCTTCTTTTAGTAATGGAACTACTATATTTGGAGATTTTATAGCTACAGAAAATAATGAATTAATAGGTGGGCAAAGACCTAATAAAACACCTAGAGCAGGCGTGTTTGGTGACATGAAAGATAAAACCAGATTAATACAAAGAATAGATGAAGGCGTTGTTAGTATTGATAGACAGGTTATAAAGTTTAACGATGGAAGACCTGATAGAAAAGTAGACATAAATACCAGTGCTGATGTTCAAATGCAATATCTAAATGGTAAATTTGAAAACAGCCAAGAACTTCAAGATCAAAACAAGGTTGATGCTGATTTAGCCTGGGAATTTTTCATAGAGTTTATGAAGTCTTTGAAAAAATCTGGGTTAGATAATAATACTACAGCTTTATTAATGGGTGTAATGAACGGTAGTAGCAATAGTGCTTTGAGACTAGCTGCTCCTGTTTGGGGTAGATCAACAATACTACCTTATAGTACTTTAAAAATACCAAAAGTAAGAAATGGCAAGCTTGTAAAAAAATCTAATGGAGAACAGGAGTATGAACCTGCTTATAGATATGAGCACGCTATACCTGCTAGAGCTGTTTTATTTTTTGCATATGAATCTATATTCAATGGTAACAAAGAAATTGATTTAGACTTGCTTAAAGAAGACTACAGGGTTACTATAATTCCAGTTAAAGAAATGGATGATGTCCTGGGTAACACAGGCTTTACACAGTCGATGCTTATAGGTTATCAACCAGGAAAACAAGAATGGTGGAAAAGATATTATAACATATTTACAAAAGGTAAAATGCCTTTTGGTTTACAGTCTTATGAGAGTGGTGACGTTGTAGGTCAAGAGTTTGAAGATTTTTACAATGAAACAAACGGAACACCTGGTGTTTCTTTAGATGCTCAGCAAGTTATAGATAAAAATAACAATGCTGATATAGCTATGGAAGCTGCTAGGAATAGTATTGAATATTCTAGAAAAATAAGAAAAATAAGAATATTTGATTTTGATGATACATTGGCTCAGTCTAATAGTATGGTAATAGTAAATATGCCAGATGGTACAACTTCTAAAATTAACGCTACAACTTTTGCAAAAGACGCTGCAAGGTTAGAAGCTGAAGGAGCTGAGTTTGATTTTACAGAGTTCAGTAAGGTTGTTGAAGGTAGAAAAGGACCATTATTTGATGTTGCTAAAAAAATACAAGACGTTAGAGGATCAGAAGATATATTTGTATTAACGGCTAGACCTCAAAATGCAGCTAGACCTATACAAGAATTCCTAGCTTCTATAGGGTTGAATATACCTATTCAAAACATAACAGGTTTAGCAGACGGAAAAGCTCAGGCTAAAGCCGATTGGGTTATAAACAAATTTGCCGAAGGTTATAACGATTTTTATTTTACAGATGATGCGGTTAAAAACGTAAAAGCTGTTAAAGATGCTCTTGATGTTTTAGATGTTAAGTCTAAAGTTCAAATAGCTAGAATTCAGTTTCAAAAAGATCTAGATTTTGAGTTCAATAAAATGATTGAAAGAAATAAAGGTGTTGAGGTAAATAAAAGATATTCAGAAGTTGTTGCACAAAGATTAGGTAAGAATAAGAGGCGTTTTAATTTATTCATACCTCCTTCTGCTGATGACTTTAGAGGTTTAACTATGTACATGTTCGCTGGTAAAGGTAAGCAAGGAGAACTAGATCAAGACTTTTTTGATAAAGCTTTAATAAAACCTTACACTTCTGGTATAAATGCAATTGAGTTAGCTAAGCAGAGAGTTTCTAATGACTACACAGCTTTGATGAGTAATTTCCCAAAGCTTAAGAAGATATTAAGAAAAAAAATAACAGGTCAGCAATATACTTATGATGAAGCTGTTAGAGTATATTTATGGGACAAACAAGGTGCTTCAATACCTGGTATATCTAAAAGAGATCAAGCTAACTTAGCTAGAATTGTTAGAGAAGATCCAAACTTGCAATCATTTGCAGATGGAGTATTACTTATAACCAAGAAAGATTCTTATATAGATCCACCTAATTATTGGCAAGGACAAACTATAATAGGTGACCTAAATACAATAACTACTAAAGTAAATAGATCTGAGTATATAAAAGAATTTATTACAAATGTTGATATTATATTTAGTGAACAAAACTTAATAAAAATAGAAGCCGTGTATGGCTCAAGAGTAAGAGAGTCTATAGAGAATTCTATATTTAGAATGAAAAATGGAACAAATAGAACTAGTGGTAATGACCGACAGACCAATATGTGGTACAATTGGTTAAATAGATCTATTGGTGCTATAATGTTTTTCAATAGAAGATCAGCTATACTACAGCTTATATCTAGTGTTAATTTTATAAACTGGAGCGACAACAATCCTTTCATGGCTGGTAAAGCGTTTGCTAATCAAACACAGTATTGGTCTGATGTAGTAATGTTGTTTAACTCTAGTAAATTAAAACAACGTAGAGCAGGTTTAAAAGGTGATGTTAATGAAGCTGAAATTGCAGCAGCTGTAAAAGGTTCTAAAAATAAAATGGGTACTTTTATAAGTATACTATTAAGAAATGGGTTTGTTTTTACACAGGTAGCAGATAGTGTTGCTATCGCAACAGGTGGTGCTACGTTTTATAGAAATAGAATAAATACATATAAAAAACAAGGACTAGACCAGGCGGAGGCTGAAAAAAGAGCTTTCCAAGACTTTTCTAATACTGCGGAAGAATCTCAACAGTCAGCTGATCCAATGATGATATCTCAACAGCAAGCAGGTTTCTTAGGTAGATTTATATTATCTTTTCAAAATACACCTATGCAATATACGAGGCTTATGAAAAAAGCTGGCTTAGATATTATTAACGGAAGAGGAGATCTTAAAACTAATATATCAAAAATAGCTTATTATGGATTTGTTCAGAATTTAATATTCTCTGTATTACAAAATTCTTTATTTGCATTGATACCAGGATTTGATGAGCCAGATGATGAGTTAACAGAAGAACAACAGTTAGAAAGATATAATCAAGTACTGAGTAAAAAAGAAGATAGAATAATAAACGGTATGGTTGATACTATTTTAAGAGGATCAGGTGTTGCTGGAGCTGTTATATCTACTATAAAAAATGCTATAAGAAGATATAATTACGAAGAAGAAAAAGGATTTACAGCTGATCATACTTACACTATATTAGAATTAGCTAACTTGTCTCCTGCATTAGGTTCTAAATTAAGAAAAATATATTCTGCGATACAAACTAGAAAGTTTGAAAAAGATGTTATAGCCGAGAAAGGCTTTAGTGTAACTATTGATGGAAGATTTCAATTAAGCCCAGCATATCAAGTAGTAGGTGATGTTGCTTCTGGTGCGGCTAATATACCTTTAGATAGATTAGTAGCTGAAATAAATGCTATAACAGAAGCTTTTGATAGTAGAAATACTAATTATCAAAGAATAGCTTTAGCTTTAGGTTACAGAAACTGGGACGTTAATGCTAAGATAGAAGAATTTGATTTAATCAAGGTTGAAGGAAAAGTAAGAAGAAAAGAAGAAGGTAAAATCAAGGCAAAAGAAACTAGACAAAGGAAGAAAGAAGAAAAAGCAAGACTTAGAAAGATACAGCAAGACAAATATGAAGCCATGAGCCCTGCTGATAAATTAGAATATGATTTACAAAAAGACAAAGAGTTACAAGATAGAATAGATGGAGCTTTGAAAAACGCTTTAGAAAAAATAGACAAACTTTATGGAACTGATTAGTGAACACATAGCTTATGCTGAGGCTATACATTCAAATACCGCTAAAAGAAAACGTATTGATAATACACCTAGTCCAACGCATGTTGAGACAATGAAAGAAACTGCTAAAAAAATATTTGAGCCATTAAGAAAATTTGTAAACGGACCAATAAAAATTACTAGTATGTTTAGATCATCGGCTTTAAATGAAGCTATAGGAGGAGCAAAAAGCTCACAGCATATGAAAGGTCAAGCAATGGATTTAGATGATGTCTATGGTCATAAAACTAATGCAGAAATGTATTATTGGATAAAAGAAAATCTAAACTTTGATCAATTGATATGGGAATTTGGTACAGATACAAATCCTAATTGGATACATGTGTCCTATGTTAGTGAAGATGAAAATAGAAATAGATGTCTAAAAGCTTATAAAGAAAAAGGTAGAACAAAGTATAAAGTAATATGAACAATAAATCTTACGAAGAGTCTAATCGCAAAATGCGATCTAAGTATAAAAAAGAAACAGGCACAACGCTAGGTAAAAGACTTACCTCTGGAACAAGCAAGCGTAGAGTTTCATTTGCTTGTAGATTTGCTGGTATGGCTGGAGCAATGAAAGATGATAAAGGAAAGCCAACTAAAAAAGCGATGGCCTTAAAAAAATGGGGTTTTGGTAGTATTGCAGCTGCTAAAAGTTTTTGTAATTCTAACAAGGAAAAAAAATGAGAAATAAAATTAGAGGAATTCAAGGGTTTCATCACGGGCCTTCTAAAGATGATGACCCAAAGTCTTTAAACCAACATAGATCAGAAGAAGATTTAGATAAAAAATTAACTGCTGACTATGCAACACAGTCGGAAAGAGGAATGAGTGATGCTGAATATTCAAAGTATTTTTCAGAAGGAAGTATTCATAATTCTAACTTACCTGAAGTGGATTTAGGAACAGTACCTAACAATAATAAAGATAACAATGGTGAAAAAAGCACGTATAGCAAAGTGCTAGACGGTGTAAACACCAGTTTAACAGTTGGCGGAATGGTGCCAGCTATTGGAGCAGTTGCTGATGCTGGTAATTTTCTTTTTTCTGGAGCTAGAACATTAGCAAACGCGGTAAGTGATACCGCTAGTGGATTCTCAACTGGTAATTTTAATTATGATAAAACATTAAGTGCTGCTGGTGATACAGCATGGGCTGCTGCTGGAGCAGTTCCTGCCGTTGGGATTGCCGCTTCTGGAGGTAGATTAACATCTCAAGCGCTAAAAGCTGCTAATGCTTTTAAGGCGTCTAAAACAGCAAGTACTTTAAATAAAATTCATCATTTAAAAATGTACCAACCAACTAAAGCAGCTAAGATTTTTAATAAGTATAAGCCAGATTCTCCGAGTATGGAAAATACTAGTTTACAAAATGATTCTAGAATTCCTCCTAATCAACAATACGACACAATTAATCCAAGTTTTTATCAAAAAGAACTTAGACTCCAAGATAAACTTAAAAACAAAACAACATAATTATGAAAAAACTTATTGATAAACTCCAGCACTTTTGGAATAAATTGCTATATAAACTAATGTTTAAAAATTACAAATAATGACAGAGCAATTAAAATTATATGTAATAAACGCATCTACACTAGGCGTTACAACTTTCACAACATTAGAGATGGGGTTAAAAATACTACTTTTAGTAGTTACTATAGGATACACGATAACAAAGTGGTATAAAATTCATAAAACTAAAAAATAAAGGAACAACATAAATAGGCGTACCATACCTAAAGTTCCTGTAACCAAGAAAGGGCCCTCATAACGAGAGCCCTTTTTTGATTTATA
>Ga0209090_10000380_pt1 | contig 27378 bp, 18 predicted proteins | sample ArcticOcean_MG_C_9_FD_187432 | JGI IMG/M metagenome (GOLD analysis project Ga0209090, IMG submission 187432) | Marine microbial communities from western Arctic Ocean - ArcticOcean_MG_CB2_152 (SPAdes) (version 2) | ecosystem: Environmental > Aquatic > Marine > Oceanic | place: Arctic Ocean... | reverse complement strand
TGGGATACTCTTTAAGGCATTCGAGTGGTTTAAGTTTGTATTATTTCGTTTCAAATCTTTTGACTATTATCTTGATGTTGGTGATCAAAAACTATATCGTTAATGATCAAAAAATTCTTTCTAAAATTGAAGAAAACAAAAAGAAGCCTAAAAAAGCAGGTGGTTTTTCTTCAAGACTTCAAAAAGCAATGGAGCAAGCTGAAAAGCAAAAAAAAGCAGGGCGTAAATAATACTAATTTACTGCGTATCTTTGTGTTATGAAAAAAGGACGGGTAATCGTTGGTCTTTCTGGGGGTGTAGACTCTAGTGTTGCTGCCAATCTTCTTAAAGAAGAGGGGTATGAGGTCATTGGACTTTTTATGAAAAACTGGCATGATGAGTCTGTAACTCTTTCTAATGAATGTCCATGGCTAGAGGATAGTAATGACGCCATGCTTGTGGCAGAAAAATTAGGAATTCCTTTTCAAACCGTAGATTTAAGCAAAGAATATAAAGAACGTATTGTTGATTATATGTTTGATGAATACGCTAAAGGTCGAACGCCAAACCCAGATATTTTATGTAATCGAGAAATAAAGTTTGATGTTTTTTTAGAGATTGCTTTATCGCTAGGGGCAAATTTTGTTGCTACAGGGCATTACTGTCAAAAAGAAGAACTTGTTTCTTCTTCAGACGAAAAGTTTTATCGTCTTTTAGCTGGTGCTGACACTAATAAAGATCAGTCTTATTTTTTATGCCAATTAACTCAAAAACAATTATCAAAGGTCTTATTTCCCATAGGCCATTTACAGAAAGAGCAGGTAAGAAAGATTGCCTTAAAACAGGATTTAGTAACTGCAGAGAAAAAAGATTCTCAAGGCCTCTGTTTTATTGGAAAAGTTAGACTTCCTGATTTTTTACAACAACAGTTAAAACCCAAAGCGGGAACAATCATTGAAATTCCAAATAATCTTTCTGTTTACTCTAAATCTGAAATACATCAAGATGATTTAGTAAATCGTTCCAAAAAGTTACGCTACCAGCCCACAGACGGAGTCGAAGTTGGCAAACATAATGGAGCTCATTTTTATACCATCGGGCAGCGTAAAGGACTTGGTGTAGGGGGAAATGTAGAGCCTTTGTTCATTATTGATACTAATGTGGATGATAATACCATTTATGTAGGGCAAGGGAAAGCACACCCGGGGTTATTTCGCTATGCATTAAAGGTAGCTCAAGAGGATATCCACTGGGTTCGAGATGACTTAAAGTTAAAGTCTGGAGAAACTTTATCAGTACATGCTCGAATTCGATACAGACAAGCGTTGCAACAAGCAACTCTTTTTCAGACAAAGGATGCTCTTTACGTTTCCTTTGAAAATCCTCAATCTGCAATAACTTCAGGACAATTTGTTGCCTGGTATCAAAAACAAGAACTTATAGGTTCTGGTGTAATTACTTAGTTATCCCAACTTTTCATTTGATGAATTGCTTCTTTTACACCTTAGAGCTAGATTTTTTATAATCTTATTTATACTTTAGTATTTTATAAATTTATCGAGTCTATTTATGAGACAAATACTCTCTTATCAATTATATTTTTTTCTGATGCTCAATGGTTTTTTTACTTCTTACTCATATTCACAAATAAATCAAAATAATTTAAGTCTTGAGTCAAGTGCTTACTTGCTTCAACATGCTAAAAATCCGATCAACTGGCAGCGTTGGGATAAAAAACTCTACAACACTAATAATACTGATAATAAATTACTTGTGGTAAGTATAGGTTATTCAAGTTGTCATTGGTGTCATGTAATGGAAAAAGAAACTTTTGAAGATTCTGGTGTAGCTTCATTTATGAATGAAAAATTTATAAGTATTAAGGTTGATCGAGAGGAAAACCCTGAGATTGATAATATATACATGACAGCCACTCAAATGATGACAGGTAGGGGGGGATGGCCTTTAAATGTAGTATGCCTGCCCGACGGAAGGCCAGTTTATGGAGGTACTTACCACACCAAGGAGCAATGGCTTGAGGTATTGGGTAAAATTCAAAAAGTTTATGATAATGACAAAAAACAACTCTATGGAATTGCTGAAAAAGTAGAAAAAGGAATCCAAGAGGTCAACCGTTTTGAATATACCGAAGAAGAAGCAGATTTTAAGCCTCAATTACTACAAAATGAAATGAAGATTTGGACTAGCCAATGGGATATGATTAATGGAGGCGAAAAGCAAAATCAAAAATTTATTACACCCACGAAATTTAATTACATTCAACAGTATCAACATCTGAATGAAGACCCTAAAATCAAAGCTTATTTTAAGAACACCCTAGAAAATATAGCCAATAGTGGTATAGTTGATCATTTGGAAGGTGGTTTTTACCGCTACACTGTAGATCCAGAATGGAAAATTCCCCATTTTGAAAAAATGCTTTATGATAATGCGCAGCTTTTATCTCTTTACGCAAATGCTTATAAAGAATTTAAATCACCACTATTTAAATCAACTGTCTATAAAACATTTGATTTTCTTCAAAAGAGAATGGAAAATATCGAAGGGGGTTATTTTTCTGCTATTGATGCTGACAATGAACAAGGAGAAGGACGCTACTATATGTTTAATGTTGATGAAATTAAAAAAGCTGCTGGTCAAGACTTATCTATGATTTTGGACTATTATCAAATCGAATTGGACAAACCTATTGAAAATTCTTTTTATCATCTGAGGAAAACAAATGACTTTAATATTTTTCTGAAAAAATATTCCATTACCAATGATCAACTAGTTGAGAAACAACAAAAGTGGGAGAGTCAATTTGAGGAATTAAAAGAAAAGAGAGAATTTCCTTTAACAGATAAAAAAATTATTACTTCCTGGAATGCACAAATGGTATCGGGATTATTAAATTCTTTCGAGGCCTTTGGGGATAAACAATTTCTTAACCAAGCACATAGAACGTTTACCTTCCTTCGAGAAAATTTAATTTCTGGAGCAGAGCTGATGCACACTTTTCAAGCCAATAAAGCAAAAATGGAAGCTAATTTGGAAGATTACGCCTTTATGATTAGAGCTGCATTAGGCCTCTATCAGAATACAGGAAACGTAGATTATTTGGAACAAGCTGATGAATTAACTGAAAATGCAATAAAAAACTTTGAAACAACTAAAAACCCATTTTTTACCTATACTAAAAACCCTGTAATGTTTTCAGAAATAATCTCTGTTAATGACAACGTTATTCCATCGGCTAATGCAATTATGGCAGAAAATCTTTGGACACTTGGACATCTTTTGGAGAAAAAGGAGTACAGTTGTTAATGACAACGTTATTCCATCGGCTAATGCAATTATGGCAGAAAATCTTTGGACACTTGGACATCTTTTGGAGAAAAAGGAGTACAGTGCTAAAGCAAAAAAAATGCTGGATGTAATGACTTCATATTTCAATGAAGGGAGAGGAAGTGATTACAGCCAGTGGGCACAATTAATCACTAAAGAAGCTTTTTCATATAAAGAAGTTGTTATTGTTGGTCCAGAGGCACAAAATGTCAATCAAGAAATTCAGCAAAATTATCTCCCCAATGTACTTTTTCAAATTAGCAATAAACCGAGAGAATTACCTTTGCTAAAAGACCGTTTTTTTAAAAAAGAAACTCTTATATATGTTTGCGAAAATAAAGTTTGTTTGAGACCCTCAGAAACAGTTGTAGATGCATTAAAGCAAATTAATAATTAACCCTAACCAAGAATAAAGTGTTAAGTCTGTACATTTTAAAAAAATTAATTATTTAGATGAAGTAATTTGGTTAGGTTCGACTTGTGTCTTTAAATTTTGGGTAATGTAGTCTCCTATTTCATTTCCTTGGTTTACTCCCTCATCAATAGCCATCATATAATGGATTCCACCATAGAAGCGAGATATAGCTGCTTCTTCTGAAGCATGGATAAAGGAATTGTAATAGCGAGCTGGTAATCCATAGGCCAATTCAGTAGTGTCCTCAAAGGCAAAGTCGTTGCCATATAACTTGGTTAACACTAAAGCTGAAGCGCGTGAAATAACCGAATGTCCACTGGTATATTCGGGAAAAGGAGGGGTTTGCAATAAGGGTAACCACTTTTCGTCATAATACTTGTTGATTAAGGTTTCTGGGCGAACCACCAGGGTGTCCCATTTTTCATCCCAACAACTAATAAAGGCATCAAATAGGGCAACAGAAACATGGGTATAGGCATTAATTACTGCCGCAAAATCACTTTTTGCCTGTCGCGTAACAATACCAGTAATACCAATCCAATGACCACCTGGAGTGATTTTTTTGGTGGCAAACATGGCATGACCGCGGTGATGAGTTACATAGGGATTACAATCCCAAAACTTGGCGATCTCAACTTGTTCATCGGTTAAACCTATTCCTATTTCGTAGACTTCTTGTAATTGGATTTGAAACGGACTTCCCTTGGTTAAATTAAATGATAGTGGAGCCTTGGGCTGAAATTGATTGGCTGAATCTAATACCAAGGGTCTAATTTTATTCCAATGGGGTTCTATACCATCCATATAGTCAGGTGGGGTTGGTTTCCAGAATTTGTCTTCTTCTAAAATGGTGTATTTTGAATAGGTGCGTGTTTGATTATATAAGTCGCCCTTTGCCCAAGCTAGTATGTGCTCACTGATCCTATCAGCATAAACTTGTGATGCTTTTCTTACTCTTCGAGGTACATTCATAGCTCTAATTTTTTCCGCTTGCTTGTCTTGGAAGGCTTTCATTTTATCTTCCGAAAAAATAAAAGTTTTCCCAACGGTATTATAGGAGAGGAGTGCAGCTAAATGCGGATTTACATCTTCCGATATTTTAGGAGTTTTTTCCAACTCAGTCAATTGTCCAGCTAAAGAATAGTATTGCGATGGATAGGCTTTTGCCATAATTTCATAGGCAGCCATAGTAGGATACATATAAACTCGTGAGGCGACAGGGGGAGAAAAAATATCATAAACAATAATATCAGAAAGATTTTGAACTGCTGCTTGAAATAATTCTGGATCCTGAATTTTCTTTAGGTAATCTGTATTTTCTGAACAACTCAGTAAGAGTAGGCATTGTAAAATCAGTACAAGTGATTTTTTCATTATAAGTTTAAGTTAGTTGTTTAATTGTACAAAAATTAATTCATTAAACAAAAATACGAATTCAATTGTAAAGGGATGGTATTTATATCACTTTGCTCTGAATAGATTTTCGATGAAAAAAAAACAAGTAAGTTTTATCTAATATTTTATGCAAAAGGTTTGCTTATACATAACATGCTGAATCTTTTGTGGATTGAGATAAGAAAACAACGGATGCCATTATAAATTTATTTATATAAAGACAAATAATTTATTAAAATTTGTACGGCATTTGTACGGTAAAATACAATTTAGAGCAAATACATGCAATTATATGAGAAATGATATTACTTCTTATAAAGCTCTAAAGCATTGTATTTATTTGGTTTACACTTGTTTTTAATGAGGTTAGGAAGATAGTGATATTTCATGCTTTGCGTTCTCTTCTTCTCCGCATTAGAGTCCTGAAAGCCCAGTGTTTTTTGAGCTTATTTATTTCAGTTGCCTGTAGAGTTGCCTTTTCTCTGTTTTTGCAATCATCAATCTAATATCCCAAATTTAGCGGTTTAATTTTTGAGTATCTATAAGTATTCAAATAAAAATCTAATTCAATTTACATGATGTATTTACTAACCAGGGATAGATAGCCTTAATCCCTGCTATGCTCTAATCTTAACCAAAATGAACTTAGCTAAAGATTACGCAAGCTTACTTCAACAACTTCAATGGAACTACTTCATCACTTGGAGAACTCCATATAAGATCCATATAATGACAGTGAGAAACTGGATTACTAAACTACTCAAGGTATCTAACAAAGTAGAACAGGTATTCTATGTGTCAGAAAGAGATAAAGGAGATTATAATAATCTACTAGAACATATGCTTATTGGCACTAATTCATTCACGACATATAAAGAAGTAAAATATGGATTAGGCGATGTTTCTGTGGCAGACTATCAACCAAATGTTTATTTTTATTTACCTAAATTCAAAATATTAATAAAACCATATTGTAAAAAAATTTAAATGGGAAGAATTACTATTACGGATATTGCAAAAAAACTGAAGGTTGCCCCTTCTACTGTCTCGAGGGCGCTTAATAATCACGCGTCAATTAGTGAAAAAACAAAAAACGATGTGATAGCATTGGCTGAAAAGCTTAATTATGAACCAAATATTATGGCCATCAATCTACTTCATAGAAAATCAAATTTGATTGGAGTGATTGTACCGCATATTACGAGTCATTTTTATTCTGCTATTATAACTTCCATTCAAGACATGCTATCAAATACTACTTTCAACCTAATGGTATGTATTTCTAATGAATCCTTTGAAGAGGAAGTTTTGCTCATTCAAAAACTAGAAAAGCTTCATGTTGATGGAGTTTTAATATGCACCTCTTCCGAAACGAATAATTTTGATCATTTAAAAAAAATGCAAAATAAAGGAATCCCTGTCGTTGTTTTTGATAGAGATTGCTCCGGATTAAAAGCAGATAAAGTCCTAGTTGATTGTTATAGCGGTTCATTTGAAGCAGTAGAATCTTTAATCCAAAGTGGTTGTAAAAAAATCGCTCATTTAGCAGGTCCCCAAAACTCAAGCACCACCAAGCAACGTCTAAATGGATATTTAGATGCTTTAAAAAAGAATAAGATTCCCATTATAAAAGAATACATTCATCATGTATCTGAGTTTACTTTCAATAGCGGCATTAAGGCTTCTGAAGTTCTTTTAAAACTTAAAAATTCCCCTGATGCAATTTTTGCGGTTAATGACAACATTGCCATCGCAGCGATAAATGTTGCCAAAAAAATGAGCATAAAAATTCCAGAAGAGCTTTCTATTGTTGGTTTTAACGACGATCCCCATTCGTCATTTATGACCCCTTCTCTCTCTACAGTACTTCAACCAATATTCAGTATTGGAATGCTATCGGCTAGAATTTTATTACATCACTTGAAGGGTGTCAATACAAAAATTGAATTTCGCCATGAGGTTTTTAAAACCGAATTGATAATTCGTGAGTCTTCAAAATTTCTTTAATGAGAGAGTGTATAGCAAACAAATTATTAAGTTTTATCAAATATTTTGTGCAAAGGTTTGCATAAAATTAAGTTTTTATTAGCTTTTTTATAATCAATTAATTATTATTTTCAAATTGATATTTTTAAAACAGATATTATAATAATGTATGATCGTTAATTCTAAAGTTTTATTCGACAAATGCTACGGTAGGTATGCAATTCCGGCAGTAAATGTTTTTACTATGGAGCAAGTTTTGGGTCTATTTAAGGCAGGAGCGCATGCCAACTCACCTTTTCTGGTTCAACTTACTCCAGTTGCCAGGAATTATGCAAGTCCCTTAATGATGATGGCGATGATCAATGCCGCAGCGAAAACTTATCCTAAAGCCGTTTATTGTGTTCACTTAGACCACGGCGATGAAGCCCATGCATTTGATGCTATAAAATCAAATGAATACCAGTCTGTAATGATTGACGCATCACATGATGATTTTGAAAATAATATAAAGAGAACCTCTGAAGTAGTTCAAGCAGCGCACAAAAACGGTATTTTCGTTGAAGCCGAATTAGGGGTATTAAGCGGAGTTGAAGATGATATTTCCATTGATGAAAAAGATTCTAAATATACAAAGCCCTCTGAAGTATCCGAGTTTGTCGCTCGAACCAAATGCGATAGTATTGCAGTAGCGGTTGGGACCAGTCATGGAGCCTATAAGTTTTCAGGGGGACAAGGAATTCAATTTGACATCCTTAAAGAAATACAAGAACGCATCCCTAATTTTCCCATTGTACTTCATGGAGGTTCGTCGGTTAATGATGCGGAGATAAAAAGAATTAATGCGACTGGCGGTCAACTCAATCAAAATGCTGCCGGTGTTTCGCAGGAGGAGATTGTTGAAGCGATAAAATATGGTATTTGTAAAATTAATATTGCAACAGATGCGCGTTTACTTTGGACTCGCGTTCACAGAGAGTTCTTTAGAGATTCGCCCGAACTTTTTGATCCCATAAACCCCGGTAAAATCTACATCGAAGAATATGTAACGTTTATGGAACAAAAATTTGATTTGTTAGGGGCAACTGGAAAAGCAATTGAATTCAATCAATAAAAAAAATGAACACTAAAAATCAACTACTCGTCGAACCTAAAAAAGGTTCTAATGTCTACCAAAGCGTGACGCCTGAAAGTGCAAATTGGAATTATTTAAGTTTTGAGGCGAGGATTCTCAATCAGTACGAAGTCTGGGAACACAACACCCTAGACAATGAAATGGTGATTGTTTTATTAAGTGGAAACTTTAAGGTTACAAGTGATAAAGGGAGCTGGGAAACAGTCAATGGTAGGAAAGACGTCTTTAGCGGCGTTGCACATACCCTTTATCTTCCCATCAACACTTCGTTTAAGCTGACGGCAACAAGCGAAAAACTTGACATCGCCTATGGCTGGTGTAAATCCGAAGAATCTTTTCCCCCAAAATTTGTTACCCCGGAGGAGACTCCCGTTGTGATTTTTGGAGGAGACAATGCCACAAGACAATTCAATGATCTTATCCCTCCCGGTTTTGGTTGCAGCAAAATTGTTTGTAGAGAGGTTTATACCCCTTCCGGTAACTGGAGTTCTTTTCCAGCCCATAAACACGATGAGAGAATTTTAGATGAAAAAGGAAATGTTTTAGAACCCATACAGGAGGAAACTTATTTTTACAAGTTCCAAAAACCTGAGGCCTATGCAATTCAGCAAGTTTATACAAAAGACAAATCCCTTGATGAAATCGTGAGACCTCATCACAATGAAGTGGTGATGATTCCAAAAGGATTTCATCCTGTGGTGGCAGAACATGGTTTTCATTGTTACTACTTGAATTTTTTAGCTGGAACTGACCAATGTTTGGCAAATACGACTGATCCTGATCATGAATGGATTTATAATTCTTGGAGTGCAAAAGACAATAGGTTACCGCTAGTAACCGCAGAAATGAATAATAAAGACTAATAAATGAACGCGAATAAACACGATATAATTACTTTTGGAAGGTCTTCAATTGATCTTTATTCCCAAAATATTGGGGCACCATTTAGTCTGATTAAAGGATTCGATGCCTTTGTAGGAGGTTCCCCTCTAAATATCGCAGTTGGCTGTACTAGGTTGGGACTTGACGCCAGTTTATTATCCGCAGTTGGAGACGACAAGGTTGGAGAGTTTTTAATTAATTTTTTAACCGAAGAGGGAGTAAATATTACCAACGTCCCCACTAAAAAGGGAACAAGAACAAGCGCTGTTATTCTTGGAATCGAACCACCTGATAAATTTCCACTCGTTTATTACAGAGACAACGCTTCTGACAGTCAGGTAGATATTGACGATGTAGATCGCGCCAATATCTCAGACTATAAAGTGCTATTAATTAATGGTACTGCTATGAACATTGAACCCACCCGAAGCGCAACTTTTTATGCAACTGAAGTGGCGTTAAAAAACAATGTGAAAGTGGTTTTAGATTTAGATTTTAGAGCAGATCAATGGCACGACTATCGAGCTTTTGGGGTTACCATGAGGGCTATTTTACCTCGGGTTAAAATCGCAATTGGGACAGAAGAAGAAATCCTAGCTGCTACGATGGAAAATGTCTCCCAGGTTGAAATAAAGGACCAACAAATATCAGCCCCTGAAATTAAGGGGGATATTGACTTGGCCATCAAAAAAATATTAGCCACTGGTGTAGAAAAGCTAATCGTAAAAAGAGGTGAAAAAGGCGCGAGTATTCACAGTCGTGATGGAAAAATGACTTCAGTCCCTGGGTTTCCTGTTGAAATTCTCAACGTTTTAGGTGCAGGAGATGCTTTTGCGAGTGGCTTTCTCTATGGTATAATCAATGACTGGAATCTATACAAATCTTGCAGAATGGGTAACGCCAGTGGAGCCCACGTAGTGACACAAAAAGGATGTGCAAATTTCATGCCCACCCTAGAACAATCCCTTGATTTTATAAATAAAAATGGTGGGTTTTAATTTTATTAAAAATGAAAACAAAAAAATTAACGGTCGGACAAGCAACAATTGAGTTTTTAAAAAATCAATATATTGAGCGCGATGGTCATCAGCAAAAATTTTTTGCAGGATGCTTTGGAATTTTAGGTCACGGTAATGTTGCCGGTATTGGTCAAGCCCTTCATCAAAATACTGATTTTCCATTTTACGTCGCCAGAAACGAGCAAGCGATGGTGCACTCCGCCGCCGCTTATGCCAAAGTCAAAAACCGATTACAAACTTTTGTTTGCACGACCTCGATCGGCCCTGGGGCTACAAACATGATAACGGGAGCAGCAGCGGCCACTATCAATAGAATTCCAGTACTTTTAATTCCTGGAGATATTTTTGCTACAAGACAAGTAGCTCCCGTTCTGCAACAGTTGGAATCTAATTTCACCCAAGACATCTCTGTCAATGATTGTTTTAAACCCGTTTCAAAATATTGGGATAGAATAAATCGTCCAGAGCAACTTATTACTGCCTTGCCTGAAGTAATGCGGGTATTAACCTCCCCTGCTGAAACAGGTGCGGTTACCCTGTGTATTCCTCAAGACGTTCAGGCGGAGTCTTTTGATTTTCCTATTGAATTGTTCAAAAAACGTGTCTGGATTATCAGCAGAAACATGCCCGATCAAAATATACTTTCCAAAGCAATTGCGATGATCAATGAAAGTAAAAAACCATTAATTATTTCGGGTGGAGGCACGATCTACAGCGGGGCAACAAAAACGCTAAAATCGTTTGTCAATAGAACCGGAATTCCTGTCGTAGAAACATTTGCTGGAAAAACGCTAAAATCGTTTGTCAATAGAACCGGAATTCCTGTCGTAGAAACATTTGCTGGCAAAGGATCTTTAAATTATGATGAGCCTCAAAACCTAGGTGCTGCTGGAGTCACGGGTACTCCTGGGGCCATTGAAATTGCAAATGATGCGGATTTGGTGATTGGTATTGGAACAAGATATTCGGATTTTACGACCATTTCAAAATCTGCTTTTCAAAATCCAAATGTGAAATTTATTAATATTAATGTCACAGAATTTGATTCCTTTAAGCACAGTGCACTTCCATTGGTGGGAGATGCGAAATCTATTTTAGAGTTGATAGATGACCGTTTGTCTTCCTTTAAAGTTGAGAGTTGATAGATGACCGTTTGTCTTCCTTTAAAGTTGATAAAAATTATTCGGATAAAATCATTGCATTTAATAAGAGTTGGGATCAATTTGTATCTGAAATTTATACTGAGAAAAATGAAACCCCTGCATTCCAAGGGGAAGTCATCGGTGCGGTTAATTCGTTTTCAAAGCCCGAAGATGTAGTGGTTTGTGCCGCAGGGAGTTTGCCTGGGGATTTACATAAATTATGGCGAACACAAAGCCCAAAAGGATTTCATCTTGAGTATGGCTACTCTTGTATGGGGTATGAAATTGCTGGAGGTTTGGGAGCTAAAATGGCACTTCCAAAGAGCGAAATCTATGTAATGATTGGTGATGGAAGTTACCTGATGATGGCGCAAGAAATTGTGACTTCAATTCAGGAAAAACAAAAGATCACTATTGTTTTATTAAATAATAATGGTTATTCAAGTATTGGAAGTCTATCAAATTCGGTGGGAAGCGATGGTTTTGGAACGCATTACAAATACAGAAACGAATCAACTGATCAACTTGACGGTGATTACTTACCTACTGATTTTGTTTTAAATGCGCAAAGTATGGGAGCGCATGTTATTAAAACAAAAAACATTTCGGAGTTTAACAAAGCACTTATTACTGCAAAATCAATTGACCGTACAACATTGATTTATATCGATGTGGATCGGGAAAAAGGAGTTCCCGGATTTACTTGGTGGGATGTTCCTATTGCCGAAGTCTCTGAGAAAGAAAATGTTTCAGAATCCTATAAAAAATATATAGAAAACAAAAAGTCACAAAAGTATTATCTATAATTTTTAATTATGAATTCAGATCTTATTATTACACTCGTTTCATTTACACTCTTCACAGGAGGTGTTGCTTTTTTCACCTGGTACAGTCTAAAGAAAACTAATCTAAATTCTTCTGATGGATATTTTTTGGGAGGAAGAAGTTTATCTGGAATTGTAATTGCAGGATCGATGTTGTTGACCAATATTTCTTCTGAACATTTGATTGGAATGAATGGCAACTCCTATGTCAATGGGTTTATTGTTATTGCTTGGGAAGTAACTTCTTCATTGGCTTTGGCCATTGCGGCATTGTTTTTTATTCCCAAATACTTAAAAATGGGATTGACCACAATCCCTCAATTTCTTGAAAAAAGATTTGATGGGGCGCTAAGGACTTTTGTCGCCATCGTTTTGATCACCTCATTTATAATCACCCTCCTACCAATCGTGCTCTATTCGGGTGCGCTGGGTATTGAAAGTCTTTTTGGCGTCTCCGAAGTATTAGGAGTTGAAAAATCTCAGGGCTTATGGATCACGATATTATTTATAGGAATCCTAGGATCAATTTATGCAGTTTTTGGGGGCTTAAAGGCAGTTGCTTATTCAGACACAATTAACGGAATTGGATTGTTATTGGGAGGACTTTTAATTCCTGTTCTGGCACTTTATTCCATAGGCGACAGCAACATCCTCGATGGATTGACTAAGGTTTACGAATATGCTCCAGAAAAATTTAATGTTATAGGAGCCAGTGACTCTGTATTGCCCTTCGAAGTTTTGTTTACGGGTCTGATTATCAACCAACTTTATTTTTGGGGTATGAATCAAACTATTATCCAAAGGGCATTAGGGGCTAAGAATTTAAAGGAAGCTCAAAAGGGACTTTTGATCACCGGTCTGTTTAAAATCTTAATCCCATTGGTGATTGTCTTACCTGGAGTAATTTGCTATTATTATTTTAGCGATACCTTTTACGACCAACAAGATTCGGTTTATCCAGAATTGGTCAAAAAAGTTTTGCCCGTTTGGTTGATCGGTTTTTTTGCAGCAGTCATTATGGGAGCTGTTTTAAGTACTTTTAATTCCGTGTTAAATTCCGCAGCGACCTTGTTTAGTGTCGATGTTTATAAAAAACACATTGAAAAAAATGTAAGCGATAAAAAACTTGTTTCTATCGGTAAGTTAACCTCTGCAATTTTAGCAGTTTTTGCTATTCTAGCAGCCCCCTTAATGGCCAATACTCCAGATGGCCTTTACCAAATGTTACAAGAGCTTAACGGGATTTTTTTCATCCCAATTGCTTCGGTATTGCTAGCTGGTTTTTTTATGAAAAAAATATCTGCTATTGCCGCAAAAACCGCACTGATTTTTGGGCTTTCATTTTATATATTTCTGACTTGGGGCTACACCAGCCATGGCATTCATTTTGTCCATTTATGGGGAATCGAGTTCGTTTTAAATGTTGGAATAATGTATTTGGTCTCCTACTTCTACCCGAGAAAAAATCTATATGAAATATCCGATGTGGGAGCCGTTGATCTTACCTCATGGAAGTATGCAAAACCGATGGCGATAGGGCTCAGTTTGGTCACTGTTCTAATCTATATATTGTTGGGAAATAATACTTAATTTAATCTTAAATAACAAATGAATCGTTTAAAAAATTACATCAATGGCGCATGGGCAGAAAGCTCATCAAACGAAACAGTTGATGTACACAACCCCGCAACGCAGGAGGTAATAGCGACTGTCCCCTATGGAGTTGCAACTCAAAAAGATCTTCAAGACGCCGCAACTAGTGCACAAGGAGCTTACCTAGAATGGAAGAAAGTTCCTGTAATGAAACGGGTACAACAGCTTTACAAGCTGAAAAATATCATGGAAAATAATTTGGAGGAGTTGGCCAAAATAATCACGAATGAATCTGGAAAAACAAAAGGAGAGTCGATCGGAGAAATACAACGTGCTATCGAAAATATAGAGGTTGCCTGTGGGACACCCATGTTGATTAAAGGAGATGTGATTGAGGACATTGCTTTTGGAATTGACGAAATGATGATTCGACAGCCCATCGGTGTTACTGCCTGCATCACGCCATTTAATTTTCCAAGTATGATCGTATTTTGGTTTTTACCTTATGCGATCGCAACCGGAAATGCCATGATTGTTAAACCTTCTGAGAAGGTACCCTTAACGATGATGAAACTCTTTGAGTTTTTTGATGAATTGGATCTTCCAAAGGGACTCCTTAGTTTGGTTCATGGAGGAAAAGAAACAGTAGATGCCATCTTGGAGCATCCTTCAATAAAAGCAATAAGTTTTGTAGGAAGTACGCCAGTAGCTAGATATATTTATTCTAAAGGAACCGCCAATGGCAAAAGAGTTCAGTCGCAAGGGGGAGCAAAAAACCCAGTGATAGTGTTACCTGATTGTGATTTAGAAATGTCCTCTAAAATCATAGTAGATTCTGTTTATGGATGTGCAGGACAACGCTGTCTTGCTGCTTCAACGATCATTACCGTTGACGATCAAAAGAGAAATATCAAAGATGCCCTGTATGAAGTTGTTAAATCAAGAAAGACAGGATATGGCTGGGATAGTGACACCAATATGGGTCCTGTAATTACGCCTGAAAGTAAGAAAAGAGTTGAATCCTTAATTCAAAAAGGAGTCGATGAAGGTGCAAATGTACTTTTGGATGGTCGTAATACTGCTGTATCTGGCTATGAAAAAGGAAATTTTTTAAACCCAACAATCCTAGAAAATGTTCCTTTAGGAAAAGAGCTCATCCAAACAGAGATTTTTGGTCCTGTCATGAGTTTAATTTCAATGAAAAATATTGAGGAAGCCCTCCAGTTTGTCAATAGTGGAAATTATGGCAACATGGCTTGTTTATTTACTCAAAGTGGCGCAATGGCTAGAAAATTCAGGAATGAAGCTGATGCTGGAAATATTGGAATCAATATTGGTGTAGCTGCTCCTATGGCTCAATTTCCTTTTAGTGGCTGGAAGGATAGTTTTTTCGGAGACTTACACGGCCAAGGAAATCATGCCATTGAGTTTTTTACCCAAACGAAAGTTGTGATAGAAAGATGGCCTAATATATGGTCAAGAAAATTTTAAACTAGTATTATGATAAAAATCGCAAATGCACCTTGTTCTTGGGGTGTATTAGAGTTTGACTTAGCGGAAAAGTCAGAGCAAAAACCGTTTCAAGAGGTGTTAAATGAAATAGAAGCGACTGGTTATGTTGGAACCGAATTGGGCGATTGGGGTTTTATGCCCACAGAACCAATAAGTCTTAGAAAGGAAATACAAAAAAGAAAATTGGAATTGGTAGGTACTTTTGTTCCTGTGGATTTGTCCAATAAAGACGAGGTGTTAAATGAAATAGAAGCGACTGGTTATGTTGGAACCGAATTGGGCGATTGGGGTTTTATGCCCACAGAACCAATAAGTCTTAGAAAGGAAATACAAAAAAGAAAATTGGAATTGGTAGGTGCTTTTGTTCCTGTGGATTTGTCCAATAAAGACAAGTACGACATAGGGGTTGTGAACGCATTACAAACAGCTAAACTGATGTCCGATGCTAATTACAAGGAGTCTTTCATCGTTTTGGCCGATGACAACGGTTCAAATTTTGAAAGAACATTGAACGCTGGAAGGATAGAAAAAAGCATGATGCTTTCTGAAGAGCAATTGAAAGTTTTTGCCCATGGAACCGAAAAAATTGCAAGAGCAGTAAAGGAACAATATGGACTCAGAACTGTTTTTCATCATCATTGTGCTGGTTTTATAGAAACTCCTGAGGAGATTAACCAGTTGATGGAGCTAACAGATCCTGACTTATTGGGATTGTGCTTGGATATGGGTCACTATGCTTTTGGTGGTGGCGATCCCTTGGTTGCGATTGAAAAATACAAGGAAAGAATATGGCATATCCATTTTAAGGACTACGATCCTCTGTCAGCACAAGCCGCAAAAGACGAAGGAGAAGATTATTTTGGTGCATTGAAAAGAGGTGTCTTTTGCGAATTAGGGGAGGGAATCGTTGATTTTCAATCCATTGTTTCCTTATTGAAGAAGCTAAATTATAAAGATTGGATAGTCGTAGAGCAAGACGTTTTAACAGGCATGGGGAGTCCAAAAAATCACGCAATTAAAAACAGAAATTATATTAAAACACTTGGTTTATAATTATTGAAATATGACTAAAATTAAATTTGGAATCGTAGGATTGGGAAGAATTGGTATGATTCACCTAGATAATTTACTTCAGATGGGAGAAGTAGAAGTAGTAGCTGTAGCGGATCTTACTGTATTGGATTCTCCACGCCTGTTAAAACGTCTTGCTCTACAAGGCATTGATTTGGTTACAACCTCTTATGAGACAATGATAAATTCTAAAACCCTAGATGCCGTTGTGATCTGTACACCAACCGATAGCCATGCAAACTATGTGGAAATTGCTGCCAAAGCTGGAATTCATATTTTCTGTGAAAAACCGCTGGACCTTAATTTAAGTCGTGTCGTCGAAGTGCTGAGTGTTGTTAAAGACAGTGGGGTGAAATTGATGTTGGGTTTCAACAGAAGGTTTGACAAAGAGTTCATTAAAATTCATGATTTGGTTGAAGAGGGAGAAGTAGGTACTCCACATTTAGTTAAAATCACAAGTAGAGACCCTAAAGCTCCGTCTATCAGTTATATCAAAAAATCAGGAGGTTTGTTTTTAGACATGACCATTCACGATTTTGATATGGCAAGATATATTGTTGGAAAAGAAGTAACTGAAGTTTATGCCAAAGGCGCAGTGCTGGTTGACAAAAAAATTGGTGAAGTTGGAGATATCGATACTGCCGTCGTGATTCTGACTTATGAAGACCAAAGCATGGCCGTAATCGACAACAGTAGAGAAGCAAAATATGGCTATGACCAAAGAATCGAAGTTTTTGGTTCTAAGGGAATGGTTCAGTCAAATAATAATTTTCATGATTCTCATCGGCTCTACACAGTCTCAGGGGTGGAAACTTCCCTACCTCTTCATTTTTTCTTAGAGCGTTATGCTGAGGCTTATAAAAAAGAATTACAGGCCTTCTTGAGCTGTCTCATCAATGGTGTTTCACCTCCGGTTAATGGTCAAGATGGATTAATATCTCTCAAAATAGGTCTTGCTGCCCTAAAATCTATTAAAGAAGATAGGCCCGTAAGGATTGATGAGATTTAATAATTTTGCCCCGAATAGATTTTTAATAAAAAAAACAAGTAAGTTTTATCTAAGGTTTTGTGCAAACGTTTGCATACTCAGAACGACCTGTCTTTATTAAACATAAACAATATAAAATCAGAAATCATAAAAAAGCAGAAATCATATACAAAGAATAGAAATCTTATAAGTTATCAAGATAATACCATACATTTATTGTGAAAATTTATTGAACTAAAATTTTATAAATGTTCTTAACTACCTATAAGCTAAATATTGAGTTTATATAATTAAAACTATTTCTAACCAACAAAAATCTGATGAAAAATAACTTAATAAAAAATATTTTGCTTGTTTTTGCATTTTTTGTTTCTATTGGGATATACGCCCAATCAGTTTCAGGAGTTGTAACTAGCGAGGATGGACCTTTACCAGGTGCAACCGTTCAAGTAAAAGGAACATCCAACGGTGTAAGCACTGATTTTGACGGAAATTTCACAATTCAGGCTGACGCCTCAGATGTACTGATGGTATCTTTTGTGGGATTCTCTTCTCAAGAAGTTACTGTAGGTGATCAAGATAACTTAACAATTCAACTTGTTGCTGACAACGAGCTTGATGAGGTCATTGTGACAGGTTATGGTTCCCAGAATACAAAAGAGATTACTTCTGCTGTTGTTCAAATAACGGCTGAAGAATTTAACAAAGGTCCTATTAATAACGCCGCTCAGCTTTTACAAGGTAAAGTAGCAGGATTAAGTATCTACAACAAAGGTGGTAATCCAAACTCTCCAGCGACTATTCGTCTAAGAGGACTTTCTACGGTTGGTTCTAATATTTCACCACTAATTGTAATTGATGGTGTTATTGGAGCATCCTTGGATAACGTAGATCCTAACGATATAGAATCAATAAATGTTCTTAAAGATGGTTCTGCTGCTGCGATTTATGGTTCTCGAGGATCTTCTGGAGTAATTATTGTAACTACTAAAGGAGGGACAAGTGGAGAATTGAAATTAACATATAATGGTCAAGTCGCAAGTGCTTCTATTTTAAACAGAGTCGATGTTATGAATCCTACAGAATTTAAAGCTGCTGGAGGAGCTGATCTTGGCGCAGAAACGGATTGGACAGAAGCTGTAACTCGTAATGCAATTTCTCAAATTCATAATATTGCAGCATCTGGTGGTTTTGGAAACACAACTTTCCGTGTGTCGGCTAATATAAGAGAGAATGAAGGTATAGTGTTAAATACTGGTTTCGAACAGTTCAATTCAAGAGCAAGTATTTCTACTAGAGCTTTAGACGATAAATTAAAAATAGATTTTAATGCTTCTTTTACAAAAAGAGATTCTGATTTAGGAGAGCCACTTGTTTTAAAATATGCTACGTTGTTTAATCCAACAGCTCCAATCTATACAGAAGGATCTTCTTTTTTTCCAGGAAATTCTGGTGACCCAATTGGAGGTTACTTTGAAACATTTGGTCTTTTTGATAGTTATAACCCTGTTTCAATTGCTGAACAGTTCCAAGTTACAGGTGGTAGAACTGAATTAAACTACAACTTATCTTTGGGTTATGATTTTTCTGACAGTTTTGATATTCAATTAAGAGCCGCTAAACAATCATCCCAGAATAGTAGTAGATCTTATGTACCGGTTACAGCTCTATTATATGGGAATGCTTTAAGTCCTACTCGAAGAGGTTCGGCAACTTATGGCGATGGCACATACGAATTTAAGTTATATGAAGCGTTTGCAAACTATAGTCTTGGTTCTGACGGGTTTAATATGAATCTAACTGGAGGTTATTCTTTTCAACAGGATAATTACACTAACAGATCATTCTCATTAGGTGATTTCCCAGGCGATAATATGGATTATAGTTATAATATTGGAGCTTCACAAGATCTTTTAAATGCAGGATTTATTGGTGCTAGTAGTGGAAGAGGTCCTGACAATAAAATAATTGCCTTTTTTGGACGTGCAAATATTGTAATCGATGATGGAATATATATAAACGCATCTGTTAGAAGAGAGGGATCGACAAAATTAGGAGATGGTAACAAATGGGGAACATTCCCAGCATTTGGTATTGGAGCTGATTTAAATAAATATATTGGTACTGAATACGATTTGTTTAAAATTCGTTTAGGGTATGGTGAGACTGGATCTCTTCCAGGAGGAAGTGGACTATCGCAAGTAGTTTATGGTTTTGGATATGATTCAGGAGGCACAGGAAATACCTCTCAAGCACGTGCTGCAAATCCTGATTTAAAATGGGAATCTAAAGCTGAAACAAACTTAGGAATTGATTTTTCTCAAGGTAAGCTTAGTGGAAGTTTGGATTTATATACCAGAGATATTACTGATTTTATTTTAGATACTAAAGTTGATGTTGCTACTTTTGGTTTCGACAGACGTTTTGAAAATTCAGGAAAAATCAATACTCAAGGTTTAGAATTAAACATAGGATATGAAGTTACAGACAATTATCAAACAAATATTAACATTTCAACATACAATACCACTTTAGAAGAATATGTTATTGAGGAAGGTGATATTCAAGGAAACCTTGGATCACCAGGACAAAACTCCACTAACATGGTTTTAGTTAAGCCTGGAGAAGCTATTGGTCAAATATGGGCTCCTCGTTTTGACGGAGTTAACGCTGATGGATCTGTTAATTTTGGTGATGTAAACGGTGATGGAATAATAACTGCAAGTCAAGATAAATGGAATGATCCAGATGGTGACTTTATAAACGCAGGTAATGGTATTCCAACACTTGAATTAGGTTGGTCTAACAATATTAATATTGGAAACTGGAGTGTGAATGCATTTTTCAGAGGAGCATTTGGACATAGTTTAGTAAATACATTTAGAGCATTTTATGAGCCACGTTTAGCGAGTCAGTCTTCATATAACTTTGTAAATACTGAGCTAGCATTACCTGAATTAACAGTTGCACAGTTTAGTTCATTATATGTTGAAAAAGCTGACTTTTTTAAATTAGACAACCTAACTGTTGCTTATAACTTTAACCTTGGTGAGGGATCGATTATTGATGGAGCACAGATATCTGCAAATGTTCAAAATGCATTTGTGATAACTAATTATACTGGTATTGATCCAGAACCATCTCTTGTTGATAACCCACAGCAAGACCTCAGTGGTCAAGGAGGTAACGTATTAGCTCCAGGTATCGATAGAAGAAGCAATTATTTTACTGCCAGAACAGTAACGATTGGACTTAACATTAATTTTTAAAATAAATAACTATGAAAAACTATAAAAAATATTTTTTAGGAATTTTATCTGTTTTTGCTTTTGTAATTGCATGTACTGACTTAGAAGAAGAGTTAGTGAATGATTTTACAGAAAATTTAACTATCCCCGGTGTTACTGTGGATGCAGGTGAGACAGATGGAAGTAGTCAGGCAGTTTCAGACGGAATTGGCTCTGCTTTTGCGAAATTGAGAGGTGGAACAGCAGGACACTTTGACTATTGGGCAGTACAAACTATTTCTTCTGATGAGATGCAAGTTGGTCAAAAAGGTGGTGACTGGTATGATGGTGGTGTTTGGTTAGATATGCATATGCATGTTTACACAGCAGCAAATGGACCTTTGACCGCTACATACAACACTCAGTATAATGCGATTAATGAGATTAATAATAATCTCACCAAGTCTGGACTAAGTGCAAATGAAATTGCTCAGTTAAGAGTCTTAAGAGCATTTTTCTACTGGAGACTAATGGATGTTTATGGGAATGTCAAAATTGTTAAAGCTGCAGGGTCAGATGCACCACAATCAAATCGTGCAGATGTTTTTGCTTTCGTAGAAAGTGAAATTCTTGCTGCGCTTGGGGTTTCTTCAATTTCTGCATCAATGGATTTAACCAATAGTGACTTGACTACAAGTTCAAAGAAATACAGAATTAATCAATATGCTGCTGTAGGTTTACTTTCGAGAATTTATTTGAATGCTGAAGTTTATTCTGGGACAGCTCGTTATGCTGAAGCTGCTGCTGCTGCTGGATGGGTAATTGACAATGGTCCATATCAATTAACAACTGAAAGTAACTCTAGCGTTACAAATCTTGCTAAACGACCTGGTGTACCAACTGATCCTGATAACCTAGTTGGTTATCCTGCAATGTTTGCTCCTAATAACCAAGACAATGTAGAGTTGATTTGGACAGTACCTTATGATGGTGTTAATGGAGGAGGAATGAACTTTCACATGATGGGACTTCACCAGCCTTCACAATTTGCTTTTAATCTTGATTCTCAACCGTGGAACGGTTACCAAACACTTGAAGCTATGTACAGATCATTTGAAAGTGGAGATGTCAGAGGTCAAAATAACTTCTTGGTAGGTCCACAGTATTCTTATGACGGCTTAGCTTTAAGTGACTGGGCTGCAGATGATTTAAATGCTGACGGTACTAAAAATTTACCCTTAAATTACACCCCTGAAATTAATGAATTATATCCTAATTCACATCGTCAAAGTGGTGCCCGTATGTACAAATTCAGCCATGCGCAGTTCGAGAGAAACGATAAGTCTAATGACTTTCCCATTGTACGTTTATCTGAAATGTATATGAATCGTGCAGAAGGTTTGGCTCGTGCAGCAGGTGACTGGTCTCAGGCGCTACCGGATGTAAATATTATCCGTGGAAGAGCAAAAGTAAGTGCATACTCTTCTGTAAATGCTGCCGAATTTTTAGCAGAAAGAGGACGAGAATTTGTTTTTGAGTCTCACAGGAGAACAGATTTGATACGCTTTGGCAAATACAATGATGCATGGTTTGCAAAAACGGTTTCAGAGAGTTATAAAACATTAATGCCTATCCCTACTGATGCTATTACAGCAAGTAGTGGTTCTTTAACTCAGAACCCAGGGTATTAATTTTAGTTAGTTAGTTAAGAATGGGTCAATCGTAGTTACGGTTGGCCCATTTTTTTTAATTTAATGGCTATGAAATTATTTGTCTTTTTTTGTTGGATTATAATGGTGCTTTTTTCATGTACAACACCCACAAAAAAACTATTTGAACTTCGTGAGGATTTGGGTAAAAAATTTGAGAACAAGCTAAACTATACCCAAGAATTCAATCCTTATACTTATAGAAATTTTTACAATGGCGGCGGAGTTGCGCTGGGTGATATTAATAATGACGGTCTTCTTGACATTTACTTGTCTGGAAATCTTGTGGATAACAAGTTGTTATTAAATAAAGGTGATTGGGAATTCGAAGATATCACCGAAAAAGCTGGTGTTTCTTGTAAAGGAGTTTGGTCTACTGGGGTTACTTTCGCTGACGTTAATGGTGACGGTTTACTTGATCTTTATGTATGTAAATCAGGAAAGCCTGGCGCAGAAAATAGACACAATGAACTCTTTATTAATCAAGGTAATCTTACTTTTAAAGAAGAGTCTAAATCTTATGGCCTAGATGTTTTAGGATTGTCTGTTCATGCGGCTTTTTTTGACGCTGACCTAGATGGTGACCTTGACTGTTATGTTTTAAATAATTCACTTCGTTCTGTTGGAGGTTACGATCTGATAAAAGATCAACGCTACACTCCAGACCCTAATAATGAGGGTAATAAATTTTTCGAAAATCAAAATGGAGTTTTCATAGATAAGAGTACTGAAAAAGGAATTTTAACCAGTACTATAGGTTTTGGTTTGGGTATAACACTAAGTGACTTCAATAACGACAGACTTCCTGACCTATATATTTCAAATGATTTTTTTGAACGTGATTACTTTTATATAAATACCAAAGAAGGTTTTGAAGAAACTTTAGAGACACAATTTAATTCAATTTCAATGGGGGCCATGGGAGCTGATGCAGCAGATTTAAATAATGATTTGTTTCCAGATCTTTTTGTGACAGAAATGCTTCCGTCTAGTTTGAAAAGACAAAAACTTAAGGCTAAGTACGATTCTTGGGACAAATATTCTCTGATGAATAAAAAAGGTTACTTTCATCAATACCCGAGAAATTCATTACAACGAAATACAGGAAATAATCAATTCTTTGAAATCAGTCGGTTTTCGGGAGTTGCTGCAACCGAATGGAGCTGGGCCTCCCTTTTATTTGATATGAATAACGACGGCTTGAATGATATTTTTGTTGCCAATGGGATATATAAAGATTTACTTGACAGGGATTATTTAGCCTATATGGCAAATGAAACTCAAGTTAAAATGCTTCTTGAAAATAAAGAAAATGCGATAGAAAAACTAATAGATATAATGCCCTCAGAAGCAGTGCCTAACAATGCTTTTAAAAACTTAGGGGGATTCAAATTTGAAGATAAAACAGTAGAGTGGGGATTAGAAGTTCCGAGTTTTAGTAATGGAAATGCCTATGGAGATATTGATAATGACGGTGATCTGGACCTTATTGTGAACAACGTAAATATGCCAAGTTTTTTTTATGAAAATAAAACAGATACGCTGCACGCGAGAAGTTTAATTTTGCGTTTACGATCAAACTCCAAAAACACCTTTGCTGTTGGAGCTAAAGTTATTATTTACTACGATAACGATAAACATCAAATGAAAGAGCAGTTTCCCTCAAGAGGTTTTCAATCTTCAGTATCCAATTCACTTCATTTCGGTTTAGGAAATTCAAAGCTAGTAGATAGCCTCAGGGTTCTTTGGCCAAATGGGGGTGAACAAGTGTTATATGATCTTAAATCCAACTATCAACATACAATACATCAGAAAAATTTCAATCCAAATTCTCCTTTTAGTGCAAAAGAAGACAAAAAAGAGAGTCTCAAAAGTTCACCAATTGAATTTAAACACAAAGAAAATAACTGGAGTGAATTTAACAGAGAAAGACTGATCACTCAAATGAATCATAATGATGGACCTGCACTTGCAACAGCAGACTTAAATAAGGATGGAGTCACAGATTTTTATATCGGGGGAGGTAAAAACCAGACAGGGGCATTGTTTATTTCTAATAAAGATGATTTTGAAAAAATTCAGATTCCTTTCGAAAAAAATAATCGTTCTGAGGATACAGATGCAATATTTTTTGATGGAGATAATGATGGTGATCTTGATTTAATAATCACTAGCGGAGGAAAATCATTTTCAAAATTTTCTTTAGATTTAGATGATCGATATTATGAAAATATTGGAAATAATAATTTTGTTTTTAAAAAAGATGCCTTTTCTTTTGAAGCTCATTTTTCTTCCTCCTCAGTTAGGATAGGAGATTTCAATAAAGATGGTTCGATGGATCTGATTATAGGTGAACGATTTGATTTAAAAACCTACGGTAAAAAAGCTTCAATGCATTTATTGATCAATCAGGGCCAAGGAAAATTCATAGAAGAATCAGTATCTGATTTTAATAAAATCGGAATGATTACTGATCTTGCTGTTTCAGATTGATTACTGATCTTGCTGTTTCAGATATAAATCAAGATGGATGGCTTGACATAGTCGCTTGTGGGGAATGGATGCCCATTAGTGTTTTTATCAATTCAAAGGGTTCTTTTTCGAATAAGACTGATCGATATGGTTTAGCTAAAACTAATGGTTTATGGAATACACTTCTTGTTAAAGATTTAAATGGCGATAATATTCCTGAGATAGTTGCTGGAAATCTTGGAAAGAACACCTTCTTTAATGCTGGAATGAAAATATATATCAATGATTTTGACAATAACGGAACAGAAGAACAAATTATATGTCAGTACATAAATCAAAATTATTATCCTATTGTGGATAAAGACGAGTTGATTTCTCAATTACCATATTTAAAGAAAAAAATTGTGAAATACGAAAACTACGCTGATGCGCGGATTAAAGATCTTTTTACCGCAACTCAACTTGAAGAAAGTCAAGTAAGTGAGCTTAATATGTTAGAGTCTACAATTTTTATAAGAAATATAAAAGGAGAATATGAAGGCCACAATTTACCAGAAGAAATACAATATGCACCAGTATATGCTTTTGCTCATCACGAAGAAGAAATCAAGGCCTCAAAAGGCACATTCTATATAGGAGGAAATCAATACTTAGTTAAGCCACAATTCGGTCGCTATGACGCCTCTAAGGGATGGTCACTAAATTATAGTATTACAGAAGACAAAATTGAGTTTGATGTACCCAAAATGTTAGGAATAAATGGTCAAATAAGACAATTGGAAATTGTAAATTTAAAGTCTAAAATTCAATTATTTATTGGGATCAATAATCAAAAGGCAATATATCAATAATCAAAAGGCAATAATACTTCAGATAGATACTAATAAAAAAAAGAATAAATGAAAAACATATTTAGCATATCGTTCAAACTTTTAATTTTTTTTTCACTCATAGCTAGCTGTACATCAGAATATAAAGCTCTGGTAAAAAGAGAGCTGAATAAAAATAAAAAAGTTGATTCTGTTTTTTTTGATATCCGTTTAGGGGATTCTAAAGATATTTATCATGAAAAAAGTTGGGATTTAAACAATTGTAGAGTGGTAACACAGGAGAGGTCTTATTTTTATATGAAAAAAATCTTTACAGATTCAAAGATTAAAAAAAGAGAAAACGACTTTGCTTTAATATTTTCTGGGAAATTCAATTCTAAAAAAAAACTAAAAATGCTGGATGTCAAGTTTTATCATTTACTATGGACTCCTTGGTATGAAAAATATCAGGCCCCAAAATTACTCCCCAGAATTTTGGATTCTTTAGTAAGGTGGTTTCCAGGAAATCCATTTTTAGAAGTAAAAACTGGAAGCGACTCAATCCCAATAATGCATGTTAAAATAGATGGAGACCGAAGATTTCGTGTGTATGCAGAGGATTCTCGAGATGTAGCAGTTAAAATAGACGACCTGAATGAAGACAACTGAACCTAATTTGTTTTTAAAAAATATTGCTTATTTAATACTTCTATTAGTTTTTTTTTCTTGTAGTATTGGTATGCCTGAAATGCAATTTCAATTAATTCCTTCTCAGGAAAGTGGAATTACTTTTTCGAATGATTTAAACTACACTGACGATTTCAACGTATATAAATACAGAAATTTTTACAACGGTGGAGGTGTTGCTGTTGGAGATGTAAATAATGATAGTCTTGTAGATCTTTATTTTACAGCAAATCAAAAACCGAATGAATTGTATTTAAACCAAGGAAATTTTAAGTTTAAAAGGGTCACAGAAAAAGCTGGTGTTCAAGGACAAAAAGCCTGGGCAACAGGAGTTACTATGGTAGATATTAATGCAGATGGATGGCTTGATATTTATGTTTGTAACTCTGGAGATTTAGAGGGTGATAACAAACAAAATGAACTTTTTATCAATAACCGTGACGGTACTTTCAATGAAGATGCAAGTAGTTATGGTCTTGATGACAAAGGATTTTCTACCCATTCTGTTTTTTTTGATTTTGATAAAGATGGTGATTTAGATGTTTACCTTTTAAACAATTCCTATCAGGCCATTGGCAGTTTTGATTTGAGAAGAGAAGAACGCCCTAAACGTGACGCTTTAGGAGGTGATAAATTAATGCGAAATGACGATGGATTTTTTATTGATGTAAGTGAAGAAGCTGGTATATATGGAAGTGTAATAGGCTTTGGTTTGGGAGTTACAGTAGGAGATGTAAATGGTGATCAATGGGAAGATATTTTTGTTTCTAATGATTTTTTTGAAAGAGATTATCTCTATCTCAATCAAAAAAATGGAAGTTTTAAAGAAGTATTGACCGAGCAAATAAAATCAATAAGTGGAGCTTCCATGGGTGCTGATATGGCAGATATTGATAATGATGGTGACAACGATATTTTTGTAACTGAAATGCTTCCATCTGACTACCAGCGTTTAAAATCCGTTACAACCTTTGAAGATTGGAACCGATATCAATACAATGTCAAAAATACTTACCACCATCAATTTACTCGAAATATGCTACACCGAAATAACTCAAATGGCAGCTTTAGCGAAGTAGGTAGGCTTGCAGGGGTAGAAGCTACCGATTGGAGTTGGGGTGCTTTATTTTTTGACATGAATAATGACGGTTTAAAAGATCTTTTTGTTTCAAATGGAATCTATAAAGA
>Ga0209090_10000374_pt1 | contig 27589 bp, 20 predicted proteins | sample ArcticOcean_MG_C_9_FD_187432 | JGI IMG/M metagenome (GOLD analysis project Ga0209090, IMG submission 187432) | Marine microbial communities from western Arctic Ocean - ArcticOcean_MG_CB2_152 (SPAdes) (version 2) | ecosystem: Environmental > Aquatic > Marine > Oceanic | place: Arctic Ocean... | reverse complement strand
CAGACAAAGCAAGGGATGTTACGGATTCTTTTACTAAATCAACAAGAAGATACATTGCGTTAATGTGTGTGTTTGCAATTTTAGTATTACCTAAACTTGTATTTCTTATAGCTCCTGAAACTCCTATTTATGTAGGTTATACCGAAGCAGTCATGGAAGGATTTTGGATATTTTCATATTCAGTAGATGTAACAGAATGGAAGCCAATGACTGGATTAGTTATCACGCCCCTCGACACGCATGTAGTTAGCTCAATCATTGGTCTCTACTTTGGAGGTAGCCTAGTAAGGCGGTAATGGCTGCATTTAAAATAAATAAATTTAGAGGCTCATCTCCTAGAGTAGCTTCAGAGTTACTAAAGCCTGGTTTTGCACAAGAAGCTCTTAATCTGAAGTTGTCGTCAGGTGATTTAGTTCCTTATAGAGCTCCAGTTGTTATAGATAATACACAACGTACAGTAAATGTAAGTACGATATATGCTTTAAAAAATCCTGATACAAACGCTTTAGCATGGCTTAGTTGGACTACAGATGTTGATATTGTTACAGCCTCAGACTCGTCTGATAATGAGCAACGATTTTATTTTACAGGAGATGGAGTACCAAAAGTTTCTAATTATTCTTTATCCACAACAGGTTCTGAGCCACATCCATCGACAAGCGGGTATTATGAATTGGGATTACCATTACCTACAACTGTGTCTACAGCTACGGCTACATCTTTTTCTGTAGTTAGTTCAACTCATTACGAAAGAGATTCTGGCAATACAGCTACAGTATACGGAGGAACGCACAACTTACGTACAGGTAATGTAGTATCTATACGTGACTTTGCAAGCACAGATGAAGCTAAAGCTTTTAATACTACAAATGTAGAAATAACGGTTCTTAATGCTACAGATTTTCAATACTATAATCCAGGTGCTGCGGTGTCTAAAACATCTAATACAACTGGTAGGATTGACATGGCAGGTAGCACACAAGTTAGAACTTATATATATACATGGATTACACCATGGGGTGAAGAATCAGTACCTTCTTCAGTTTCAAACGAAGTCTACATAAAAGAAGGACAAACAGTTACTGTAGGGAATTTACCTAGTGCAAAACCTTCTGGAGATAATTTTGTACGAGGTGTAAGGTTATATCGTAGTATTACATCAGCAGCAGCTACTGATTATTTTTTATTAGATACTCTATGGTTTACTACTTCTACAGTAAGTTTTTCTAGGGCTAGCAATGTAGCTACCGTAATACTTGCTCTTCCACATAATATGATTGTGGGCAACAGGTTTAAAATAAAAAGCACCACTATAGACAGCGGAGGATTTAATGTTACGGGGGGCATTGTTGTTAGTGTTATTGATAAGTACTCATTTACCTATGCAGATTCTGGCAGCAACGTTAGTATCACAGGAGATACAGATGGTGTTCTATGCCACGATGTTGCTGAAGTTGTAGCAGATACAGCTAGATATTGGGGAGATAGTAACTACAATTTTACAGATGATTTTTCAATCTCAGGTCTTTCTACTGTTATAGCCTCTGAGTTTTATGACAAACCAAAGTCTACTATGAAAGGCATAACAAACTACCATAGAAATATGTTGGTAGGATTTTTTGATAATCAGTTATGTATATCATTCCCTAATAAACCACACGCATGGCCTGAAAAATTTAGGCTAACTTTAAACTCTAACATAGTTTCTATAGCTGTAAATGGTGGGTATATATTAGTTTTAACAGAATCGTATCCATATATTATATCGGGAAATAGTCCAGCATCTATGAGTGTAACTCGAATTGATGCTAACTACCCATGTCTATCAAAACAATCTGTGGTAAATGTTGGAATACAAGGTGTAATGTGGGCAACACATGGAGGCATGGCAGCATGGAAAGGAGGAGGAGGAATAGGTATCTCTACAGTTCTACTACATGACTGGGATACATGGGGGGATTATTTAGACCCCACTACTTTAATTGGGCATTATTATAATGATAAATATTTTGGCTCTCATGAATCAGGGTCATTTACTTTTGAAGTTGCTGAAGATGGTGGAACTTTTGTTTTAATTAACTATAAGTTTACCGCAGCTTACACTGACCCTATTTCAGGGACTATGTATTATACCTCAGATACTTCAGGGGATATTATAGAGTGGGATAATAAAACTCAGATACTGGCACCTATGGAATGGAAATCAAAAACTATTACTATTCCATCATATTCAAATATGGGAGCTGCTAGAGTTGTAGCTGACTACACTGTAACTAGTGCAGAAACTCTTATTAATACTAACTACAATAACTCTGTAGCTGTGTCTAATGCTAGTGTATGGACTGCGTCACAACAACTTGGTTGTTTAAATGGACCTACTGACTATGCAGTTTCTGGTATAAGACAAGAGAACAGCGGTACATTAAATGCATTCCCTATAAATGGAGATGGACAAACTAAAGATTTAGTAGAAGTTACAGGAACTTTACCTATAACATTTAAACTGTTTGCTGATAAAGTTCTTATATTCCAAGGTACTGTATCGTCTAGTAATATATTTAGATTACCATCTGGGTATAGGTCTGATACATTTGAAGTAGCTGTATCAGGTTCAGCAAGAGTTAGAGCCATACACATTGGGGAAACGCCAATAGGATTAAAAGCTATATGAGTAACAGATTTATATCCGTACCAGCCGTACCTACTAATACTAACTTAAGCCAGCAAATAACTGTGCTAATAGAAAACATAAAAGAAAATGTTGAGTTGCTTACAGGTCTTAGAGATGAAGCAGATGCTATTAGTAAATCAATTACACAAGGACAAGTAACACTTTTAAATATGTCTATTCAAAATATGCGGCAAGTAGCTGCTAAAGGAGTAGGCTTTACAATAAGTGGGGAAAAAGTTGCTAGCCTTGATGACTATGGTAAACTAATCGTAGATGTACAAACACTAGCTAATGATGTTAAAGTTACTAGAGATGTGTTAAATATTTTAATAAGGCAATTAAAGGGGTCAGCGTAATGGATAAAGATATAAATGTAAAGTTGGGTGCTGTAGGTACAAATGCCGATACATCTTTAGACTTACCACCACAAATTGAAGCCCTACTAAATATGGGTGGACCACAACAACCTATGACTAATTCAGTTCCATCTTATGAAGTAGGTGGCATGGTGCAACCTGCTGGTGTTCAACCTATGGGTGCTCAACCTATGGGTGCTCAATCTGGGCCTATGAATGGACAGATGATGGAGATGCAAATAAATCAAATGGCAGCACAAAACCCTGAAGTTGTAGCAAGAATTAGAGCGGCTATTGAAGCTGGACTACAAGCAGGTGAGTTAAGTATGGAAGAGCTAAACATGGCTATAGAACTTGCTAAGACAGTTTTACAAAATCCCGAGATGTACCCACAGGTTAGACAATTTGCTATACAAAAAGGACTAGCTGGAGAAGGAGATTTATCAGTAGAGTATGATGAGGGTATAGTAGTTGCTTTGCTTATGGCAGCCAAATCAATGGCAACCGATATAGAATTTGAAGGTCAACAGTCAGCACAAGAAGTACAAGAAATGCAAGCAGGGGGGGTTTTAGAAGGACCGTCTCATGATGACGGAGGCATACCAGTTAAAGTAGCTGGAAGTGGAAGAGCTGAAATGGAAGGCGGAGAATACGTCATACCTAAAAGTGTTGTTATGGCTAAAGGCACAGATTTTTTTGATAAGATGTTAGCTAGCTATGAGGATAAACCGGATGCTTCATGAAATAAAAAATACAACTAGTTCGACATACACACCACAACTTCTCTCCACGAAAGAACTTATAGATAAATACTGGGGTCAATGCATTCCACTATTAGAAAAATGTATCGACAGACAGATGCATGGTGAGATGGAAGTAGAAGATATATACACTCGTGCCTTAAAAGGAGAGATGTATATAATCGCAGTTAAAAATGATACACCAGAAATACCTGATGTAAAGTTAGTTCTAGTATTAGAACTTATATACTACCCAAGGTTTACAGCTATGAATGTTGTAGCATTAGGTGGAAAAGATTTAAAGAATATGATAAAAATGTTTTGGCAACACGTTTGTGGGTGGGCTCGTATATGCGGAGTAACTAAAATGGAATGCTCAGTACCTCCTGCTATGGAAAGAATTTTAACCGATGTAGGATTTAAACCAACCTATACTCAAATGCGACAAGACTTAACGGAGGTCTAGATGGATACTGTAAGAATAAACCCATTAATAGTTTCGGTAAGTCCTACTGACCATACTTTAATATCACCAATTCAACCTACAATGCATAAAGGCGGACTAGGAAAACTACTATCTATAGCCGCTGCCGTAGCAATACCTTTTGCAGCCCCAGCTATTGCAGGTTCAATAGCAGCTTCGGGATATTTATCTGCTACTATGACAACTTTTATGACCACAGTAGGTGGTAAAATGATGGTAGGTGCAGCACTAGGAGCAGTTAGTGCAGCAGTACAGGGTCAAAATGTATTAAAAGGAGCACTCATGGGTGGAGCAACCACAGGAATTGCTTCTTACACAGGAGCAAATGATTTCTCAGGAAAAGAAGGACTAGGAGCAGCAGAAGGTGCGGCAGGATTACAAGGTCCAAATACATACACAGGTGGATTTGGTAGTGCTACTGCTGGAATAGGAGCAGAACAAGGAACAATGTTAGCAGAACAGACAGCTGCTTTTGGAAGCAACCTTGCAGCAACCCCATTATCACTTACACAGTTAGCTAAACAAACAGGTAGTGCGGTAGCAAGTAAACTAAAAAACACTGATGCTCTTGCTAATATTACTATGCAAGCAGTTGGTAATTTACTGGGAGAAGCAGCAGTTCCTGAAGGCTCACTAGCTCTACTATCACCAGAAGAACAAGCATTAGTTGAAGAGCGTACAGCGGAATTAAAAATTTTAAGGGATAGAGACAACGAAGCATATCTTACACAAATTGATTTATCAAAAAAATATATGGTTCAAGCAGGACAAATTGACCCTACTTACTTTGCTAATCAAGAAGCAAATAAATCTAAAGTTGAGTCTGGTCGGACTATAAATAAAATAAAAGAACAAGCAGCCCTTAGTGATAAAACTTTTACAGATAACGAAGCAAACAGATTTGGTCTAGATGCAGCTAGATTATCCGCTTCAAAATATGATGAAGGATTTACAACTGGGTTGAACACTAAAAATGCTTATATGAATCAAGCTATGTCTACAATGCCTAAAAGTGCTCCAACTAATTACAGTAAAGGTTTAGCAGGATTACAAGATGTATATAAAGGCCAAAGAGAAGAAGCTAATGAGGAAAGAGACAGCTATCAAACGTTGTTCGCTGGTATGAATACTACAGAAGGCAACACTAATGAAGAGGCAGCAAAAAAAGCTAAATTGTATGACTTAGAACAACAGACTAATAAAGTAAAAGCAACAATTACTACATAGGATAAATTATGGCAATATTAAAACCTTCTGAATATATGCAAGCTGTAAAAGACGCTAGTGGGCTAAGAGATTTACAGCGTACTAACCAAGCAAGAAGTGATTTCCAAGAGTTTACTCCAGACATAAAAAGAAAATCTGCAGGTTTAAAACTAGGAGCTCAACCTGAAACACGTTCTATGATTAGAAAGAATGTTGACGGTAGTTACGGCACAGACACAGGACTTGATGAGCTTAATAAAACAGGAAAAATTACAGGGAATAAAGTTGGTTTAATAGACCCGAATAAAGCTCCGCCTCCAAGTGAAGCTGCTATGAAAATTAATTATAATCAATACCAAAATACAGTTGACGATAGATTTAAAAACGCAAGTGTTACTGGTCTTACACCTAATATATTTGGTTCATCATTCGGAAGAGCTATAGATTCATTAGCTGGGGACAAAGATTATTTACTTAATGCAGATGGTGAGCCGATAAGTGGGACTGGAGCCATAGGTCGTGCTATTTTTGGTAGTACGGGTGTAAATGAAATTGACGAATACCAAACAAAAAAAGCTATAGCTGCAAAAATAAATCCTGGAGGTTTTGTAGAAGGTATAAAAGATGTTGATACCTATTTAGAATATGGACAACCTAATATGAAACCTGGTCCTGCAGCAGATGAATTACAATCTAGAATAAATAAAAAGAGAATGGACAGGCTTTCTACAACATTAGATTTTACTAAAGATGAGCGAAAAGAATTAGATAGAGTTAGTAAACTTACAGACCCAACCGAAAAAGATGAAGCTAGAATAACAATAGCTAAAAAAATAGATGTAAGAAGGCAAAGAGAAATATTAAATAAAATTAAAGATATGCCTGAAGGCCCAGTCAAAAGAGCTAATCTTGAAGAATTTAAAAGTAACTTGCGAGCATCTATTATTGAAGATGAAATAGTATATAGAGCAAAAGGAGATGGTAGTTTTGAAACTGTAGGAGTTCCTAAAATATTAGCAGAAATACAAGGTATACAAAATACTACTGACCCAAGTGAGATAACTAGTACTTTTCAAAATGTTACCCTTAACTCTGCTAATGATACTGTAAGAATGTCTATACAAAAAAGAGATGAGATTGTAAGACAAGCTAACATAGCTAAGTCTAGAGGTAATGAAAAAGAATTTAAGCAACTTAAAAATCAATTGTTTGCACTCGATAACGGTATAGTTCTAGCACAAGGTATGCAAGGATTAAATGATATAGACGTAGGTGATACAAGAAGATTAAGTGCTGCTCTGTCAAATTCTTTAGGACGTAGTGTACAAATTACACCAAGAGATGATGATTTTTTTGATGTTGTAGGTTTAGGCGACCAGCCACGAAAAATGTCTGCTGTTGATATAAAGCGTAAAGGACGACTTATATTTGACCAAGCATATAAGAAACAAATGAATGATATAGCTATGGAGACAGCAAAACTAGAACTTAAAAACAAATTAGAAATCAAAAAAGAATTAATAAAAGGCACAATAGAATATAATCAAGCTATAGCAGTAGAAAGAGAAAAACGAATAACTGAGCTAAAGAAAAAAGGATACACAATCACTAAAACAGATGATGGAACTGTTATTGAGAAAGACGGAGCTATAGGTATGCTCGATGTAAGAATGGGCGAAGACGCATTAGGTGAAGACGCAGAATTTCTTTACATAAAAGATATAAATACAATGGAGCTAGGTGCTCCTCTTGGGTTATCTGTTTCAGATTACATTAGTGAAACACAATAATAGAGGTTTATAATGGCAATACGTGCAGGTTTGTATACTCCCACTGCTGAAAGCGTTGCTGAAAGTATACCTAGTGCCGAAAGCGTTGCCCAAAGAATAGATAATGTACCTTCTCTTAGTGAGTTAGAATTAGGTAATCAAGCACTACTTGCTAATATGCAAGCAACAACTGATGCTATTGGCTATGAGCCACCTGATGAAACCCCTCAAGTTTTTTATAGCCCAAGCACTAGAAAGATGTTTGTCAACGGCTTGATGTTTGATGATGACGACGCTAAGACAGCATTAGAGTCTGTAGAAAAACTTAAAGACAGACCATTAAAACCCTCTAGAAATGTAGCAACAGACTGGTCAAGAGTTAACCCTAAAGACTACGGCTCATACATTAGAGGAATTAAAAACCCACAAGCAGGCAGACTAGCTGCAGAAAACTTTGATATAGGTGGTAGCAACCTAAAGCTATTGGGTGGAAGAGCAGCACAATTTTTTGGAGCTGAAGAGACAGGACAAGGATGGGTTGATTCAGCTGTTAGAGAGCTAGAAAAGAATGAGCCTTTTCAAAGAGAGTTTACTAATATTAAATCAGGCTACATATCAGACGGAGATGCAAATGAGTCTCATGATGCTATAGATTGGTTCATAGCTAACCTTGCTCAACAAGGTCCTAACTTAATAGAATCCGTAGCAGCTGCATTATTAGGTGGTTTAGCTGGCGGTGTAGCAGGCGGTAATCCATTTACTGCTGTAGGTAGTGCAATAGCTGCTGTTATGGGCAAAGCATCTTATAAAAGTGCTGTAATAAAAGCAGCTAAGAACTATAAAAAGGGCAAAGGCTCTCTTAGTGATGGGGATAAAAAATTACTTCGTGAGGTATCAAGCTTAACGGCTGTTGCTGAACGACAAAATCCTAATAAGCTTATGGGTATAGCAGTATATCCAGGTTATAAACAAGCAATCCTTAAAAAGAATAAAGCTAAACTTGATGTAGTTATAGATGATGGAGTACCAGGAGCTGCCCAAAGAATACGTGACGTAGGTAAAGGACAAGCTATATCAGGTGGTGCTGCATTAGGAGTTGGAACTAGTAGTTATGGTATAGGTCTTGGAGACGTATACGGCGAGCAAAGAGAGATGGGTCAAGATAATAGGGTGTCTGCGGCTCTTACTGCAATACCTTATGCTGCAATGGAGATGCTCCCTGAGTTTCTTTTGGCTGCAAGAATATTTAAAGTTAGCCCAAAAAGAATAAACAAAACATTACTAGAAGGAACTGACCAAGGTGGAAGAACATCAAGAGCATTAAAAGGATTTGGAGTTGGTGGTGCATTAGAAGGTACAACAGAGGTAGCACAAGAAAGTTTAATACTAGCTAACACAGGACAGTTTGATATTAATAGCCCTGAAGTTGGAACTAGATTAATCAATGCGTTTGCAGCAGGATTCTTTGTTGGTGGTCCAATCGGTGGTGCAGCTAACTTACTTTCTAAACCTAGTGCAAATATATTAGACCCAAGTAATACAAATACAGAGCCACCCATATCTAATGCACCTTTATCAGGTAAAGAAAAACTTACAACAGGTACTGCAACTTTATCAGGAACAACTGGAGTCCCAGGTATAGGTCAACAACTACCTTTACCTGGGACTGAAGGAACTGTTAAGGATAGACTTAATACTGATGCTAGAGAATTAAATAAACTTGAGCCAGTGCCTGATACACCAGAAGTTGCTACTGTATCTAGTCAAACAAATATACCTGACCTTACAACTAAAAAAGAAATAAATGCGTTAGAAAAAATAATAAGCAAAAACGAAAACAAAAACAAAAAGGAAGGAGACCAATTAGAACTTAATGTTGAAACATCTGAAACAACTACTGAAACAAAAGATACAGATACTAACCAAGGAATAAAAGACGCTGAAGAAATTTTAAAAATTGCAGAAGCTGCAACTACAACATCAGGTAAAAAAACATCAGGTAAAAAAACAACTACAACATCAGGTAAAACAAAATTAACTGTTCAAGATAAATTTAATCAAACATTAGCTGAAATAAAAACTCTTGATAAAACAGCTTTATCAGTATACAAATTTAAATCTGTTCCAAAAGTTAAAGGTAGAAGTAAAACAATAAGTGATTACTTAACTAGAGGAGAAGAAGTAGCAAATACAGAAGAACTATCTAACTTACTAACAAGAAAATTAAGTAGGAAAGTTACTTTAGAGAGAGAAGGTAAAACAGGTAATTTAGAGCATAGAAACACAGTAGCTGATATCGAAGCAATACAGAGGTACTTACAGTTATTATCAGTACCACTAACAATAGCAACAGATAAAAAAGATTCAACAGCAGGCGAAGAAGAAGAAAAAGCAAAAGTTGTGGAAGCAATTTTAGCAGAAGATGATGCGAAAAACAGCATGGATGATAAAATACAAAACCGATATGGAGACCTTTATAAAAAAGGAGAAAAAAAAGCTGAGCTAGCTGCATTAGAAGAAGAATTTGAGGGTATAACTGAAGAAAGAAAAGCAAATGCCAATAAAGAGCAAGGAACAACAGATGTCTTACCTGAAACTACTGAAGAAATAAATGCAGTAGATAGAGCTAAGACTAAATTTGACCCTCGTGAAGAACCAAGTTTAGTAGATGAAAGTAACGCACCTGAGCTAACTGTAAAAAGACAAAAGAGAATGTCTAAAAATAATGCTCCAGATGAAATATCAGGTGGTACAGAAGAAAGTAATATTACTGACCCAGACCGTAGAAAAAACCTATTTGAAAGTATAGATTATGTCCAAAAGAATAGAGGCAACATAACACCTGAAGGCTTAAAAGAACTCTATGGGGATATACTATTTAATATAATGGTGATAGCAAAAAATCCTAATACAGTAGATACGAGTAAAGTAGTTTTCTATCAAGGTGCTTTTTATAGAGGGGGTATTGTAATTAATGGTAGATGGCCAAGTATAAGAAATGTTGTACCAAATCTTTTAGCTCATGAACTAGGCCATGCTTCACATGCGTATTATGGTGCAGGTATAAATAACCAATCAACTATAAAAGACGAACTAAAAGCTATAGAAAACTATATGTATCCTGGTCTTAGAGAGAAAATATTAGCTGCAGAGAAAAAAGGTAAGAACATAGACGCAACATTTTTTAATTACCTACTTAGCCCTGAAGAATTAATTGCAGAATTTAATGTTAACAGAATACTCAACCCAGCTGAGACACAACCCTTAGCACCCATAATTTACCAAACACTAGAGGCTGCACAAAAACAACCTGACTTAATAAAAAAGAGAAAAGTTTTTCCTAGTGGCTCTATTTTTGGGTCAGTAGTTAAAGCAGACAAAAATTTTGATGGAAACTATGCTCCTTACAATCCACGAATAAAACAAAACAATTTAAAAAGAGGTGAAAACAATGCCAATACGAAGCAAGGAACAACTGAAGTGGTTACAGGCAAACAAACCGGAAGTAGCAAAACAGTTACTACAGGAAACGCCGAAAACTCTAACACTACCAACGAGGCTGGGACTAAAAAGCCTGTCGGAAAAACGGAGAAAAGAAAGAAAAAACTACAAGTTGAGAAAGAAGAAGACACCACTGGGCAAACTGACAAAAAACCTGTTACGGAATCAAGCGATAGCACGAGGAAAAATAAAGTAATAGAGGAACTTTTACGCCAAGAAGAAATAGATGAAATAAGAAGGGCTAGAAAAAAACCAAAAGACTTTAAGGCAGAATACAAAGACACACAAGAAGCTTGGGATAATATTAAATCGTTAATACCTGGGGCTGAGTTTATAGGAAAAATACCTGGACCAATAAGTGATTTTATAAGTACAGCTGTAAAAGAAAGTACAGTAATAGATACGAAAGAAATTAGAGATATGTTCCTTGGCTTGACTGAGCAAGACTTTATAGATGTAGGTGTAGAACCAACAGCATACACCAAAATGCGTAGAGCACAGTATAAAGCAGCTCTTTCAAATAATGCTACTAAAGAAAGTTTATTAGCAGAGATAGTAGATATAGGTTGGTTAGATAAACGAAATAAAATTTATGGGGATACTACATTTAATGATGAAGCAAACACACTAGCTCGTAATTTTTTAGATACTTATTTTGCAAACACAGGACTATACACTGAAAACGAAGCCGCTGTATTAGACGATATAATATTTGATAGGCTTACAACTAAAATATATGAAGAAGGAGCTACAGGTTTAGCTGGTACAGTAAAAAAATCAGAGCTTACAATAAAAGAAACTATTGCATGGACTAAAAGAAGAGGCACGTATCAAGCAGTAATAGACCAGAGACTAAAAAAACTGGGTAGAAAATCTACTCTTACTGGTGCGGCTGAAATAATAGCAAAAAACCAACCAAAAGATGTTAAAAAAACTGGTGTTACTGACACTGAGCCAGATTACACAGCTATTCAAATTCATGACCTGATTAGAAACCAAATAAAAGAAGCACCTGGCACAGTACCAATAAAACAGTTAGCAAGAAGTAAACCTAAAAAAAGAATAGAAGAAAAATTTGCAGAATTATCAGATGAAGATAAGAACTATGGATTAGATAAAGAAGGCACATTACTTAGCGATTACTTTACTGACAAAGGTAAGTTAATAACTTATAGAACTACATCAGTTGAAAATAGTCCTATATTTAAACCTATAACAAAACAAGGTTTAAAACTAAGAGACGCTCGTATTAAAACAGAAGCAGAAAATAAAGCAGCCGACTTAAAGGAAGAAAAAAAAGTTAAAGCAGCTAACCTAAAGAGAAAAACTCGTATTAAAACAGAAGCAGAAAATAAAGCAGCTGACAAAGAAGCTAAGAAAAAAACAAAAGATACACCACAAGGTCAAGCGTTCTTAACTAAAAAAGTTTTAGACGAAAAAGATATAGACGATTTGTTAGCAGATGTAGATGATGACCCAGATGATACAACCTTCTTTAGACTTGATGGTTCTATTATTAAAAATCCAGTACCTATACTTAGAGTCAGAGCTATTGTAAATAAAGCTCTAAGCAAACTCCAACTAAAACCTAAAGCTACAGTAGTTAAAGATAAAGCAGAACTAGAATCTAAATTCCCTGAGCTATACGAAAGAGCAGTTGCAGGTAGGCAACAAGGAGACTTTGATACAACAAACTTTGCAGCTTTTGCATTGGGTGATGAGATTGTTGTGCTTGCTGACAACATTAAAACTGAAGAGCAATTAAAATTTATAGTAGCTCACGAAACGTTAGGTCACTTTGGACTACGAGCGTTCGTCCCCGACGGTAAACTAAATGCAGTACTAGAAGATTTATATAACAGCGAAGGTCATATCAAAGCTGTTGCAGACATGCATATAAAAAATGGTATGGATAAATACATAGCTATTGAAGAAGCCATGGCTAACGCAGCGGCTACCTTAGATGTATCAGCTATACAAAGAATATGGTTTGCAATAAAAAACTTCCTAAATAAAATTGGTATTAAATTTGATGATGACTTGTCGAGATACATACTAAGTCAATCACGTAGGAACTTACGCACAGGTGGTGGTAGTTACTTTAACTTAAATCAACTTGTAAGTAATATAGAAGATGAGTATGACAGGGCTACGCAAACTAGATTTAATACAGAACAACACAACACTGATTTACCAGCGTCTGTCTTTGCGATGAATGGTATAACTTCAAATGGTGCATTCAGTTCCTTCGGTTCCTTCGGTGGATTTAGTCAGCTGATAAAAAATAAAATAGGATTAGATTTACCAAGAGCTATAGGGTCGGCATTAGAATACATGCAGACATTAGGTAATATATCTGTTCGTAACGAAGGACTAAGAAATCTATTTAACATCTTTGGTATGCAATCTAAAAAAATAAAAAGTTTAGAAAGAACTTATGAAACATTAACTCAGTTCTCTACCAAACCAAATGTGTTCGATACAAAATATAAAGGGGAAGAAACTGTTACAACCAACGAACAGTACAAAAAACTTATAGACACTGATAAAAGTGGTACCGAAGCAGGAAATGTAGGGCCTACTGATTTAGAAACAAAAAATGCAGGGAAGCTACTTTCTTTTGCAGCTTTATACAGAGCTAAACAAAACGGTGAAGATTCAACTATTGAAAAAGCATCTAGCTTAAGAGAAATAAAAGACGGTTCAACTGAAGAGATTATTAATCGTAAGGCTGCAAGAGAATTAGAAGACATGGGTCTAGTAACTATAGAAGAATTTATAGAGGGTATACCATACGATATATCTATAGAAGATGACACAGGTAATCTTGAATCAAGAAAATTTATACCCGAAGATGGTAAGTCTCACGGCGAAACTAACGAGGATGGATTTAAAATTACCCCTAGAATTTATAAAATATATTTAGAGATGCGTAAAGCTATTAGTAAGTCAGCTATAGATGTGTTTGAATCAAGTCTTGATGCAGGTAAATTTGAGAGGCAAGATTCAATAAATAACTTCTTAAAAAGTGTTGGCCAAGACTCAAACTTAACTGGGGCTAGAGAAACATTCATACTAATTATGGATAAGTATAAAGAGCTACGCCAAGAAGAGGCGATTGGTAGTAGGAAAACAGATTATACAACTAAAGCTAAAGCTAAGTCTGACTTGTTTATAAGGGAAGTTAACCGTGCTTTGTTTGAACCATTAAAACTTAAAGACTGGAGAGATGGTAACGCAGGTGTAGGTGTAGAACAAAATTATAAGCCAACGGATTGGGATAAGAATACTAGCAAACCAAACACAGATGCTCAACCTATATTTGCTTTTCCTATAGAAAAATACGCAAGAATTATAGAGGGGTTAGACGAATTAAACGCTATGTTTAAAGTAAGTAAACAAGGGAATCCCGAAGCTAATAAAATAACTAATACTATTAAAACTTTATTTGCTCTAGAAGAAGGTAATAGGCAGATAGAATTTAATTCTAAGCGTACTTTAATGACAGGCTATGTACAATTTGCTAGACGTGGTAAGTATCAAGTGGAGACTATAGCCTTTGACAAAGATAGAAAAATAATAAAACTTGCCGACCAATATAAAAATGCTATGCCATACTTTCAAGTTGAATCCGGAGATGATGCTAGAGATATACAAATAAAAGTTGGAGAAAATTTTGGTAAAAACCTATTTGTAGTTAAAGATTCATCGGACCAAGAGGTTGAAGTTACATTAGAACCAGGAATTAGTGAAGCTAGAACAGCATCTTTAATGTCGCTTGACCAAAACCTAACTGGTTTCTTAAGAATTGCTGATGCCTTAGGTATAAATCTTTCTGCTAAAGATAAAGATAAAGTTATTAAAGGGCTTACAGAAACAGGGTCAGCAGCTAGAAACAAACTACCTCGTGTTGGTAAAGCAGGTTGGGACCCAGATGTAGTACGAACTCAAGCCATGTACTTACGAGCACAGTCTCATCTAGCAGGTAAAACTTATTTTGAACACAAACTTAATAATGTTATATCTGATGAAAAAAAATGGTTAGGTGATAGAGAATTACTAGATGAATTAAAAGAAACTTTGGATAGAGTAGACACTGTAGATAATACTAACGAAGCCGAAAAACAATTAGCCAGAGCAAATTATGATGAGTACGCTAACATGTATAGATATAGTGCACCTACTTTAGAAAGTTCTAAAGGTGACATTACTATATACGAAATGACAGGTGTACTTGCTAATGTAAGAACACCTAAACAAGTTAAGCCTGAAGGTAGGGGTGAAGAGTATAGAAAGACTGCCAACGATTTATTAGCTTACTATGGTAGCGGTGACAACATAGTAGATTCAACAGAAGATGTTCTTGAAACTAGTAAACTAGGACAGAACCTTAAAATATTAGCAGTGTCTTCTCAACTAGGTGGTTCTGTTGCAACTGCTATAATTAATTCAATGTCCATGGTTACTCATAGTATACCGTTCCTTGCAACCTATAATCCTAAGACTGGTTACGGCGGTGGGTTTGGTATATCTGCTTCATCTGCAGCAATGCTAAGAGCTGTTAGTGAAATGAGTGATGGTATAAAAACAAGATTAGGTTTAACGGAAGATGGACTATCAAAAAGTTTAGCTAACTTAGATTTTATGCATAAAGTAACTGGCTATGACCGTGAGACAGGTAGGTATGCTCTTAAGACAGATGTTAGCGAGATAGATAAAACAAGATACGCCGAAGCTAAACTATTACAAGATGAATATAATATAAGTGAAGATGAAGCTCAAGCTTTACATAGAGCAACATCTGATGGGGTGCTTCAAGCCGCTCAGTACAATGCACTAGTAGGTTCAGCAAGAGGTGGTATGACAAACACCACATCTGGTTTCCTTAAAAAATGGATGACATTGTTTTCTTACACAGAACAACTTAACAGAAGAGCTACATTCTTAGCAGCTTACAGATTACAAAAAGAAAAACTTAGAGCAGGAAACGATGCTAAGTATAATGTAGAAGGTATAACTGAAGAAAGAAAAGCAGAACTAGATATAGAGATTCAAGGTTTAGCTGCACAGTTTGCTGAGGTAGCAGTAAATACATCTCAAGGTGAGTACTCTATGTTCAACAGACCTAAGATATCTAGAGGTCCGCTACTTAATTCTATAATGATGTATAAGCAGTTTGTTTTTATTAGTGTTGAGCTTATGAAAAACTTAGGTAGGAACGAAAGAATATATTTCTTAGCATTACTGTTCTTACTATCAGGTATGAAAGGATTACCTTTTGCAGAAGATATTACAGATTTAATTGACACATTAACTCAAATGTTTGGCATTAAAATGGGCACAGTAGAGAAAGAATTAAATATGTTTATTGAAGAGGTTGCCCCTGGAATGTCACCATTGGTAATGAGGGGAGTCATAGATAAATTTAGTGGAGGTACTATATCCACAAGGTTAGGCTTCGGTGATTTAATACCACTAACTGGTATTGCTAAAGCAGGTTCAGACCCTTGGAGAGAAACTCAAAACTTCTTAGGTCCTGTATGGGCAGCGGGAGACCAAACAGTATCTGCTCTAACTTTACTTACAAACTGGAGTGCAGAAGTTGTTGGTATAAAAGATGACACAACAAACTTTAAAGATGTTCTAAGGTCACAACCTTTTGGTGGTATAAGAGCTATAGCAGACGCATATAGTTATTATGATGATGGTGTTATTACTAACAAGCAAGGCAAAGTATTAGATAAAAATGTTGCCTTCCATGAAATATTTCTTAGAGCTTTAAACTTCTACCCAGCAAGTGCGTCCTATCAAAATGATATTATACGTATGACTAAACAAACAGGTGACTATGTTAAATCAATTAAAGCAAAATTTTCTGAGGCATATGTTAAAGCAAGAATCTCAGGAGACAGAGGCGAGATGAGGAGGGTTGAAAGAGCTGTTAAAAATTACAACAGAACTAGTAGAAACACCGAGTTTTATTTAGATGATTGGAAAACCTCAGCTAATAGAATGTATGACGCTTGGAAGTTACCAGCTGCTGAAAGATTTAAAAAGTTTGCAACAAAAAGGTCTCGTCCAGATATAGAAAAACTAATGGAAGCGTACGATATTCAGTAGCCTAGAGTACACCAACCTTTAATTGCTGGCCTTCTCGAGGCTGTTAGGCCTATGGTTTTTTGTCAATCACCTGTAATTGTCCGTATGATAGGTCATCTGCTTCTACATCAGCATTTTCTAGCAGGCTTTGAAATCTAGGATGAGTTAGATTAAATCCAATCACATACTGCTGTGCTAATTTAACTGGGGTGTCTTTACCTAGTGACGCTTTCTCCGACCTAGGAGTAGCGACCACGTTCTCATCAACAAGTTCCTGTTTGAATGTCTTGTAGTCAGCACCACGCACAGACAACCACTTCCTAAAGTGAGTTCGGTCTACCATCATTGTGCCTTTATCAAACTGTTCTAATGCAGACTTACGATACACATCTAATCTTATTCTTATGTCTCCTCTTGGTATCCTAGAGAAATCAGGCTGTGATTTCTGACCTATGGTATGCATGACAGTAACAGATGTATCAGCTGAGTCAGCCATGTACTCTGCAACTAAATCAAATGCGTCTACTTGGTTCTCTTGTACTGACCTACGGATAGCTCCTATCTGTGATAGTACCCACTCGGTAGACTGCTCATACTCAAAGTTTATTAGACCCCAATCTTTAGCAAGGCTCATAGATAAATCAGATAGTATGATTGCTTGCTCCCAGTATCTTTCTTCACCACTAAACTTAGCCTTGTATTTTTTAGCAAAGTTAGCTGTGGCTTCTGCTATAGCAGACTGGATTCCTTCTTCTCCCATCTCAAGTAACTTCTTAATGAATACCTTACCAGCTTCACCATAGTTAGTATGGATTGCGTCGTAAATCTTTTTACCTACATTAGTATCTCTAGTAAACACAGCTGATGAAGGGACTGTTACTTCTAATAGTCTAGCCATCTGTGCATCTGTATCTAAACCAGAAGCAATTAGCTTACTTTGTAGAGACTTGTTGGTAGATACTATGACAGGTGTAGCCCAAGACTTTGCTTCTCGTTCTTCCGAGTTACGATTAAGTCTAGCTTTATCTCTACCTTGAGACACCCAGTAACAGAAGTCTCCGACCTCTTTATCATTCATCATAGTTACTTCATCTATAGTAAGCGGTAGGTTAGCGTATGTACCAAGACGTGAGAACAAACTGTTCTGTGTGTACTTGGCAGCAAAATGTAGCTTATCAGGATTACCATATATAGACTGTGCCCAGTACTGAGCCAGTGTTTTACCACCACCAGTTGGTCCATACAGTGATACCGTCAATCCTTTAAGTCCAGTAAAGTTATATAGAGGTGCTGAAAATCCTACACCTAATACAAACATATGTGATTTAAGATTAGCTTTCTCTAATACAGAAGTCAGGTTAACCCACTGTTGTAGTGAGCCCTTAGTACTAAACATATCTGTACTGCTTTTGGATACAACTGAAGCTAGGTTAATCTTCTCCTCTGTAACTGACCCATCATCCTTACGCCTTAGTATAGTGTTACCTAAGATAAATGATTTGTTATGTTCTTTCCAACCCATAGTTGAATACAGGTTAGTCATTGTACGAATCTGTCTTAGTTCATCCATGTAAGTTCTTAACATAAGCTGGAAGTACTCCGTTTGTTTCTTATTGTACAATACAATACCTTGGTCTGCTATAGCACTAGGAAACTCACGGTTTCCATCAGTGAGATATGCTTGTCTTAACACAAGTTCTTGCCACCCCATGTGAGGTCTGTTCCAATGATACCTTACTGTCTCGTATCCTAATGATTCATCATACCCATAAGCTACAGGGTATATATCAAACTTACATACATCTATATCTGTGTCATCTAGGGTTAGCTTTATACCCTCTTTAGTTCTTTTAAATGGTTTAGGCATGGGTACTGAGTTAGCTATCGTGTCAGGAGCTTCCTTAATTACAGGAGCTTCTTGGTATTGTACTCCCAGCCTAGCTGGTGAGCCTATCTTACCCTTGTATTTACAGCCCTTACATCCAGTGGGTCTGTCTGTTTCAAACTTCGAACAGGTTGCCGGGCCCGAAGCCGACTCTCTCCACTGAACAAGTTTGTCTATGGTTGCTCTTTCATTATATCTGCTGTGTCCTTTAGACCATTCTATAGCTGTCTTCTCAGGGTCAGTACAAAATGCGGCTACTCCTATCATGCTGTACCATAATGGTTCATCTACCTTGTCCTGATTAGCCATAGCCCACTCTATTTGCTTACACTTAGTAGCAACAATAGAGCCTATAGCTGGTTGATACTCTTGATTACTAACTAAATTAGACAGCAACGAGTTGTCCTGTGATGAACTACTGTCTGACCGTACATCTCGACGATAGTAATACGATAGACATTCTTGTACCACCATGTTGTCAACAGGTTTAGATGGTACTAATAGTTTAACTTCATTCCCGTTCTTTGGATTGTGTGTACCTATAGGTCTTAGTACTAGTGCACTGTTTGCTGTAAGTCCTGCGTCAATTTTAAATTCTTTATCTATAGCTGCTTGCTTCATAGCTTCAGCTAGGGGTCTCCAATCTTCAGGAGGTAGTTCTTTTTCTAGTAACCAGTACACATGCAGTCCATTACCTGAGTGTATAATCATAGGCTTAGGTAAGCCCATCTCATCTACAAATTTACCCAGTGCTGATAGTCCTTCTTTCCAAGATGGATAGGGTTTGGTAGGTCCACAGTCTACGTCTATAGCTATAACTTTAGTAGCTCGTACGTTGTCTTGCTTCCTGTTACCCTTCTGTTTGAATGCGGATATAGCAAAGTAAGTATTGTTCTTAGTCTTATCTAATCTTTCGCATACTTGTGCCAGCTCGTCTACTGTCTTAAAGAATCCTTGTTTTCTGCCGTCAGTATTAATAACTGTAGTAACATAGAATCCCTCTGTCGGTAAGACTTGCTGGAAAAATTCCAACATATTCATGATATACTCTCCCCTCGATTACTCATTAAGGTGGCTAGGAGTAAACAACTAATAACCACCCGTATTATTTATACTATTATTTTTTATCTAAAAGCTCAAGAAGCCTTTTGAATCTATTTTTCTGCTCAATCGAAATGATTTCAGGCTGAGGCCATCCACCTTCCATAGCTTTCAATAAGATTCTTAGAGTTCTTCTTACTCTATCTTCGTTATTCCTACGGACAGGCTTTCCCTTTACCCATCCGTAATAAGTCATGCGAGATATTTCTAGTAACTCAGCCATGTTACTTGTAGTAAGTAGCATATGCTTCCTTAGAGCTTCTATTTTCTTGAAGTCTAATGGAGCTTTGTTAGTCATCAGTTTCCCCTATCAAGTTAGCTATCTCATCTGCTAGGCTAGTACCTTCTTTAGTTACTGCAACAGGTGCAGGCTCTTCAACAGGTACGGGTTTAGCTTTAGGTTTAGCTTTAGGTTTTGTTGGTGCAACTTCTGCAGCGGCAGCGGAAACGTTAACACTTATGTCAACTTCTTCAGGTGTGTCTGTCGACTCATCGGAAGAGAAAGTAAAGCCTTCTTCTTCACCGAATCCAAAGTTTCCACCTGCACTACCCTCAACGTATTCAATAATCTGAACAGCTCCGAGTCTTATAGTTACACCACAACCAATAGCTGAGTTGTAAAATGATACCACACCACCCACTCTGAGCACTGAGCCACCATATATATTATGGTCTACCATTAGGTTATTCTTTGCGTCCACTACAGATGGTTTGTATTTAGATTTAAACTTAATAATAACATTGCCTGTTTCATTTCCGTCTTCATCCACTTCATTACTATAAGGTATTGGAGCTGATTTTATTTTCTTGTTAGGGTTTTTATCTTTCTCAGCTTTGATACCAGCAAGTAATACAGCATTGATTTGCTCGATTATAGGCTGAGCTTCTTCAGCAGGTATAGATAAATTAACTTTGTACTTACCATCAGAATACTCTCTGCCTTCATCAGGCTTACTGATATACGGATAGTGAGCTATACCTTTTGGTGTTAATATTTTTGTTGTCATGTTTAGTCCTCCGACTTATTGTTGATTGTGTATCCTACTTCATCAGTGAATCCATATTCTTCTGCGGGAGTAGTTGGTTTATTTGTCACAGCAAGTTCACCTGTCACCATCTTTACAACGTCCGCATCGATAATCGAATCGACGTATGATTGAGCGTCTTTAGAAACAAGACCACCAAACTTAAACTTAAGTTTAGGGAATGTAACTTCAGTATCAAACGACAGTGTTGTCTTACTAATCTCAGGTGCAATACCTCTCATAGACAATGTCTTTTGATATGCGTTCAAACTCTTCAAAGATGAAGGGGTTACTTGCAGTAGATAAATTTCTTTAGGTTTGTCTGCAAAGGTAATAGCAAGTCTTTTAATATCGGAACATGCTTTAACTTTGAATCCTTGTGGTGTAACTCTAGACCCCCATGAATTTTGAGAGCACAGTGCACATACATCACTTTGAATTAGGGCACTATTTTTATTGGGTGTTATACCATCAAGTGAATAACAGTCAGGTGTATATGACTCTCTATCAGCAGAAAATTCTCCTTCATAATATTGCTTAGCTAGTCCAGGGTTCGCACCTACGATTACCACGTCTAGACTTGTTTGCTCAAGTGTTTCAGTTTTATCCTGAGACACAATATGAAAGCGAGAATCTTTAATAGATAGTCTTGAGCTAATCATTAGTCACTCACCTTAACAGCTGGTTTTCTAACGTTGATATCAATACGTGTACCATAGTTCACACCTGATGGTACAGCTTTATTAGCCTCAATATATCCACGCACTGCTGTTTTACTAACTCGTTTCTCAAGCAAATCAAATGCCTCATTGTCTTTTATAAAAGATAATACTGCGTCCCAATCTGCTACCTGTGCAAAGTCAGTGGTCGTTAGAAATGCTGTACCATTGGCTGTCTTAAAAGAATCCACACCATCTTGGTCTGCTCTTTCCTTTAGCCATGCCTCTAGTTTAGCCATCTGTTCTTTAAGTTCTTTAACCTTTGCCTTAGACTCAGATTCAATAGCCTCTTTCTGATTTCTAAAATTTATATATGTAGATATAACTTTATCTACAGTTACTATTCTTATAGTCATTCGATTGTTCCCTCCTTAATTAGGTCTAGTAATAGACCTTGTAGTTTCTGTTTGTTCTTTAGTCGCTCAAACATTTTATGTTCGAGGTCAGTTGCCTCTATATGTACTATGTTTGATACGTGTTTTTTGCCTATCCTTTCTATCCTGCCGTTAGCCTGAACGTATTGCTCGTTGCTTGTCACTGGTCCATACCATATGATAGTGCTAGCAGAAGTTAGTGTCAGACCATGAGCCATAGTTGCAGGATGTGCTACTAAGACATGAGGGTCTTTTGTATGTTGGAAGTCATAGAATATTTTGTTTCTTTTATTAGCCGAAACTGCACCATTGACTACACCAACACTCCATTGCTTTGAGAGTATTCTCTCTAACATCTTTAGTGTTCCTGTTAGTGGAACAAATACTATTACCTTGCCACCTACTTCTTCTATAACTTCTTTAACTAAGTTAACTCTAGGTGCACAATCTAATTCTATATGCTGACCATCATCTCCGTACACAACACCACAACTTATCTGCACAAGTTTCTGTAGTTTAACTGCCTCATTGACAGCTGTTATCGTGCCTTCTTGTGCCAGTTCTGTTACATAATGCTTTAACATTTTATCGTGGTGGTCTTTTTGTTCTACAGTAAGGGGTACTTTCCTAGTCTGAAATACAGTATCAGGTAGGTCAAGACACTCATCTCTGCTATATCGTACAGCAGGATACAGTACATGCTTAACAATATTTATAGACTCAGGTCTTGGTATCCATTTCCATTGCCCTATCTTTAACATGACTGACTCTCTAAATGCTGTATAAGTTTTACTAACATAGGGACTACCTACTAACTTAGCCAATGCCCATGCGTCTGTTGGGTCATTAGGTGTAGGTGTACCTGTCATCAACCATAACTTTATATCAGGGTGCAGGGATAAATATTTCCTAAGTATCTTAAACTTGTTGGTGGATGGGTTACGTAACACAGCCGCCTCATCTACTATGATGAGGTCAAACATATTCTTAGCCTCCTCAGATATAATTCCAAATCCATCATGGTTAATAATAAAAAAATCTGCATTGGTTTTAAGTAATTGTTTTCTCCTAGCACTAGTTCCATGTAGTGTAACAGCCTGTCTATGTGGAAATCCCATGAAGATACCATCACCCCATACTCTCTCGAGTGTGGATAGTGGTGATATAATTAATACTTTCTTAATAACTTTTGTCTGCATTAGATAATCACATGCCCATAAAGCTGATTGTGTTTTACCTGTACCTATCTCGTTAAGTACTAATGCTTTGTCGTTCATAGTTAGAAAAGCTGATGTCATTTTCTGATGTTCATATGGGATAAAGTCTCCACACCAATCGTAATAATGTAGTATGGGTGAGGGTACTTTAAATCCTAGCGTACGTAATGCTCTGGAAGCAGGTATTGTATGTGGTGTGACAACAAGTTGCTGGTTGTTAAACATAAGTTGTCTAGCGTCAGGTATAACGTCTAATACCCTGTTAGGATTCTTTAAGTTTAATGCTATCGCTTTTGATTTCTCTACTACTATCATTTAATTCTCTCTATATATAGTCTAACTTGGTCAATCGTTTGGTCATCATATACAACAAAACAAATACCTCCTGCTAGTTCTATATGTTTCATACACTGAAGTTGTAAGGCAGTGGGTTTCTTAGTCCTGTCTGCCTTACACTCTACTCCAATAAAAAATCCATTTACACAGAGTATCTTGTCAGGTATTCCTGCTCTACCAAATGCTCCTGCTTGGGGGTTATAAAACCATACCTCTCTATGGTAAGACTTTAACATCTTGTCAAGTTTAAGTTTTATTTTTCCCTCGGGTGTTGTAGCCATATAGTAAGTATACCTAAGCATACACTAGTGTCAAGTATTATAACTTTGCATACTCACATATATTTTTAGCAGGGCACCATGGGCATAGTCCACTAGGTCTTGCTGGAAAGTTCCCTGTCTTATAAGACTGATTGATTCTTTCTATACGAGCCAACAAGTCTGCCCACATTAAACTTGTATGATTAGAAGTGTAGGTCTCGGTGTCAGTCTTCCCCTCTTTCAACCATACCAAAGATGACTTAACCTTTTCTACTTCAGGGTAGTGTTTGAATACCTGTAAAGCAAAGAGTTGTAGTTGCATGAAGTCAGGTCTACGTTTACCTGTCTTCCAATCTATTACTATAGCTGTCGAATCTTTTATAATAAGTACGTCAAGTATGCTACGTAACCATGCGTCCTCATCCCACCAACCTGTTGGTGTAAGGTTTTCATTAAGACATAGCTGTTGCTCTGCAAGAAGGGTAGCGTCCTTAGTCAGTTCTTGTAAAGTTGTGCAGACTTGTTCGTGTTTGCTTGACTCTTGAGGCAGGGCCGTCCCATGCAGTAACCTGTTTTCTAAATCAGAATGCACTCGCTCTCCAAACTTAGTAGCCTCACTACCTGTGTCTGTAACTTCCTTGTTAACACGTTGGTGCATGTATCGTTTCGGACAATTCTCATACATCTTTATAGAAGAATAACTATGAGTTAGTTTCATGAATGCATTTTCTTTAGTATGTCATGCTTGATAGCCTCAAGCTGTCCCACATCTAATAGTGCGTCAACAATCCCTATCGAATATTTAAGGTACTTACCTTTTATCTTTACCAATACAGTAAGAGAATCAAATTCTTTAGGCTCTACATTTTTAATATCTTCGTGCACTTTTTCTAGTAGTAGTAGTCCCTCCTCTTGGATTCCTTTTCTTTCTGATTTTATTTCTTTCCCATCTACACCTATTATGTCTGTCATTTTGCCTCTCCATAGTTAAATCCTACTCCACTTTCACAAGCCACGGGTAAGTCCTGTGCCCAGCTGGGTGAAGTAGACATGATTGTCTCAACATGTTGTTGTGTGTCCGACTTGTTTTCTTGCATCACGCACACGATTATCTCATCATGTACTTGGAATAAGACTTGGTAATGCTTACCTATCTCAACCATTTGTTCTGATACTACTATCCTAGCCAGTGCTTGAACAACATTCTCTGTTACTTTACCACCATAAATCCTAGTCCAATCCTTATCCTCTACACTTCCAGTAGTGTTTAACTTCCTGTAAGTCCTAGCATTAGATATGTACTCGAATCCATCTGATGTTCTTCTTAGCTCAGGGTATCTGACCCTAAGATTGTTTGGTAATATAATTCCTTTCGAATCATACTTACACATGCCACTCCCTATAGACCCTACTCCTCCACCAATCATGGTCTCTAATGCATGACCACATAGCCTCCAAAAAGAAACTATGTTGTGGTTTTTCTGTCTATATAAAGTAACAATTCTTTTAGCCTCGTTTAAATCTATGTCTACTGACAACCCACCTTGACCCATAGCCAACGTGTCCTTAAACTTTACTGCCCCCATACCATAGCCTAAACCTAGTATGCAAGTCTTACCTACAAACCTCTCTAGCTTGTCTTTCTTTGTAATCTTTCTACCATATACATCACTAGCAAACTCACTGTACACATCTCTACCCTCTCTGAATGCTTGTACTAAATCTTCTTGCTTACTTATATATGCAACCATTCGTGCCTCAATCTGTGATGAGTCACATGCTATCAGTACGTTACCTTTGGGTGCTACTAAAGATTTCCTTAGAGCACCACTACGAGGTAAGTTCTGTAAATTTAATTTATCACCACCTGAAAACCTGCCTGTGTGTGCACCATAATAGTTGAGCATTATAGGTAGACTACCTCTGTCTGCTACTGCTATTAGATTCTCAGTTCGTGTCTCCTCTATAGTAGACTTTACACCTAGCCTTGCTGATACAAGTTGTTGCACCACAGAATTAGGATGTTGTTGTAACTTTATAAATTCTTTATCTGTCTTAGCAAAGGCAAATGTTTCCTTGCCTGTCCTAACTGAAGTCTTCATGGGTGGTGTTACACCTACATGTATAAGTAACTTAGCAAACATTGGGTTAGACATAAGAGCTTTCTTTACTTGAATGTTTGACAGCCCTTTGGTAGATAACGTGTCAAGTAGTTGCTGTTTGTTAAGCTTTACTCTTGCCAGGTGAGTGACTAGCAGTTCTTTATCTAGTTCAATAGTAGGGTTGGTATACATACGTAAGGTTTGGTCAATGACCATAAGTTCTGATGTGGGAAATCCTTTTGATAGTTTCTTCCACAGTTTATAGGTAAGCTCAACATCATTGATACAGTAGTTAGCATAGTCATCAAATTCTTGGGGTGTAAAGTCTGCTTTTGTTTTACCTAATGCATTGATAACTTCAGTACCTTTAGTTCCTATCTTATAGTACTTTGACAATGCACTTAAGGAACAACCTGTTGTCATACTATGCTTGGGTCTAGCCATAGACATAGTATCAAACCAAAACTTAGGGTCTATGCCATACTTCCACTGAAGTATAGACCCATCAAAAGCTGTGTTGTGTGCAAGTATAACCTTATCTGAATAGTCTAATGAGTTTAAAAACTTACCAACATCATCACCCCCATACCAATCTGTTGGCATGTCATTAACTTTAATAGCTACACCTATCACCTCAAACCTATCATCACGAATGTAAGCCTCAGTTGTCATCTTGGACAATGAGTACTCCCTATCGTAATAGGTTTCAAAATCTATGGTTACTATATCCATTACTTGTTCTTCTCTTGCTTGATTAGGTAGTCTAAGTACCACCTTGCTTTCTCTAAATCTTTTAAGGGTGTGCCTTTGTATGGATACCTTGTGATGTACTTAATAATATTACCAACCACATACCCCATGCCCCATGAGTTTATGTACTCTATTGTTTCAATGCCTTTTGTATAGTGGTCAGGGTGATTGACCATATCTTTTTTCTTCATGATAAATACTCTACCTTACTATCGTGTAAACTATATAATGACACTCCTTTCCCACAATGTAAAGAATGTTCGTTAGTAACTCCTACTGCCTCACTTGCAGTTGCACCCATACTTAATGCACCATAAGCAAACTCTTTACCATCTCCGAATGCACATGGTGTAAACCCCTGCTCTACTGGGAATGGTGAGTCATCATAAACTATCAGACCTTTGTCTCTGTCTATGACAACAAGTTGCTGTGTGGTAATCCTACTTGTCCCTGTGCGTAATCCGTATGGATACTTCTCAGGGTCAGCACCATTAGTAAACCACTCTCTTAAAGTTATAATGTATTTAAGGTATCCTACCCCTGATACTATGTAAGGTTTGTCATCTCTCATTACATACCATGCTTTGTCTGTCTCCCATTTAAGTGAGCCATCACTAGCCTGTCTGTCTGTGGCTAAGGTTTCGCCATCCCATACTACTACTGTCATTTGTCTTCCTCCTTATTATCTTTATCATCTTGTGCATACTGGTGGTCATAACCTTGATAGTTCTCGATTACTTCTCCTGTTTCTGCGTCTTCTCTATACACATCATAGTAATGACAATCTTGGCAACCCATAACATGCCCTGTCTCATCATCATTAAAGTCTTCTTGGTGAGCATTGTATGAGCCACACTCAGTACAACACCACTCTCCTGTTACACTACTCATTGTCTTGTTCCTCCTTATAATAAAATATAATATTGCCCTCTATCTCTCCTATTGTTTTTCCCTTTTCATTTTCTGTGACTGCTCTTTGTTGGTCATCATCTAC
>Ga0209090_10000372_pt1 | contig 27647 bp, 25 predicted proteins | sample ArcticOcean_MG_C_9_FD_187432 | JGI IMG/M metagenome (GOLD analysis project Ga0209090, IMG submission 187432) | Marine microbial communities from western Arctic Ocean - ArcticOcean_MG_CB2_152 (SPAdes) (version 2) | ecosystem: Environmental > Aquatic > Marine > Oceanic | place: Arctic Ocean... | reverse complement strand
AAAAAAAATTCTGAGTTCGATAAGATGCTTGAAGCACGCTTTGCCGGCACTGTAGAACGAGCTCTTGCTGGAAAACTTGACAGCTGGGCTGATTCAGATTCAGGCTGTCTTGCACTGATTCTGTTGCTTGACCAGTTTACCCGTAACATTTTTCGAGCCACTCCAAGCGCTTTCTCAGGAGATGAGAAGTCTTTGGAGCTAAGCTTTTTATGTGAAAAAAATGGTTACCTTGGCAATGCAGATATTCACGGGTGCCATTTCATGCTGATGCCGAGAATGCATAGCGAAGATATTGCTGTTCAGGATGTCTCTTTGCCGCTATTCAAGAAACTTAATGTACAAAATGTATATGATTATGCAGTAAGACATCGAGATACGGTGGCACGGTTTGGGCGCTTTCCACACCGAAATTCAATTCTTGGACGTTCGTCAACAAATGAGGAATTAGAGTTTCTAACGCAAGCAGATTCCTCATTCTAAGCGATACAATAAAATGGATTATGGAATAATGAGGAACAGTATGGCAGAAGGGGAATCATTCACAGCAATAGAATTTGCAATCCTTTGTGTGTGTTTACGTACTAGGTGTGCGAAGCGAAAAATGTATCAATCTTGTACGAATAGCTTACAAAATCAGGCCTACATCTAGTGAACAGGCTTTTTCCCATCCCCGATGGATTCTAACTCTACTCCCAATCCATCAGCAAGACGGTTGACGTAGGCATAATAACCTGCAACCTGGACAATGTCGAGGATGCCTACATCACTGAACCCTGCATCCCTCAGTGTTTGTACGTCAGCCTCAACCATGCTACTCGGTTCTTTTGTGAGTTTTACAACATAGTCCAGCATCGTACTGTCCTTTTTGGGTATGTCTGCTTTTTTGTAATCCTTGATGATTTGCTCAACGAGATCACTATCCCGTGTGATTTTGCGAAGTCCCGCTCCGTGATGAACAATTCAGTAATGGCACTGGTTTACGGTGGAGACTACAACGGCTATCATTTCACGCTGTTTACCAGTTAAATCCCTGGTGCCCTTCATCGCTGAACGGTACAGCTCATAATGCCCCTTGAGTGTGGGTAAGTCTATACTGTGGATACGCAATATATTATCCACTCCTCCCCATGGTTCACGCAATTTGTCGTACCAATCTTTGAGTTCTCTTTCAGCTTTGTCTTCTGGAATCATTGGAATCCATGCCATTTTTTCACCTTCAATAGATATTATTAGTTGTTGTACTTAATGAAAATCTAATCGGTAGCATATGAAATAGTATATATTGTATCAAAATGAAACAATAACCAAAAACATGGTACATAAGGATACGGATACTCTTTTTTAGTCCATAAGTATTTTCCTATCCATCTTCCAGAATGTCTGATTAAAGGAAGTAAATATTTATAACTCTGAACAGCACCAGTGATTTCCTTTTACTGATTCTTCAAATAAGTCAACACTAAGGTCATAATCAGAAAAGCCCGGACAAACTATTCAGGTACTCTGGATAATCTGCATCGAAGCAGAAGTGCATAGTCTGGAAACCTTCACGAAAGCGGGCAACTTCGTCCCCGACATTCCTTCCATGGACTGCCTCGTTGAAAATCGCAGCGAACTCCACGAAATCATCCTCCTTCATTCCGAAACGTGTCATTTCTGCGACACCCATGCGCAGCCCCGAACTGGATGTGAAGCTCTCATCTGATGGAATAGCCTGAAAATTAACGATAATGTTGCTCTCCTCCAATTCCTGGGCCACCGCACAGCCTTGTGCATACCCTACAACCACCACGACCTGATGGGTTTCGGTGTAACCAACTTCCGGATCGCCCTGTACCTCAAGACCTTCATCCGCCAAAGCTTTAGCAAAGGCCTTGGCATTAGCAACAACCTGTGGTTGGTAGGTATCCTTGAAGGCATTCATTTCAAGTGTAGCCATCAGCAGTCCCAGAAGGGTTCCCAGGTGATGGTTACTGACTGCTCCAGGAAACGCACGCCGCTCTATCGCTTTCCACAACTCAAACTCCGGTGCACCCTCTTCATAGGCAGCCCCAATTACACCTCGCTGCGAACCGTAAAAAGTCTTGTGCGTGGAACCCGTGATGATGTCCGCACCTTCTGCAAATGGATTTTGGAAATGCGGTCCGATCAAGCCCAGCACATGTGCCATGTCGTACATGATAACCGGCCTGGTAGACTTTGTGTCCAGCATTTTACGAATGGCCGCAACCGGTTCCGGATGCAGAATCATGCTCTTGCCGAGTATGATCAGTTCAGGATCAAAGCGGTCCAGCAGGTTCGCGGTTTCTTTCAGGTCGATACGGTACGGATTGTCCTCCAATACCGGGAAATTTAGTATGGAGTATTTTTCTGTGACTGGATCCTTTGCAACATAATCCCGTAGTGCCCCCATCGGCTGTGAACTGAGGTGACCTCCCTTACCGATGTGGTTGTTCATCACCAGAGGAATGCGGCGAGGTTCTCTTCGGCGGTCCGTGCGGTTAAGAAAATCAACGAGTGCACTGAAAACAGTCATGTTTGCCATCTGTCCGCTGATGAGCCTCGTCTCCACTAGAGGGAAGCCCAGAAAGCTCTGCATTTCTTCAACCAGCCGATCTTCTGCCCAGGCGATGAACTCCGTTCCCTGATAGTAAAAGACTTCCTGTTCAAAGGCCGCAAGCAGTTCCTTGTGTTCAGCATAACGTCCACAGGGATCGGTGATCTGTAGCAGTCTAACCAGCGAAGACTGTGTCATCTCAGACGGAATCAGGTTGACGCAACGGCGCTGACGCCACTCATGATTGTCTAAACTTTTTTTCAGCAGCAGTACCGTTTTCTCTCTGATAGCGGCCGAAGTAGTTACTGCTGAATCCGTTTTTCGGTCTATTGGAATTGCTCGAAAATACGGAGGAGCCTCGGAGCGTCCGTGCCATGGGACCAGTTGTGCACTCAGCCTTCGTCCGCGGACCTCAACCTCCAGTTCCTGTTCCACAGGCACAGTGGCATCGACGTATACCAAAGCGAGTGCCCTCCGTTCCTGTTCATCTGTAATTTGCATTGTTGCACTCTCGCCCTCAAACTTCCAGTAAGGTACCATGGTTCCGCTGGAAATCACTCCAACTTTTTGATCATCCAGGAATACTGAATCACCACCACGCGTAATTCCCTTATCACTCAGGGCAAGCGGCAGAAAGCGGCGCTGAAGTACAGCGCTTGGTTCATACTGTCCCATCCGTAGTTTACGCACTTCTTCAAATTGCGCCTTCAATGCAGCCCGTCCGACAAAATCGCCTTTGCGCTTTGAAAAACTTACGGCCACCGACGTTAGAGGAAACGCAAAGGCTGGAATTTCCCTGCCTTCGGTGTCAATTCCAAACTCGTGGCCATAGAGCGGCATACCGGCTTCCAGACGCAGGGTGTCACGAGCACCCAATCCTACAGCAAGCACTCCTTCGTCCTTACCTTCTTCTTCAATTCGCGCCCAGATAGCCTCTGCCTTTTCTGCCGGAATAAAAAGTTCAAATCCCAGTGGTTCTCCGGTGTAACCTGTCCGGGCTACCAACACTTCTGTACCTAGAATCGTAATTTTGGAAAGGCTGTTGCGAAAGGTTTCAGGCATTGTTCCGTCACGTTTTATCCTGGTTAGAATTCGCCCGGAAAGAGGACCCTGAAAGGCGATCATTGCCACTTCATTGGTTTCATCCTCAAGTTGTACATCAAAGGCCTTGGCCTGCTCCTGAAAATGGTTCCAGTCCTTCTCACGGTTAGATGCGTTTACCACCAGAAAATATTCTTCTCCCGGGTGATAGAGGTAGGCGTCGTCCAGCAGTCCTCCGTTTTCATTTGGGATCAGGGTGTACTGAGCCTGCCACGTATCCAGAGATTCGGCGTTGTTGGTGAGGACATGCTGAAGAAACCGAACGGTATCCTTGCCTAGAATCCGGAAGCGTCCCATGTGACTGACGTCAAACAACCCGCCGTAGCGCCTTGTGGCCAGATGTTCCTTTAGAATTCCCGTGGAATATTGTACAGGCATGTCCCAGCCGCCAAAATCAACCATTTTACCTCCATTCAATGTGTGCCAGGAATGGAGGGAAGTACGTAGAAGTTGCTCTTCGGTATCCGTATTGTCTGTCATAAATATTTTAAATTGATGATTTGTTATTTTGAAAAGCAGTGTTTATGTGCTGAACTAAAGCATTCAGGCAAAAATATTGAAGCAAGACGAGTAGTATTGGGTTTACACAAAAATCATTTGTGCTTTAAAGCAAAAAAACTTGATTCACACGACTATTTTCCATAGAATTGTACTTTTTAACAACACAATTATTTTTAGATAAATTATTTCAGAGGCATGTTATGAGTAACATAATCGGGAACCATGTTGCGGGCTCAAGGCTCAGTCAAACAGGTGGAACTCTTCAAGATGTTTTTAATCCTTCCACGGGGGATGTTTCAGGACAGATTCGATTGTCAAGTGCTGCAGAACTTGATGATGTGGTAAAAGTTGCAAGTGAAGCAGCCCTCGGATGGGGGGCAACTCCTCCGATGAAACGGGCACAGGTAATGTTCCGTTTCAAACGTTTGCTGGAAGAAAATGCAGATAAAATTGCGAGCACAATCAGCAGTGAACATGGAAAAACACATCAAGATGCTCTGGGAGAAGTATCTCGCGGACTTGAAGCAGTTGAATTTTCTTGTGGTATCCCACACTTGCTGAAAGGCTCTTTCAGTGAACAGGCTGCTGCTTCGATTGATGTGTATTCAATTCCACAAGCGCTTGGAGTAGTTGCCGGTATCACGCCTTTTAATTTTCCAGCAATGGTCCCATTGTGGATGATTCCAAACGCTCTTGCCTGTGGAAATTCTTTCATTTTGAAACCGTCTGAACGTGACCCAAGTGTAACTTTGATTTTAGCAGACTTACTCAATGAAGCAGGTTTACCTGATGGAGTGTTCAATGTTGTACAGGGTGACAAAGTTGTGGTAGATGCGATTTTGGACAATCCGGACATCATGGCAGTAAGTTTTGTTGGTTCGACTCCTGTTGCAGAATATATTTACACTCGTGGTGCCGCTAACGGCAAGCGTGTTCAAGCTTTGGGCGGAGCAAAAAACCACATGATAATTATGCCCGATGCAGACATGGGGCAAGTTGTTGATGCTTTGATGGGAGCTGGATACGGATCTGCCGGAGAGCGCTGCATGGCTGTTTCTGTGCCTGTGCCGGTTGGAGAAAAAGTTGCGGATGATTTGATGGATCGAATGATTCCTTTGGTGGAAAATCTGCCAGTTGGACCTCCAACTGATACCAATGCCGCAATGGGGCCGGTTATTACCAGACAGAGTTTAGACAGAATTACTTCACTGCTTCAAAGCGGAATAGATCAGGGGGCGAAACTCCTGGTGGACGGAAGAGGAATAAAAGTTCCCGGACATGAAAACGGATTTTTTATTGGAGCCTCTCTTTTTGACCATGTTACTCCGAAAATGGACATTTATAAAGAAGAAATATTTGGGCCGGTTTTATCTACTGTTCGAGTTACAGATTATGAAGCGGCAATCAAACTTGTACATGGTAATCCATATGCAAATGGTGTGGCTATTTTCACCAGAGACGGAGATGCAGCAAGAGATTTTGTCAACAGGATTGAGGTTGGTATGGTTGGGGTTAACGTGCCGATTCCGGTACCGGTTGGTTACCACAGTTTTGGTGGTTGGAAAAAATCAATTTTCGGAAGTCATCACATTTATGGTCCCGATACCATTCATTTTTACACGCGCCTGAAGGCAGTTACTTCACGCTGGCCTACCGGAATTAAAGCCGGAGCCGAATATAATTTTCCAATGATGTCCTGAGGATGTGGTGGATGTTTAATTCCGCAACGTCTTTTTTGGTAAATCAATACAACTTTGCTCTTCCAATACCGGGAGAGTCAAATTCCTGAGAAAATAATGGAATTCATTAAGCTTACAGATTTAGTTCCGATTATTCCCGAAATCATAGTACTGCTGACTGCCTGTACAGTTTTGCTTGTTGATCTCTTTGCACCTGAAAAAGACAGAGCCTTTACATTGGCAGTAACTACGATTTTCGGTCTTGTCCTGGCAATGTTTTTTGAAACTCAGTTGCACAACAGGGATCTTTCAGGGTTTTACGGAACGGTTGTCGCCGATGATTTTTCGGTGCTTTTTGAGTTCATTTACATGAGCGTTGCAATCCTGACGGTGTTTGTTTCACGACATTATATTGCAGAAAATGAGATGAATTTTGGAGAGTATTATGTGCTTCTCCTCACTTCAGTTTCCGGAATGATGTTTATGACATCCGGACTGGATTTACTCGTTATTTTTATCGGCCTGGAAATCATGTCCATTTCCAGCTATATTCTGGTCGGAATGAAACGCAAAGTTGCAGAAGCAAATGAAGCTGCACTCAAATACTTACTGTTGGGAGCATTTTCTACAGGTTTTCTGCTCTATGGTATTTCTTTACTTTATGGTGCAACCGGCAGTACTCTGCTGCCAGAAATAATTGCAGAAATAAAACAAAATGGAGCCGATAATCCTCTTGTTGTAGTTGGAACAGCATTGGTGATTATCGCCATGAGTTTCAAAATCGCAGTTGTTCCGTTTCATATGTGGACGCCGGATGTCTACTCCGGAGCACCAACTCCGGTAACAGGTTTCCTTTCCGGAGCAGCTAAAGCAGCGGGATTTGCAGTATTTGTTCGAATTTTTCTGACCGGTCTTCCTCTTGAAAGCGCAAACTGGGAGAATTTATTATGGATACTGGCCGTTCTTACCATGACAGTTGGTAATGTCATGGCACTGCGTCAAAATGAAGTAAAACGAATGCTGGCTTTTTCTTCGATTGCACATGCAGGATATGTGATGGTTGCAGTTGTGGTGGGAAGCCCTTCTGCCATTAGTGGAGTTATTTTTTATTCCTGTGCATATGCTTTGATGGGAACCGGTGCCTTTGGAATTTTAACCATTCGTGACGCCGGGACTATCCCAAAAACTTTTGATGATTTGGCGGGTTATGGTAAACGAAATCCCTTTCTTGCACTACTGATGACATTATTCATTTTTTCATTGGTTGGATTGCCTTTAACAGGCGGATTCATCGGCAAACTTCAAATATTCAGTGCCGCACTTCAGGATGGGTGGATCTGGCTGACTGTGATCGGAATACTTAACAGCGCCCTTTCGGTTTACTATTATTTGAGGGTGGTGATGTATATGTACATGCGGGAAGGTGCACTTCCGGAAGGCTCAGATGATTCAAACAAAACTTACGGATTTGCCCTGACAGGATTAATCGGTACAGCAGTAGCAGTGCTCTATCTTGGTGTTTTTCCCGACCAAATTTTGGAACTTGCTTCTGAGTCCATTCGGGCGCTACTTTAGGTCGCTGCTTAAATAAAGATAGGACAATATAGTAGTTTTAAAATAATTGCCTGTAACAAAATAAAACAGGTATTTGTTCCCCAACGAAATGTACAGTCTCTTTTTTTGTCTTTTGGAGGAAGGTAATGAAAAATGGCCATACTTTTTGCATAATTTCAAGGATGAAAAGATTTCGTCGGGGATTCAGTTTGCTGGAAGTGATGATAGTGGTTGTAATAATAGGTATTCTGGCCACACTCGCTTATCCAAGTTTGGAAGGCTACCTGCAGCGCTCAAAACAAACTGAAGCAAAAGTCGGTCTTAGTGCAGTATACACCGCACAAAAAATATATTTTGCAATCAATCAAACTTACGCAGATTCACTCAGTAACTTGGATGTACAGTTGGAAACAGGAGGGAGCTCCCGCTATTCCATCACTCTCACAGGCAGCAGTTCCTCTTTCACTGCAACTGCCAAAGGCAACCTCGATGATGATGCCGTGCTGGATATTTGGACAATTGACCAGAACAAAACCCTGCAAAATACGGTCAGCGATATCACTTCTGAGTAAAATGAAGTTTCTGATTTCTGCATTCAGCAATCAGTTTTTTCGAATCTCTCTTCGAGCTGCACTGTTGCCGGCAGTGATACTTACAGCCGGTTGTTCGGTAACTCAAATCTATCTTGAAGCTCCACCACCACCAGATGCCCTTTCTGAGATAAACTCCTTTCATGTTAATCAAGTTGAGGGTGAGCAATCAGCATTGTTCAGCAAAATTTTGATTCATGAGCTAGATCAATTCCCACAACTGAAATATTTAGCAGTTTTTCCAGAAGTTTCAAAAACGAATGCAGCTGTATTAAGTGCAGAAGTCAGACGTTATTCCACAAATGATGAGGAAAAGACCCTCACTCAAACCCATATAAGTTTGGTGGAACACAAAGTACTGCAGGAAAATCCGTCTGGACTCAATGTCATTCGCCGAACATTTGAGTTTGAGGAAAAGATCTATTCTGAAAGGATAATTCAGCGGACATCGGACTTAGAAATTGCATTTAAAGTAACAAATATTGCCGGAGACAAAACTCTTTACTTCAAAGTAGAAAATGCCAGCATTGAGCAAAGTTATAGAGGTGAAGAAATAATCCTTCTTATTCCAGATTCCGGTGATGCCATGATACACCTTGCCCAACTACTTATTCTAAAATTTTTAGACAGAATAAATCCGGAACAGAATGAACATGTCGTTGAATTGGAAAAAGGAACCAATCCGGTACCTTTTACATTCGGTTTGCTGGATTTCGGCCATCCTAGAATAATCCGTTCCAACCATTTTGCTACCGGCAACAGATACGATCTTGCATTGAAGGGCTGGAATTATGTGCTTTTTGAACCACGTACTTATCCTGAATTTGAGCGTTTTATTTTTACCGACGAAGTATATATACTTCTCAAAAAATCAGGGCTGCCTCAAACAACTCTTAGGTCTTTACTTGAAATCCACGGCAAGTCGTTTGACCACAACGAAATTAATATTGTTCTTTCTGGCTTACTACCTAATCAGGATTTTAAACGTTATGTGCAGATAATAAAATCACATTCAAGATTTTCTCAGAACATTAACGGTTTGAATTATGCTGCAGCACATTACAATTTAGGTGTAGTTTTTCAATTAAGAAATGAACTTGAATTGGCTGCATATCACTTTTCTCAGGCAAATGCTTACAATCCTCAAGAAAAATATTCTCAAGCATGGACTGATTTGCAGCATCTAAAAGGTGAATATAATCCGTTGGCCAGCATGATGGATCACTCAGTTGAATCATACGGGAAACTCCCACCTCCCGAAGGTGCCTTACTTCAGCCGAAAACGAATTAATCTCCTTAGTCTTGATTCAAAACAGATTTCGGTTTACATTTCATAGTTCGGAATTGTTTTAGAATTTGTCCATTCACTGTTTATATACTGTTCAGTTATTATATTCATGAAATCATTATTTTCCTTTGTGTTTCTGATCCTGTTCTTTTGCCTTCCTTTGCCGGCAGAAGAAGTAATAGTCAAAGGTTCTGCAAAAATATACAACGGCGACCAAACTCATGCAAGTGAACAGGCATTAAAAAATGCCTTGCTTGAAGCAGTTAAAAGAGGAGTTGAAAGCATTCTGGATGACAAGACAATCAGTCTCAATTATGAGGTAATTAAAAACGAAATATACAGAGACAGACAGAAATACATCAGAAATTATGAATTAATCAGAGAAGAAACTATTCTGAACGGGACAAACTATGAAATCCAAATCCGGGCTAAAGTTGAGAGAGTAAAGATTGAGCAAAAGCTGAAGGTACTGCGTATTCTGCACGATCGAATGTTGAATAAACGTTTGTTGTTTGTTTACCACAGAAGTAATCCTGAGGCTGCACTCCGTGATAATACGGCTGTAGTAAATGCGCTTACTCCAGTTCAGAAAACTTTTGCAGAACATGGTTTCCGGACGTTTGGAGAACAAACTATGAATCAAGTATACAGCTCACTTGAGCAGGAGACTTTAGTCGGTAGTTCTGTAGATAGTTTGATTGCGTTGGCATTGAATCATAATGCTGATGTTCTGGTGGTAATGGAAATGATTGCCGTAAAACCGTACAAAACTAGGGGATCATTGTTTAAAGTCGGATCAAAGGTGCATTTCAGGATTTATGAAGCTGTGACGGGCAAACAAATTGCCGAAACAATTGTTGTGCAAAATGAAGTTTCATTAAAAAAGCCGGATGTCCATAAGTGGAACGTTTTATTTGGAAAGTCAGCAAATCAGGCAGTAATGGAAAGTATACGCCAGTCAACAGAATATATAATTCGTTTTTATCAAAACACAAATTTGGCAGGTCAGGAATATTCTGTAGTTTTCAAAGGTTTTTCTCCACGGACTCAAATAATGATTGTGAAATACCTGGAAGATACATCTGCTTTTAGAAAAGTTACTGAATTGAAAAACACTTTTGGTTTTCTGGAGATTGAATTGAATACTTTAATGCATAAAAGTACTCTCCGCAGAAGAATAACCAGTGACTTGCTTGTCCAGGAAATAGAGGTTGCCACAAAATCTTTAGCTGGTAATCAGCTTGTTTTCATCAATCCAAATCCAATGGAGGAGGAAGATGAAGTTTCTTCAGGCAACTCTTCAGATATTTCTAGCGAATCTGTGGAACAGTCCGCTTCTCAATAATATTAACAAGTAATTATTGAATTAATTTCGACAACTTCAGGGTGTTTCCTGAAAAGCTTGAAGGCCCTGCACTTCTGTCGTTTGAGTCTCTTTTCCCAACAAGGCAGCCCCACGAAAATAATAGTTGTGCTTTTTTAGATTTTTCTCATTTATCATTCGGAGAAGTGCAGCATAGACCTGAAATTCAGGGTAAATGTTTCAAATCCTCTATTCGAGCTGGTCGGTGATCTTGATCCCAGATCTAGTCCGGAACGACAAAAGAAAAACTTTTTCAGTTAGCCCTATACAATTTTGATTATAAACTGTTTTATTAAACATTATTATTTTGTAATTAAAAAAATTTTGAAACATCCATTTCAAATGTTAAGGGTGATGCTAGAATTTTCTGATCGCAAGTACTCAGCAACTTTATCATTAATTTTTCTTACACTTACTTAGGGCTTGCAGAAAAATAATATTATTCAATAATATATATAAGTAATTATTCAATTAGTGAAGATAACTGAACGGTGTTTCCTGAAAGAAACTAAAAGCTTTCCACTTCTGTCGTTTGAGTCCCTGTTTCAACAAGGTTTACCCACGTGAAAAATAGTCGTACTTCTTTAGGTTCTACTTAGTAATTTCGGGCATAGGGAAGCGCAGAACCTGAATCAAGGGGAAATTTTTCAAACCTTGTACTCAAACTGGCTGGTGATCGTGATCACGGATCAAGTCCGTGATATCAAAACAACTTTATCAGTTAGCCCTGCTGATGTAGCCTATAGTATTTTTATGATACTGCAATTGGGAGCAATACATACTGCAATTGCTGCTCCGGTTGCCAAGAAACTTTCAGTTATTCAGCGAACATTTATCAGCTTAAACAGGAATAAATGGGTATAGAAAAAAAGTTCCGTGGACATTATAAAAAAATAATTATCCTGTGGGGATTTTTACTGCTCACATTTTCTGCCGGGGCAGAAACGATTTACGAATTGGATTTTTCAACTGCATCCGGCAATGTTCAAAACTGGTTTGAAAAAATCAAATGGGAGTTACGGAGAGATGTAGCTGATATGAACCTCCGTTTTGAAGACGGGAAATTGGTTATTGAACCCACCGAGGAAGAATTTGGTGTGCTGATTAGGGAGTTTGAAAAAAAGGAATATCTTCATGGAGTTTCAAAAATACGCATTGAATGGGGAGTAGATCAATATCCGCTTGGAGCAGACTGGAGTGGGCCCAAAGACAAGACTCGAAACACACGTGAAGCTATTTCCTTCATGGTCTTTTTTGGTGACACCAAACTGGACAGTGGATTTGTTCTTGCACCGGATCTGCCCTATTTCATCAGTTTTTTTCTTGGGAAAGATGAAAAACCGGATCACGTTTATTTCGGCAACTACTGGCAAGATGGAGGACGTTATCTTTGTATTCCCTGTGACGGTAGTATAGGAAAAACATTTATTACAGAAATTGATCTCTCAGCAAAATTTTTTGAATTATTTGGTAAGAAACAGTTGCCTGTAACGGCTCTTGGGATTGAGATAGATGTAAAAAAAACTGAGAAAGTAAATGGACGTCACTCAAAGGCGTTTATTAAACGAGTTGAATTTTTCTAATAAAAACACTATAAATTTTTTTAATAATACTCTGGATCCAATTATTGCACTGACCCTGATAGCGGTACTGGATATTTCCCTTTTACTGTTGGTTGGAGCATGGACAGCCCAAAAGGTTTTTACTATGGAAACGAGTCAGAAATAAAACAATCTGAGCACATCAAACTTAATGTATAAATTATTTAAATAATGAAAATAAAAATTATCACTATAACTCTTGTTGTATTTTTATTCAGTACACAACTGTTTGCTGATATATATGAGGTTAATAATAATAAAATAATAATTCTAATGGAAAGTGGGGTTCCATTAATAGACATACGAACTAAAAGGGAGTGGTACGAAACGGGAGTGATTAAAAAAAGCAATCTTCTAACATTTTTTGATAAAGATGGAAATTACAATGTTAAAGAATGGATGTCAAAACTGAAGAAAATAGCAAGTAATAAAGACCCTGTAATTATAATTTGTAGAAGTGGAAGAAGAAGTAGGATTGTTGCTAACTTTCTAGACCAAAAAGAACATTATACAACTGTATTTCATGCATCAGATGGGATTATTTCTTGGATAGATCTTAAAAATAAAACCGTTGTACCTGATTAAAGTCTTACTGTGAAATTGGTTTACTTTGCAGAGCAACAATAATTCTTTTTAAAATTATTAAAGGACAATCTTTGTACCAATACCTCTGTCGGTAAATAATTCTGCAATTACAGAGTGAGAATCTGTACCGTTGATTATTTGAGCAGATTCCACCCCATTATTCACGCAGAAAAGCCCGGCTTCAATTTTTGGTGCCATTCCACCGCTGATCACCTTTTGCTGGATCAATTTTTCGGCTTCGCTTGCGGTAAGTTGAACAATTAATTTCCCTTCTTTAAGGACACCGTCTACGTCAGTCATGAAGATTATTTTGTGTGCCCCCAAAGAAACAGCTATGCGAGATGCAGTTGTATCTGCATTTATATTGTATGTAACACCATCTTTCCCAAGACCAATCGGTGAGACAACGGGTAAAAATCCCTGCTTTAGCAAGACCAGCAGTAGTTCAGGGTTAACGTTTTTAATTTCACCAACAAATCCCAAATCAATGCCGCTTTTCTGAGGCTTTTTTATAGCCTCAATCAAGTGCCCATCTTTACCACTGACTCCTACAGCCTTACCGCCAAAAGTATTCAGGTGTGTAATTATTTCTTTGTTTATAGTTCCAGATAGTACCATTTCTGCAACTTTCATATTTTCTGAACTTGTAACTCTCAGACCATCAATAAAGGAAACTTTCTGGCCTAATCTTTCCATTGCCTTTGAAACTTCCTGACCTCCTCCATGAACAATTACAGGCAGCATTCCCAATGACTGGAGCAAAACAATATCCTGGGCAAAGTCATGTTTGAGATGCTCCTCAATCATGGCCGCACCTCCATATTTGATGACCACTATTTTACCATTGAAGCTCTTTATGTAAGAAAGAGCTTCGATAAGTAATTTTTTCTTTTCCTCGGTAAAGGCTGCCATTAAAAAGCCGTTATGAATTTATATTTATGAAAGAAAGATAATGTTGGATTTTTATTAAAATGCAAAAATGTCTGTAAAAACAAGGGGACGAATGATTTATGAACTGTAAGGAACAATCAGTTTTTGATTTAGTCTCAAGTGCTTTTTAGACTTCAGTTCGTTAAGTGCAACCAACACTTTAACAGTGGTTCGGTAAATTCTGGCAATTCCCCACAGAGTGTCGCCATTACGTACACGAATAATCTTGTGCCGCACTTCTTTAATTAATGTTCTTGAACTCTTTTTTGCAACAATTCTTTTTTGCTGTTTTCGTTTAATTTTTACAGGTGCTTTTACATAAAGCTTCATTCCCGTCCGAAGTTGCCTGGAATTAGTTAAACCATTCCAGGTCATCAGTTTTCTAGCAGATGTTTTGTAACGAATAGCTAAGTGAGACAGTGTAGTATTTCGCGGAACACGAATCACACTTGCTTTGCGGGGCAGATTACTTTTTGAAGTTTTACGGTATCCAACCACTAACCTTTGTCCAGCGCGGATTGCATGAGGGCTGCTCAATTTATTCCAACGCATCAATTTACTGACACTAGTCCTATATTTCTTAGCAATTACAGACAGGGCACCTCCCTTTGGAACCCGAATTTTCAGGGCAACTAATCTTGTACTGGAATAAGAAGGACTTCTGGCAACTTCCCTGAAAACCCGCCAGGTGGGAACATAAATCTTTAGTCTGCGATTGACTCGCAAAACAGATTTCGAATTAAGCCTGTTCCACCTTGCTAATCTTCTAATAGATGTTTTATGTTTACGAGCCAAGTCCCATAAATTGTCTCCTGTCTTAACACGAAAATAAATTGGTGCTCCAAATTTTTCAAGTACTCTTGTTGCCCGATTAGAACTGCCCAGAAGCGCATTATATGAATGTCCCCATTTTTTTGAAGGGTTCGGCTTCTGCTTCAGAGAAGCCATTAACTCCTGTCGATTGCTTTGTGGAACATAGAACGAATAACTCGTCTGAGTCATAGGCGGTACGCCCAGAAACAAAGCAGGGTTTTTATCTCGAAGTACACTGAAAGACATTTTTGAGCGCTTTGCTACCTCTTCCAGAGAAAAAGCTACAGTCAAACTGGCTTTTGTTTCATCCATTGGTGAAAGCGGTACTACATGTCCATAACCATAGCGTTTCGGATTTTTATATATGACTGCCATTGCCATAATAGACGGGACATAACCCCTGGTTTCTCGAGGCAGGCGTAGTGACCAAAAATTGTGTTTACGTCCTTTTTTCTTCGCCCTGTTTATAGCTCTTTTTACACGTCCTTCTCCTGAATTATAAGCAGCCATAGCAAGTTCCCAATCACCAAAAATACCGTAAAGGTGCTTCAAGTAAGTGATTGCTGCTTTAGTCGCGAGAACAGGATCTTTCCTTTCATCAATCCAACGATTAATTTTTAAACCATAAATCCGTCCAGTTGAAGCAATAAATTGCCATAATCCTACAGCACTTTTATTAGACCGAGCGCGAACATTGAAATTACTTTCAACCGGAACCATGTAAGCCAGGTCCAGCGGCATTCCTTCTTTCTGCAGCATCCTGGTTATCATGGGCATAAATTTGCCGGAACGCTGAATACCAACTATTAAATGCTTACGATTCTTTGATGCGTACCTCCGCAGGATTCTTTTGACTTTTGAATTAACCCTGATTGGTATGTCATAACGTTTGCCTTCAACTTTCCAAAATTTATTGCGGTAAGGTGTTTTGGAGTTGGTTATTTTCTTTACAACAGGCTTTTTTATTGAGGAAACATCCAACTTAAATTCCCGGATGGCTTTACCTCTTGTTTCAAATAACAGTGACTGATTCCGAAGCGGTGCTGGCTGGTAAGAAGGGGAGGCTGCCTCAAGCTGCTTAACAAAGGTAAAAATGAGAAGGATTACCAGAAAATAGCTGATATTATTTTGTAATATTTTAAATTTCATGAAAGTTTAGTTTTTACAGGTAATCTTTCTTGGAATTACAGAAAAGGTGAACTTTTTTAATTATTAAATGTGCATGATATCTTATCAAGCTCTTTCTGTACGTAATCTTAAAACAGAGTGCAAAGATCATGCATAAAAATTTAATTATTTTTACTATTCTTCTCATATTAAAAATAGTTTGACTATCTTCGTTTTCCAAATAGAATAAATATGTATTATCCAACAAAGCGAGAATAGCTCAGCTGGTAGAGCGCAACCTTGCCAAGGTTGAGGTCGCGGGTTCGAGCCCCGTTTCTCGCTCCACGTTTTCCTGCCTTAAAACTAATAAAAACAATAACGTAATGTGTTATTAATACGTATCTATTGCTATTAATAAACTGTCCCCCCACTGTATTACCCACCTGTTTTATCTGATTTTGATTGTTCATTTGATACTAATGAAAGTACAATATCCTTGTTTAATAAACCCATTTACAAATGGGAAGATTTGGGACAAGTACAATCATCAGACAGGCAGAGAAATATTATATATTACCTCGTCCATCAGGGCAAGGGACGTACTGAAGCGGCACGCCTTGCAGGCTTTGCCGCCCCAAGACAGAGTGCATTCACTTTGACGCAATCACCAAATATCATTACCAAAATCCGGCAAGAGTGAAACAAAGTTTACCAAACAGAACTTGCGTCTACATCAGTTCATACTCTAAAAGAAGTGATGGAGGATACTGATGCGCCAGCTAGTGCAAGGATAGCTGCTACGAGGACGTCTCTGGAGTTAGCTGGAGACATTGGAAAGCACTCACAGTCCCAACGAAACTATGAGCAAAATCTTGCTGAAATGACACCTGAAGAATTGTCTACTATTATTGACAGATGGGAAGGCGAAAAGGCTTCAATTGTAAAGGATATTACACCTGTTTGATAAAGGAATATGTTCGATTACTTCTGTTATATTACATATAAAAACAGTGTTTTATTTATCACCTTCAGGAAGGACACCCCACCCACCTGCCATACCCAAAAGAGTGCAAACATATTGATTATGGACTGTGATACAAAATCGCTATAAAACGAATCTTTACTTTGTTCTTTACAAATATGGTTTTGGAGGGAGTCTGACTGTGAAGAATTAGTGCGTGTTACTTCAACTGATCACGAATCAAATTCATTCTCTCTACTCCACGAGGTCGAAGAACACTCTCCTTAAATGTCTTGATGTCCCAGATTTCATTTTACTCCAAGTGGTTGAATCTGGTGAGGATAAGATGGTCCCGGCATTACCCACCATCACAAATTTACCATTCCCAGTGGTGATTCCCCTGAGATGTTTTTTAGTTCCGGAATTCCTTTTAGTCCAAGATTTTCCATCTGAGGAAGTGATGAAGTTTCCAGCATTCCCTACCGCAATGAAGGTACTGTTTCCGTGGGAGGCTCCTAATAGTCCCATTCGTGCTCCAGATTTTATTTTTGACCATGATTCCCCACTTAATGAGCTACGTATAACTCCTTTGAAACCAAACGCAAAGAAGGTGTCATCTGCGTAGATGACTTCATTGAACTCTACTGATGTATTAGATGTCCTTTTTGTCCATGTAGTTCCATCTGAGGAAGTGATGATAGTTCCTTTATAACCAACTGCCACGAATGTATTGTTCCCGTATGCTACTCCATAGAGAGATGTTTTTGTTCTAGATTTACTTTTCGTCCATGTGGTTCCATCTGAGGAAGTGAGGACGGATCCACCATTACCAACTGCCACGAATGTATCGTTTGCGTATGTGACATTCCCAAGATGTGCTTTAGTTCCTGATTTTCTTTTAGTCCATTTGGTTCCATCCGATGAGGTGAGGATGGTTCCGGAAAAACCAACCACTACCAAGGTATCATTACCGTAGGCGACTGCTCTGAGTTTACCCTTTGATCCAGAAGCCCTTTTAGTCCATTTGGTTCCATTCGATGAGGTAAGGATAGTTCCTTTTCCACCAACAGAAACAAAAAGAGGACGGGAAGATGGTGTTTTTTCAGAAATAGTAGAATCTGTTGTTTGTTCGACCTGTGCGTCAGTCTTTTCAGTTTCATCAGACTCTTTTGAAAATTCATCATACTTATTGCTAATGTCATCCTTATACCAATATGCCGCTCCTCCTGCAGCGCCAATAACAATTATTTCAGCACAGGAGGTGATAGTAAAACTAAAACAGGAAATTAGTAAAATGTGTAAAATCTTTTTCATCTTTTCCTCTATGCCTTAAGTAAATACTTTCAGTTTAAGATAATGGTAATAATACCATTCATTTTCTATTTGATAAGAATGAAGATATATGTTTTGGAGTAAATTTGCAACAGAATTGATTGTTGCAATACTACTTTTGTCGAACTTTCTATGAATGTGAGTTTGTTTAAAATATTTCACAAAATGGAAGATTTGTAAAAAATATTGAAATAATTATATATTCAATCAAAAAATTGTTTACATAAAATTAATTATTTTAAAAAAATACTTGCATAGCTTTGTGATTTGAAATATAACTAATCACATAATACCCAATGCAGTAATGATTTTAGGTTGAAGATCATTAAATAAGCAAATATTTTGAACATGGAAAGGAATAGAACAAATGCAAAAAAGAGTATTGAGTTTCCTTATAATAATAATAGTATTAATTATCACAGGATGCACTTCAAGTTCCGGTAATAGAGGAAATGTTGGTCTATTTGGATCTTGGGCAAAAAATTCCCCATCTTTCAGTAAACCATCAATTTGGCAATGTGCATGGGGGGAAGAGAATCATTACCAAAACAAGAAATGTGATTAAAATACTGGACCAAAGGTGGTGATAGGGTTGGTTTTTTGACTGTGAAGAATTAGTGTGGTTACTCACAGGAGATGATGAGGTCAGTTGTAGGAATTATTGTTTTATCCTATTTAATATGACATTCACCAAAAAACTTTTCCATTCACTTTCCTGCAACTTGTTGTTCCGTCCATAAAGTAGTTTTTCCAGTTTCAAAGTCTTCCAATTCTACATTCCTCTATAGATTTTATTCCACTTCCCAAAGTGGATTTTACTTGACTATTCCATTCTCCATCCTTTAAATTTCTAACACACTTCCTTTCATAAGGGTAAATTAGTGTTCATATTTTATCATTTTACAATCTAATTAGTTAGTGATGATTATTATGGATGTAAATCTAACAGGAAAGAATTTGTAGGAATTAATTGCAGGTACTAAATCTTAGTTTATAAGAATAATATGTCTAATTCTAAATCATTGAAATAAATTATATCTAATGTTTATTTGTAATCACTTAGAAACAGAAACTCAAGTAATCTTCCCCCATAAATCCAGCAAGCATTATTTGGGTAGCTCTCTCTGACTTGCACCCAACATGCATCTGTCTTCAGCAAATCGATCTTCCAAATTATCAATTTACCAATATTTTCACCACCACACTATATCGTGAGTCATTTAGAAAGAACCCCCTTCGTATCACAACAGCGCGGATAATTTGAAGACTGTCTTGTCTTACTTTCCTGGGAAAAATTTCTGTTTACACGACTGAAATTATGATCTCTCCTATACCGTCGATGCCACCCGTCATCACGTTACCGGGATTTACAGGTCCAACACCGTCCGGCGTACCCGTAAAGATAAGGTCTCCGGGCATGACATTATAGAGCTTAGACAAATGCGAAATGCCTTCCTGGACGTTCCATATCTGCAGATTCAGGTCGCTGTCCTGGCGGATCTCACCATTGACCGCAAGCCAGATCCTGCCTGAATCCGGATGGCCAATTTCACTGACCGGCCTGATCGGCGCGATTGGTGCTGAATGATCAAAACCCTTAGCGGCTTCCCAAGGCTTGCCTTCGGCTTTGGCCTTGTTTTGCTGATCGCGGCGGGTCATGTCAAGACCAAGGCTGTAGCCGTAAACATGATCCAGGGCATCTTCAACTGCGATGTCTTTACCGCCCTTAGCAATGGCTATTACAAGTTCAATTTCGTGGTGAACATTATCGGACTGGGGCGGGTACGGGAACTCACCACCGGTCGGCACCAGTGCATCAGGCGGTTTCTGGAAAAAGAACGGCGGCTTGCGTTCATCGTTTCCCATTTCCTTAATGTGGGCCAGATAGTTACGACCAATGCAATAGATCCGGCGTACCGGGAAACGCTCGTCGGTGCCAGTCACTTCGGCCGATGAGACTGGATGTGGAGGGATGACAAAATTCATGGATGACCTACTAATTAATTTGTCCTAATTTAGCATAAAATAGTTGTTCATATGATTATATAAAAAACAATAAATCGACTGTATTAGTATATTTATTTAGCCTCCTAATCTTCTCAATGTATTGACTGTCCAATCACAGGCAACAGCAAAACAAACTCTTGATATAACAGTTTATTTCTTGTTGTTACCGAATATTAAACAATAATCTTGCAAGCTCCTGAGTGTTCCCAGAGTGTAAAGAATTAGTGGGAGTCTAACTTGCTAGCTAACCACCCATTTCACAAGTGGTTTGACGGTAAGACCCTGAACAATTATCGAAAACAATACTACGCCGTATGTTATAGTCAGAATGGCGTACTTGTATTTATTATCAGGAAGTGACAAGGCCAGGGCAACAGCAATTCCTCCTCGAAGTCCTCCCCATATCAAAACTTGTACTGCCCCCGTAGTAAAGGTTTCCCAGCGTGATAATATAGCTATAGGAATAGAAACACTTAGTGTCCGGGCAAAAAGGGTCACCGGAATGGCCAGGAGAGCAAACCACAAATATTCGATACTCTCTGCGACAATTAGTACTTCAAAACCGATTAAAAGGAATAGAACTGAATTAAGAATTTCGTCAATTAGTGTCCAGAACGTCAGCACGTCATCTTTTGTTTTTTCACTCATAGCATATTTGACCCCACTGTTACCGATGAACAATCCCGCGACTACCATGGCAATCGGGCCACTCATGTGCAGAGAGAGGGCTAGTGAATAGGTGACCATCACCAAGGCAAGTGTGATCAGAACTTCGAGGCTAGATTCATCAATACCGTACATAGCGCGATAACCAATGTAACCTGCAACTAGACCCAGTATGGCTCCGCCAGCCACTTCGGTAAAGAATAATTTAATAATCTCGGTTGAACCCATTTCACCGCCATGTCCTTCACCTGCAAGTGCGACAGCTAATACAACTGTAAATAAGACAACCCCAACTCCGTCGTTAAATAAGGACTCACCGGTCATCTTTGCCTGCAATGATTCAGGGACGTTAACAGTTTTAAAAAGACTAAGAACAGCAACTGGGTCGGTAGGACTTATCAAAGCACCGAACACCAGTGCCCAGATAAAGGGGATCTTGAATTCAAAAAAGCCTAACAGAAACCACATTGAAACTCCTATTAAAAAGGTCGAAATCAATGTGCCAAAGACTGCCATTACACCTATTGTTAAACGGCTGTTTTTGATAGCCGAAAAATCCGCGTGCAAAGCCCCGGCAAACATCAAAAAACTCAACATTCCGTGCATCAGGGTCTCATTAAAATCAATCATCCGAAGCACACTACTGACCCTTTGTCCAATTTGAAATGAGGGGGTGATCAGATCTAATCCAATAATAGAAAGTGACGCTAATAGAGCAATTACTACCAGTCCAATTGTGTGTGGCAGGTGAAATAACCGATGATTAATATAACCAAATAAGGCCGAAAAACCGACAAGAATTGCACCAATGCTGAATATACTCATATTCCCTTCCTTTTTTCCAAGTAATTTACAGTTGAAGTCATTTTCAACATTATTTTCTTATATTTGACTAATCAATACATTCACAATATATTGACTTATTAATCCTGTATTATTGAGAACAATAGAACCATGTTATCCATATGTCAACATTTTTATACTCTTGGTGTAGAGGTATATTTTACAAGAATTGAAAATTTTACTATAGGGGTGTCTAACTTTGAATAATTAGTGGTGGTTACTCACAGGAGATGATGGGTTTTGTTTCATTTGGTTTCCTAATAGTGGAATAATAAAGATTTTCTTTCCGGCTCTCTCTTCAATGGTTTTTCTGTATTTCTTGTAGTGAATGAAAAATGTTTGGTCCCCACTGTTAAGTTCAACAAAGAATTCCACTGTGCCTGGTACTATTTCTGCTATGCTTTGGCATTTTTTTATACTATTAATTGATTAGTTTTACAGATGTGCTATAATTCGTCTGATAGTTGCATAATGTAATTGAAAAGCTGCATATGCTAACTTAAGATTAAAGTGTGTTAATTTTTCCCCACCGTATCTCCCACAAGTTTATAAATTTGATAGAACTGAATAGAAATGATTGCACTTTGTAAATGTTTAATTTACAAAGTGCAATAGTGGATTACAGAATAATGAAGAAAAAAGTAGAATAGGTGGGAAATGCTATTTTAAAAGGTTCGAACCCCGTTTCTCACTCCATGTTTCTAGAGATTATTTTGCAGGGATCTTATCATAACTTTTAAAAGAAACACCAGTTTTCAGGCAAGGTCTATCCAATGAATGAAAAAACCAAAGACTTCAGACCTTTCATTTGTATTGATAATGTAGGAATACACCCTTTTAAAGATGCTTCTATCCTCCTAATAAATAATGCCAAACGTACTCAGCAAACAGATCATAATGGGAAAACAATTTTAGATTTGATCAAGGAGAAAAAAGCATTATCATGGCAAACCGCACGAAACAGTTTTCCAGGTGATGTGCGTAGAATAGATCCGGCAGAATTACTCACTTTTTGGAATGAAAAAAAACTGAATGGGCATTTCCAGCAAAAAGGAGATACTTACACTGAAACTTTGACTCCATTCTTGAAAATTGAGGATGATGGTTCCTTTAAAATGTCGGTAAAACTGCATAAGATTATTGTTGATCTGGAAAATGACTTTAATGGTAGAATGCTGCTGATATTTAGAGATGAAGCTCTACATCTTGTCCTGGAATCAACTGCAAAAAATGTTTTTATAAAATCGGGTAACGTTTCTGCTAATCTGACATCACAATTTCCGGAAAACGAACCAGTATGGTCTATTCCATTAGAAGCAAAATTTATTAAATTACTAAAGAACAAAAATCCAGCAAAATTAGAGTTTCAGGTGATATCAAACAGGCTGCATGTCAAAAATCACAGTACAAACAAAGAGCAAACTCTGGACCTGAAACCTGCAATCAGTTCCTTTAATTTTGCTTCCCGCTGGAATCCTCCTGAAGAAGGTCCTTTAATTGAGACAGTAGTTACAAAAGATGTGATGGCAAAGTTACGCGATATCAGCGTCAACAGTTCCTATAAACGTCTTGGTATTGTTGGAAATTCAGGTCAAATCAAGGTGGCACTTTTCGGGAACGAACCGGATGATTTCCTTTTTTTGGGGAATGAAATTGGAACTTGCACAACTGAATTCCAGGTAGTTTCCCATCCAATGCCGATGCTGGAAGATGATTTTATTATTTCTATTTATGGGAATCATATCCTGCGTCTGAGAAGCCTAACTGAAGATTATGATTGGATGACTTTTTTTGAAAAAGATTTTAGCATTTTAGACACCTCTTCTTACGCTGAAAAATCCGAATCTTCCATACCAGCAAAGTCACAAGAGCCTCTTCAACTTGTTCAAAATAAGTTGAAAGTTGCCTCTGTAGAAAATTCTATTACAGAAACAAAAACTAGAGATTTAGCGAAATCCGTCAGTTAATATTCTGTGAAGTCGCCAATCTATCAGCAAATTCATGAAATAATCCGGCTCATACCTGTCGGTAAGGTGGCTACTTACGGACAAATAGCAGATATAGTTGGTGGTTGTACAGCACGAATGGTGGGTTATGCTGCATCTGCAATTCCTTTTGACTCCGATATTCCATGGCAGAGAGTTATCAATTTTCAGGGGGGAATAAGTACGAGAAGTGGAGGATCTGAAGAATTACTTCAGCAGGAACTTTTGGAAGCAGAAGGTATCCAATTCGATCAAAATGGGCGAACAAATCTTGAATTATACCGCTGGAAAGGTGAGTGATTGTGGAGTGGATTGAGGACTCCACAATATCACCATTAAAACCTTTATGCACCTATAATAACAGCTCTTTATACACATTAATGTTTAAAAATACACATAATTGTATACATAGTCACAAATGTGTTCTCACTTATTTTAGAAGATGATTCGATGCTAGAGGCTGGTATGACTCCAGAGAATGGGGAGTGCTATCTTTATCTCATTAAATAATATTTTATTAAAATCAATTGAGATGCTGGCATGCTGGCATGCTAGTTTTGATATAGCTGATAAAAATAATTGTTTCTTTCAATAATTAGTCTTGAACATCTGACCATTTTAGAGATATAATACTTATTTAATATCTAGAGAACCGGTTTGGTTTGCATCGACACATCCTGTGTCTTACCGGTCAGCAACCTTTACAGGCATGTCCTGAAGGTGCTTGCAGAAGCTTCGTATTTTCGAAGAACGATATGGGTTGAGAGCCAAAATGTCTGGATAATAATTCCTATTAGCATTTCAATACTGGCTTAAAAAGAATGTGGTTCCCTTCAAATGGACAGCTGTTTCCAATTTTGATGGAACTGTAATTCTTTTACTCATTCGATTAATGCTTATGCATAGGAGAATGATATGAGCAAAAAATACAATAACCCGGAGCCATCCCTGAATTTGGATGCAAAAACTCGGGGAGCCATCAAGGTTCTTACTGAGAGTGGTTTTTTAGAGCCGTTATTAGTTGACTTGAAAAACGCACTCGAAGCTGAGGAGACTCACAATTTTTGTCTGAGGAGAATAGTAACCATCTCCGGGGAGTCCTACATTTGGAAGATCAGTTCAACCAAACAACGTGGAATTAAATTCGATCCTCACAAGGAAGACCTGATAAATCGTGGTTTCTCACCAGAGGAGGCAGAGGAATGGTTGCAAATGTCGTAAATCTATTAACTTTCATTAAACAACTAGACAGAGAAGAAAAATGGTGAAAATTACTTGGAAAGGTTGGAGAGATGAACCAGACGAGGACTGGCATCAAGCTTACGATGTACTCACAGAACGAAAGAAACCATTTTACGTTGTGTTCGGAAGACCGAAGACTTCGAGTAAACATCCTGAAAAAGACTTAGAAAATCAAACTGAACAATTAGAAAACTAATTAGAAAGGTAATTATGGAATACGAACCAAAGCAACTGGAAATATTAATGCATAAGGTGGCTTTCACTCTTGGAAGCAACTTGGAAGGGCTACTTTTTCAACAAAAGAACATTCTAGATAACCATTTAAACAATCTCATGATTGATCACAATGGACAGGCAGAGTCGATAACTCCTGATGAAATAGTAGGAGCGTTCGAAATTGCTACTATTCATAATGGGCATCCGAGCTATTTTTTATGTGGCTGGGAGAATGAAAAAGACTAATTTCCTACTGGATTTTAATATCATGTTGCTTCCAAGTATTTTTTGGAGTAAATTTGCTTTAATAAAATATTAAATATACTTGAAAGGATAAAATGAAAACAGTAAAAGATAAATATGTTTTGGTTGGTGCTGATTTTGCGGGTTTTCCTCTTAAGGAAGTTGTCGTTGCTGATCTGAAAGCAAGAGGATGGAATGTGACTGACATAGGCGTAAAAAGTGCCAATGAAGATAAACCAGAAATGTTTCATCGAATTGGCTTAAAGGTAGGAGCAAAAATAACTGAGCGTGAATTTGAACGCGCACTTCTTTTCTGTGGTACTGGAACGGGTATCCATATCGCAGCAAGCAAATGTCCGCATGTTCATACTACTGTAGTACAGAGTGTTGCTGCTGCCAAAAGAGCAATTACTGGTAACAATGTTAATGTATTAGCTATGGGAGCATTCTACGTTGCACCACAAATGGGCATTGAATGTTCACGTGCATTTCTTGAGAATAATTTGGGTAGTGGCTGGGAATATTGGAATAATTTTTATGAGTTCCATAAACTTGCTTATGACGAGCTTGAAGCATTCGATTATGAGGAATTTAAAAATAACAATTTTGAAGTAGAAAGACTAGGAGATTTCCCTCTTGAACTAGAATTATAAACCGAAGTTGTCTTCTAGTGTTTCTTTCAATCATTTTCATAATTAGGAGGTCATATGGACGTTAAAGAAACACCTTTTGTGTTAATTGCCAGAGTAAAAGTCAAACCTGGTGAAGTTGAAAATTATCTAAAAATTGCAGAAGAAGTAGATAAAGCAGTAGAAAAATCTGAACCTGGGATGCTGTTTCATAATTTTGATTCTGATCCCTCGAATGAACTTAAATTCATTTGGACAGAAATATACAAAAATGATGATGCCCTTATTTTTCATATCAACAATCCACCAGTTGGTGAATACGTTGAAAAACATTTCGAATTAGCTGAAAGTATTGAAATCGAAATCTATGGTAAACTGGCTACTGAAACAATTGATACCATTTCACAGGCGTGGGGACCTGCAAATATTCCATTTAAACATTTCAAAACGACGAATGTTGGATATTACAGGAATTCAATTTTTTTGTGAAGTGAGTGTGCCTGTGAAGAGGTAGTGGAAGGAGATCGAAAAAGAAGAAAGAGAAAAATCCTAAATATTTAGAGAGATATTCTGAATCCATTTTAAGACTGAGCCTTCCTGAGAATTAAGCAAGGGAAGGCAAAGCCTCTAATGAAAAACAAATTAGCAAGATTTTATAAAGAAAAATAATGTTCAGATTACTCAAAATCATGCCAGGCAGCGGCCGATGAATTTTCAGCCTATTTGGTAACCTTGTAGCCTGCTTGCTGTAGCATATCTAAGGTATTCCAGAAAGTAATGACCCTTGCCGTTTTGAAACCACTACCATAAATGAGGTCCATACCTTCAATTTTTATTGTCGTTCCTACAGTATCAAATTTAAAGTATTTTGATTTTGCTACAACATCTGCTTTCCACCTCCAGTGAAGAGCCAATTTGGCCGGCGGGAAACCGGATGTTACAAAATCAATAGCCTCAACATCTATATTATCCACAGATTGAAAGAGATCTTCCCAATACATTCGCACCTCATCCTTGCCCTTAAATTTGAAGCCATCTGGAAGTTCTCGAACAACGTCGTCAGTGTATTGATCCATAATCCAATTCACGTCCTCTGCCTCAAGGGCTCTTTCAAAATCATCTAGTTGGCCCTGGATCATAAAATCTGGTACGGAACATCCAGCAAATAAAAACACAATCATAAGAAGTTTAATTTTACTCATTTTTACCTTTCATTATATTTTATTTAAACGTGCTGTGAATAATCTCACAGTAAGAAATTAAGAGGATCAAATATTTAATTATTACGCAGTGATATCAAAGCATATGAGAATCAGCAGGGTAGAATCACCAAAAGACTCCCTAATCAATAATGCAGTGATTATATAGAGTGATCAAAATAAAACAAGTGAATATTTTCTCTTTTTTCAGCTAATATTCCAAAGTATTAAGGATTAAGATATATATCTTATTTAGAATAGCTCGTATAGGCCATATAACGCCTTCTAAGAAGTATTAAGGGTAAATTATGAAGAGTTATATATTTAATATTATGCTGCTGTCAGCAGCTCTCTAGCGGGGTTAACAGAGATGCTTTAACAGGTAATAGGAAGGGGATTTGTATGTGTTTCAGGGAGCTGATTTGGGAGGTTACAATCTTCTAATATCCTTACTGTGATAAATTGCTTTTAACTCATCATCTATATCACAAATCTCTTCGTGGAAATTCTATTTTCTTAAATGGCCAAGTTTTTTCTAACCATGCTTTAAAGGTATTACCTAATTTTATTTCCAAACCACTACTAAGAAGATCTTGTCTTATCCAATAGTATGCTTGTACTTCAAACTCATGATTATCTGATGGATAAATGTAGC
>Ga0209090_10000368_pt1 | contig 27763 bp, 13 predicted proteins | sample ArcticOcean_MG_C_9_FD_187432 | JGI IMG/M metagenome (GOLD analysis project Ga0209090, IMG submission 187432) | Marine microbial communities from western Arctic Ocean - ArcticOcean_MG_CB2_152 (SPAdes) (version 2) | ecosystem: Environmental > Aquatic > Marine > Oceanic | place: Arctic Ocean... | reverse complement strand
ATCGCAAACTGACGACTGGTGAAATTGAAGGTGTCGAAACGTATTTGAAGGATTTCTATATTAATGGAACCGTTTCATCCAGTGATTTCTTCGACTCCCCACCAATGATGTACACTCAAGATATTTTAGGCATTTCTAATTGGACGGATATTTCGAATACACTCTTGTCATCTTCCGGACATAAAGTCATTTGGAATGGTCAAAAATTCGTTGCTGTTGGAGAGGGCAACACAAATACAGTCCTCATTTCAGATGATGGAATCAATTGGACCGGCAAAGGGTCCACCGTTCTCCCATTAAAAGCAAATCAAATCAGTTACGATGGAACAAAACTCGTCGCAGGCGGAGCGAATGATTCGACCGGGAATAATATGGCGTATTCTTTGGACGATGGAATCAATTGGTTTCCTTTAAATAGCACAACCTCTATTTTTTCCGGGAAAGCCAACGACACTGAATATAATGGAACCCACTGGATAGCTACAGGAGAAGGACTCGTAAATACATTGGCAATCTCCGGAAATGGACAAAAATGGAAAGGGTTGGGCAAAACCACTTTTTCGGTTCGAGGTAATAGTGTATATTTTGATGAAAGAACCAGCAAATGGGTGGCTCTTGGTGAGGGAACAAACACAATTGCGTATTCATACAATTCCTACTTTTGGACGGGATTAGGAACAACCATCTTCTCTGTTCAAGGTAAGAAAACAGTATCCAACGGAAGTATTTGGGTAGCGGTTGGAGAAGGAACGAATACACTCGCATATTCTTATGATGGAATCAATTGGACCGGATTAGGAACATCGGTGTTTTCTGTAAGAGGAAATGACGTTGTGTGGAGTGGCGTGAAATGGAATGTGGTGGGAGAAGGGATGAATACAATGGCATATTCTTATGACGGGATTAACTGGGAGACGAATGTTACAAATAATGTCTTGACCAACCGAGTAAACTCCATTGGGTATTTCAATAATATGTGGGTTGCTGGCGGAGATGGTGTTAGTGGAACAAAACCATCCAGTGCTATAAATCCAGCAGGTAGTTGGAACGCCTTAGGAACTGTGTTTGAAGCCGAACGTGTTGGAGATCAATTAGGAAATGCGGTCTCTTTATCTGGTAACGGAACTATACTTGCAATAGCTTCCAGTTACAACGACCCACCAATAGGAGGTGTGGACCCAGCTTTCTCAAGAATGATTGAAACAATCGCTGGAACGGGTAGTTCAGGATATTCTGGAGATGGGGGAGCGGCAACAAGTGCTCAAATCAACACTTGGGTGAGAGCCTTTTCTATATACAACAACTGTATGTATATCGGTGATTTAGGAAATAGTCGCATTAGAAAAATCGACTTATCAACAAACATCATAACAACCGTCGCAGGAAATGGTCAAAACAGTTATTCGGGAGATGGCGGTTTAGCTATTAATGCTGCTATCGGTAGGCCAGAAGGGTTTGGTGTGGACAAATTTGGAAATATGTTCATAGCTTCAAACGGTGGGGGTGGAAGTTACAAAATGCGAAGAGTGGATGTCAATACAGGAATTATCGAACTGTATGCTGGAGATGGTACTGCTGGTAACTCAGGAGATGGAGGTCTTCCTATAAATGCCCGTATCGGACTTGCTTATCAGATTGATTTTGACAGTGAAAACAATATGTATTTCAGTTCATACAACCACGGACATATTAGAAGAATTGATTATCAAACACAAATTGTATCCACTATTATGACTGGTTTAGGTATTGTTATTGATATTGCGATAGATATACAAGATAATGTATATGAAGTTGGATACGACCATAAACTTCGTAAATGGGATAAAACCACGAATCAAGTTACTGTTCTTGCTGGATCCAGCAAGGGCGTTAGTAGTTCAGGATTACAAGACCCATCTATAGGGGATGGTGGTGATGCTTCCAGTGCGAAATTTAATCATCCAAGTGGAGTTGCTGTTGCCAGTAATGGTGATATTTATATTTCTGATTCCAACAATGTGAGAATACGCAAAATCGATGCTATCACAAATATTATTTCTACGGTAGTTGGTGATGGATACGGCGCCAGCAGCAGCGGAGTTCCAACAAGTGTGTCTAGTGGGGACGGAGGGGACCCAAGTGACGCCACACTCCGGTATCCGCAAAATATAGGATTCGATGAACAAGGAAGATTGTATATTGCCGATTATGGGAAAATCCGAAGAGCATATTTCCCTTCAACGCATATTGCCAACGCCGGACACGTTCGTCTATATCAAAATTCGGCTGGTTCGTGGGCACAAGTTGGAAGTGACATTGATGGTACTGTAGAAAACGATTTTACGGGGACTTCAGTTTCTTTGTCATACGATGGAACTACAGTTGCGACTGGCGTGATTGGGCATAGTGGAACAGGTCTCACAAATAATGGATGTGTAAGAGTGTATAAAAAACAGATGGGAGATTGGGTCCAGGTCGGGTCGGATATTGAAGGCGATAGTACAAATGACAACTTTGGTATATCCGTAGCTATTTCCCAATTTGGAACAATTCTTGCTATCGGTGCAACTAATTACCAAGGAGGGAATAATGGATACGTAAAAATATATGAAAAACAGTCTGGTGTTTGGAATCAAATAGGGAGCACGATAGTTGGTTCCGGAGCCTCTGATAGACTTGGAAACGCGATGTCGATTTCTTTAGATGGTTCCATCGTCGCAATTGGAGCGAAAGATAGCACGACTGTTAATGGAACACAATCCGGCGAAGTGTCCGTATATAAGAATATCGCGGGGACTTGGACACAGTTCGGCAATAGTATAGTAGGCTCCGGGGCCAACGAAAATTTAGGATATTCAGTTTCATTATCTGGAAATGGACAAATACTTGCGGTGGGCGCATATAATGGAGACATTATTCAAACAGATTCAGGACACATTTCTCTTTACCAATATGTCACTGAAACCACTTCTTGGGAAAAACTTGGCAATGATATTATAGGATACGAATCAAACGAACATTTCGGCAGTTCACTCTCCTTGTCCAGCGATGGAACAACCGTCGTTGCCGGGTCATATAATAGTGATGTTGGAGGAACAGATATTGGATATGTGAAAGCATACAAACTTATCGAAGGATATTGGAGACAAATCGGAAGAAAACTGGTGGGACAAACCGCCGGTGATAAATTCGGGTTTTCCGTATCTACCAATTCCGATGGAAGTAAAATCGGTGTAGGATCCACTGGATTTGATAACAATAGTGGTAGCGTTTCCACTTATCAAATTCAAAACGCATATATGGGAGGAGAAGTGGGCATTGGTCACACATTAGCATATTCTCGAGATGGTATCGAATGGACAGGATTGAAGGCAGATGTATTTTCTTCTCAAGCACACTCCGTCTATCATAATGGCGAATATTGGGTAGCTGGTGGCGAAGGAAACAACACGATGGCATACTCTGCATCTGGAACAACTTGGACTCCCATCACAGAAACCACTTTCGGAGATTCGTGTTTAAGCTTAAAATCAAACAGAAATATTCCGTCCATATCATTGAAAGGAGACGTGTTAGCATTTGGAAAAGGCACAAACACAATCGCAAAATCTAAAGATGGTATAAGTTGGACCGGGAAAGGTGCCAGTGTTTTCACCGAATATGGTAAAAATGGGTTTTGGAACGGGAAAATGTGGGTTGCTGTCGGGAAAGGAACCAATACATTAGCAACATCCGTCGATGGTGGTGAAACGTGGTCTGGAAAAGGAACTTCAGTATTTTCCATTCAAGGAAACGATGTGATTTATGGCGATGACAAATGGGTTGCTGTTGGAAGCGGAATACATAAGTTTGCGCATTCCACAGACGGAACAACTTGGACCGGTATCGATAATGCGGTCTTTGTTTCTCAGGCCAACAAAATCGCATACAATGGTTTGTTATGGGTTGCTGTAGGAAAAGGCGGAAATACCATCGCAACATCTACCGATGGTATCAACTGGACGGGTCGCGGTAAAACTATTTTTTCAATTGAAGGAAATGGTATTGTATGGACTGGGTCTCTTTGGGTCGCTACTGGTAGTGGAACAAATACGATTGCATACTCGAGTGATGGTATTGTTTGGACTGGGCTGAGCACTTTAATATTCTCTTTACAAGGAAATGGTCTATCTTACAACGGGGATTTAATAGTGGCAACTGGAAAGGGAACAAACACCATTGCTTGTTCAGTGGACGGTATTCACTGGGTTTCACAAGGGGCACTTGTTTTTAGTGAAGAGGGAATAAGTATAGATTGGACAGGAGAAAAATGGATCGCTACTGGTATTGGAAATACAAACACTTTAGCATATTCTTCAAATGGATTTGTATGGACGGGCCAAGGAAAAACCGTGTTTACGATTGGAGGAAATGGGATATCGTCCAACAATCCATTACAATATAACAGACACGTTGACCAAATCTTTGAAGAACAAATACTGTTTTCAACCACTTCAAATTTAGAGGGTGATGTATCAATCAAAGTAGAATATTAATCATAAACTTAATAAAATCATAAACTTAATAAAATCATAAACTTAATTAATAATATATATAATTTCTACTAATTTTATATATTATGGCCAATATTACAAATAATTTTGTATTTGGAAAAAACCCATCCTTGGCAAATTCCAGATTTTTAATCAATAATACAAATAGAGAAGACAGCATACTATTCAACTCCAGTAAAACAACACGGAATGTTCTGTATAACGAAAAAACAAGAATTAAATCCAACAATATTTCGATGGTCCAACTTGGCGACCAACAATACCAAAACAAACAAAAAATATCCTTTGGATACACCACGGTCGAGTATGAACACGTGTCACCATCTTCCAGCGCAAACCTGATTATTGTTGGCGGAACCGACACTTCTAACAAATACGACGGACTTGCTTATTCATATGACGGGACCAATTTTTATGGCGTGCTAAGTGAAAATACACCAACAAACCAAGTTTATGATATTACACACGCCTCGGGTATTTGGGTTTGTATGAGTGACAATACCCACAGTATTGTTTATTCATATGACGGGTTAAACTGGACTGGTGCTGATAATAAAACCATATACAGTAATAATGGCGAATGTGTGACTTTCGGGAAAAATATCTTCTTATCGGGCGGATATGGAAATACACACACTATGGCGTATTCATACGATGGTATCAACTGGACCGGATTGGGTAAAGACTCCAATAATGGTATTCATAGTTCTCGGTGTAGAGCCGTTGCTTTCGGTAATAATATGTTTGTGTCGGGGGGCGACAACTTGAATTATTCACACGATGGTATCAGCTGGACCTGGGGTTCGAACGGAGATTCCATTTTCACTACTATTCGAGGTATCGCGTATGGTAATGGTATGTGGGTTGCGGTGGGGTCGGGAGGTAGTCATACACTGGCATATTCTCTTGATGGTATATCTTGGACTGGAAGTGGGAAATCCGTATTCACCGGCGATGGTTACTCCGTAGCATATCACAACGGTGTGTGGATAGCAGGCGGTCGCACTACAAATTCTCTGGCTCGTTCCACCGATGGTATAAATTGGACCGGAATGGGAACTGACGATATTAGCGAAGTATACGCAGTCAAGAATATGAATGGGGTTTGGTATGCAGGAGGGAATACTGGACTGAAACGCTCCGCGGATGGCATTACTTGGTTTTACGAGGGAACGGTCGAAGGTGCGGATTCGCAGATTCAGTGTTTAGCTAGCAAAATGGATACTGTATATACTTTTACAGCTACATCTTTCACTCCAAACACAATAACCTTTCCAGAATCCAAATATATTGCGATTGGAAATGACACCTCTAAGAAAATATTATACTCTACTGATTCTACCACGTGGAATACAGGTCCTTCTATTTTTTCGGTTGAATCAAAATTTACCGCTTCAAATGGAACTATGTATGTAGCTGTAGGAGAAGGCGTAAATAACACATTGGCCTATTCTTATGATGGTATTGTCTGGAAAGGATTAGGGAAATCAATATTCACCACTCGTGGTAATATGGTCAGTTTCAAATCCGGTGTTTGGGTGGCCGTAGGCGAAGGAACAAACACTATTGCTTATTCCAATGATGGAATAAATTGGACAGGGTTAGGGGTAGCTATTTTTAGTAGTAAAGGATTGTGTGTAAAACAAAATAATACATATTGGATTATTGGTGGCGAAGGTGCGACGCACACTTTGGCATATTCCACAGATGGTGTCAATTGGACCGGTTCAACAAAACCCCTTTCTTCGCGTTGTAATGATATTGATTATAACGGAACAAGATGGATCGCAGTGGGCGCAGGTAGTTCGAATTTAGTGTATTCTGATGATAATGGTTCCTCGTGGACGGATTCCAACGTGACTCATTCGGATAGCATTGACGCAATTTCTTGGAGTGGCAATATTTGGGTGGCTGGTGGAGGAGGAGCTAATCCTATCATGTATACAAATGATTTTGTAGGAATTACCGGTTGGAATGTGGCGTCTACATCCATGACAAAAGTGAATAAAATATTTTGGTCACAAAACAAATTTCACGCAGCCGGAGAAGGAACTACTTCATATGAGTATTCGACAGATGGCTCTACTTGGGCGCCGGGCATCAACGTGTTTGCCACAAGCGGAAATTCGTTTTCGTATGACGGTTCGAAATTAACCATGAGTGGTAAAGACACCGTCAACAATAATGTATTGGCATTCTCTTTGAATAATGGACTGAATTGGACACATATCAACAGGTCCACGGAAATATTCACTACAAATGTGTATGATATTGCGTGGAATGGGTCGTATTGGGTCGCTGGAGGAGAGGGACTACATAATACTTTAGCATATTCCTCGGACGGTACAGAATGGACCGGATTGAAAAAAGACGTTTTCTCGGAAAAAACAAATGGTGTTGTCTATGATAATGATAAATGGCTCGCTTTAGGTGAGGGAAACACGAATACAATGGCATATTCATACGATTCTATTAACTGGTTTGGTATGGGGACTTCCATCTTTTCAGTTCAAGGTAAAAAGGCGTTGTTCAACGGTAAAATATGGGTTGCGGTAGGAGAAGGCACTACTAACACCGTCGCATATTCATATGATGGAATTACCTGGAATGGATTAGGGCTATCGATATTTTCGGTCAGAGGAAACGACGTTGCTTGGAATGGGTTCTTATGGATTATTGTTGGAAAAAGTGTTAATGGTGTTACCGCATATTCTTATGATGGAATCAATTGGACGCTGAATAAATCAAATGACCCGTTTGTGGACGAAGGGTTAGCAATCGCATACAATAAAGGAGTATGGGTCTCGGGAGGAGTCGCCAGTTCGTCTGGTAATACTATGGCATACTCGTATGATGGTATTCATTGGAATGGATTAAACTCGAGTATGTTTTCCGCTCAAACAAATAATATTAACTGGGTAAATGATAAGTTCTATGCTTGTGGAGAAGGTTCCAACACAATAGCTACCTCGTCCGATGGAATCTATTGGACCAGTCAAGGTAATTCTTTATTCATATTCGGTGCAAGTAAAGTGGTATATAACAATAAAATTGGGAATGTGTATATTCAACACCCTACACTCGCATTTGGGGAAGGAACTCATACAATGGCATATTCATATGATGGATTATTGTGGAGAGGCTTGGGCAAGACTATTTTTACTACCGCGGGAAAAGACGCTACGTGGTGCGGTGATAAATGGGTAGCGGTCGGTTCAGGAACAAACACTATCGCATATTCTAAAGATGGATTTATCTGGAAAGGTTTAGGAGATTCTATATTTTCTAATTCTGGTAATTCGGTGGGATACAACGGGAAGATGTATATAGCTTTAGGAAACGGAACCTCCCATACTTTAGCATATTCATTAAATGGGATTGAGTGGTATGGTTTAGGGAATGATGTTTTTTCGGTTGAAGCGAATGGCGTTGCTTACAACGGTGCCAAGTGGGTAGCGGTTGGTAAAGGAGATACTCATACAATCGCAACTTCGGAAGACGGTCTTGTATGGACTGGTCAGGGGAAAACCGTTTTCACGGAAAGTGCTACAAGTATTCTCTGGTTCAAGAATAAATGGATCGCTACCGGAGCTGGTGGAAACTCTTTAGCTTATTCCACCGATGGAATTAATTGGACGGGATTATCTACATCGATTTTCAGCGTCTCTGGAAATGGTATATCTATGAGCCCCGATATATTGGTTGCGTGCGGTGAAGGAACAAACTCTTTAGCAACATCGGAAGATGGAATTGCCTGGACTGGATTAGGAGTAAGTGTATTTAGCGCAAAGTGTTTGAAAGTGAACTATACTGGCACAAGATGGGTGGCTGCTGGACAAGGGACAAATACTCTGGCATACTCTACAAACGGTACAAATTGGACCGGAAATGATAAAACCGTGTTCCCCACTACCGCCAATTCCGCTGTGTCTAATAATCCATTTGATGGATATAATTTACCCAGTCAACTATTTATTGATGAAGATGTTGGAATACGTCAGACATTTAACCTCGAATTTGTGAGCGATACAGCATATTCCAATAGTTCTATGGTAGCCATCAATATTACATCTCAAAATATTTGAACATACTGAACATATTTGAACATATTGAATTTAATGATTTAGTATTTATAATAATTATAATTATTATATATAATGTCTATTGAAACACTTGATGTTGCATCGACTTTAAATGTTGTTCAAGACGAGTATGGTTCCAATAAATATGTATTGAACGGAAATACCACATACGACTCGAACAATAACTACACATTACAAATTGGGACATATCAACTCGCCGGAATTCCAAGTAGCCACCCTCTTGCAATAGTGGATATTACCGACTCTAACCAAGTCTCTTATACGGGTCTTCTTGCGAATAAGACTACGGTTAGTGGAGTGGATTATTATGTGGGAGATATCACAATTAACGTTATTGGAAATTTCGGAACAGCCAGTATCAAATGTTCTAATCACGGATACATGGGAGGACAGGATTTACTTCAATACGTTGCGGATGTTGTAATCAACCCTGATAACGGAAATATCTCCTACGCGAATTCGGGCGTTTCCACTTCCAACAAAATCACTAAAAAATATTACAAGGACTTGAAAGGAAATTCTGATATATTTTTCAACGAACGTGTGCGAATCAAATCCAACAATATTATTTGTTCTCATTCCGACAAAACAGTCGATATAGATCACACACAAAATGACCAAATATATATTATTGGTAGTAAACCGTCGAATGGTTCAAGTGTTCTTTCCCATTCAAATAGCGGTAAAACGTGGAACCCTATACCACTAACTATTAATGGTACAACTATTTTTACACACGTTCGGGGAGTCGCATACTCTCCTGAATCTGAATTATGGATTGCGTGCGGTTCTGGAAATAACACTTTGGCGTATTCTATTGACGGTATTCAATGGACTGGCTTAGGGAAAACCATTTTCGGCGATGTTGCGTATAGTGTTGCCTATGCCAACGGTAAATGGATAGCTGTTGGAGGAAATACGCCGAATACCATAGCATATTCTTCAAATGGAGTTAGTTGGACCGGTGTTGGAACTTCTATTTTTACAAATTGTGGAAAAGCGATAGGATATGGCAATGGAATATGGGTTGCCGGTGGACAAGGAACAAACACTATGGCATATTCGGTCGACGGGATTAATTGGACCGGATTGGGTGATACTATCTTCGATGAACAGTGTAATGTTGTCAAATATGCTGATAGTAAATGGGTTGCCGGTGGCGGAAAGGACATTCCAAACACACTTGCTTACTCAACGGATGGTATCAATTGGACTGGAAAAAGATACAACAATATACGAAATTACACATATGGTATAGACTATGCGAATGGTCTTTGGATTGCTGGTGGTGGACAAAAGGATGAAGGGTATGTCGGCGGAACTCCGCGAAATTGGGTGTTAGTAAGTGACACAATAACTGATTGGAATGGAGGGTTCGAACTTCCTGTAGTTGGATATTACGAGAAATTTGAAAATTTCGGCACCAATTTTAGTATTCCCGGTTGGTCTTGGGCCGTTGGAACTCCTGGGTATGAACAAAACAAGGGTCCATCATTCGGTAGAAACCCTTCGAATGGAACGCCTATTCCCGGGTCTGGATACCAGACCATCGGATTACGATATGGTCATTCTTTAACTAAAACAATCTCTGGAATATTGCATCACGGTAGTGTCTATCAAATTAAACTGATGGCTATTACACAATATGGAAAATATGACCAGAGTTTATCGAGTCCAACAATAAAGGTTTATTACAATGGTACCGAAATATCCGAGTTCACTTTCAGAATGATGGATGGAGATTTACCCGTATTGGTAGACTATATTTTATTTACTGCCTCCGGAAACAATCACGAGATTGTATTTGAGCACCAAGGAGTCGACAATTATACAATGCTGATGGACGATATTCAACTGTTTGAAGACACACTCAGTTATCTCGATATCAGTGCGTCTGACCTAAGTGGTATCGATATTAGCGCGGCTAATGTTGGAACTGACCTAAGTGGAACTTCGTGGACGTTAGAAAGCGCTACGATGGTTAATTGGAATGGCGGATTTGAAGCAGATGCGTTAGATGTCAACCATTTTGTCAAAATGGGCCGTGATGATCCATTCGGTGGGGTTCTTACTGGCTGGACATACACGAAAGGTACCCATTCTTCTTGGGGACCTACTCTCATTAATGGTAACAATAGCGGTTTTGGAAACCAAGCCATCATACACGGCACACAAATAATTGGATTAAGGTATGGACAAACTTTATCGAAATCCCTTGTAGGATTAACCACGGGGAAAACATACAAATTACGGTATCAACGGCACGCGCGCGTGGCACAAACCGGAATTGAATATAGGGTGTATTTGAATGATACGACAAATATTTTGAAACAAGAAACTGTAACTACTCAAGCAAGTGAGGTCGAGGCCAATCGTTTGGTAGAAATCGACTTTACCGCGCCAGATAGTTCGGCCACACTTACTTTGGAACAGTTGACCGGTGGAGATGAGATGGTTTGGTTCGACAAGTTTGAATTGTATTTAGATAAGAGTAGTGGTACATTTGATACCACTAGTGCGATAAACTCTATCGAATGGTATTTGAAAAGCGATTCTATAACCAATTGGAATGGTTCTTTCGAGACCGACGCTGTGGCCATTGGCGACTATTATATTGTCGGTTCAACCGCGAATGGTTCAAACAATGGCCCAGCTACCTTGACCGGTTGGACACAAGAAACAACCAACGAATCATATGGTGCCATCTTGGTAAATAAATACAGTAGTCAAATGTATGATAATACTCAATATAATGGCGGGTTAACAAATGGTGCGGTCATACAAGGAAATCAAGCGGTGGGTCTACATATGGGAACGAAACTGAAAAAAACCATCAACGACCTAACTGCGGGAACAGACTATAAAATATCATTCGAAGTGTTTAAATTTGATAAGAGTCAAGGGCAAGTTAATTATAGTGTTCAGTTGGATTCTGCGGCAACCACTCTCTTGCTTACCACGGAAATTACAAACGGCGAAACCAGCACAATAAGCGAACGAACTCGCACCGTAGAGTTTAAGGCCACCCAAACCAGTCATACACTACTATTTGTTGCCGATAGCGGAACCACTTGGAATATGTTTTTCTTGGATAATGTGAAATTATTCCAAAAGATGTCCGGTAAATCTATTGATTTTGGGTCCATCAGTAAAATTCCCAGCGGAACTATCGGGCAAGAAACCGCCGACGATAATGCGTTTGATAATAACTGGACTACGAATTATCACAACACAATTATGTTGAGCTTGGATTTCAATACTGTGTTTGCGGGAGAAGGCTTGTCTATTGCGTTGGCCGGCGACGCGGGTATTTCGAGTAATTACGCACCTAACACCGGACCTTTACAATGGCACTTCAACGTGGACGCTGTTTCAGCGGGGTGGCAAAGCAATCAAACATTAATACCCGGTATTTATAACGCCACATATTCATTCGTTTTGCCGAATACTACATACACGAAAGCGTTGGGTGTAGGAGCTGATGGAGATAAGGGTGTAATCATATCGAAAACGTTTTCGGCGAGTTCTACAGTCAAAGTTGTCTACGGGTATGGGCGTATTGATTCAACTACTGGCGCGGACTTGGGTGGTAGTGGTGATGGTGCGTCTGCTGTTATTACCGTCGCTGGGGTCGAAATAGATTCTACTACTGAACCGCAGAAAACAGTAACCTTTGACGTGAATTCTGGTGAAACTATGGAAATCAAAGGTTCTTTGTTGTTATATGCTCTTGAGGATTTCACGCCAAGTGAAAGCAGTGGGTCAGGTTCTACCGGTGGAGTTTCAGTGGAGACCCCTCCAACTTGGTCATTGATTAGTGATTCAATAAGTGATTGGAACGGTGGATTCGAAGACGACGCTTTATCCAGTAACTCTTTCAAAAAATATGGTCACGATGATCCATTTGGTGGGGCAATTACAGGGTGGACATTTACAACGGGGACTCACGCCACTTGGGGGCCAAGTCTTGTAAATGGAAGCGGTAGTGCTTATGGAAATCAAGGTATTTTACACGGTTCTCAAGCTATTGGATTAAGATATGAACAAACACTCACAAAATCCTTAACTGGACTGACCGCAGGAAAACGATACAAACTCAGCTATCAACGCCACAATCGTCAAGGACAAAATAATATTCAATATAAAGTTTATTCTGGAGAAGAAACAAATGTGTATTTATCCGAAACTGTTACGACAGATTCCAGCGAAGCCGAATCTAATCGTGATGTGGAAATAGTTTTCATTCCATTTGATACTACACAATCATTCACATTAAAACAACTAACTGGTGGAGATGTTAGTATTTGGTTCGATAAATTCGAATTGTATGAAGACACTGGTGGATATAGCGCTGGTTCTACTTTGTATGAATATCCGCCAAATGAGATTCAAACAGCGTTAGATAATTATACACTTAATATGAGTACAAGCACTGAAAATGGAAGTAATTTTACAGTATCAGTTAGTGGTTCAACCTATGGTAATGGAGATTACATAATACAAACTACCAGTAATGGGGATAATGACTCGCACAATCCTAAAAATTTGTTTGATAAAAGAGAAGACAGTTATTATGGTAGTTACGATGCATTTTTACCAAATTGGGGGGCTTCTCAAGCGAATGCTATTAAATATAATTCTGATGGTACACCTAACTCGAGTGCTTCTGAGTTAGTATCTGGAGTTAAGGGTGAATGGGTATCAATCACTTTACCTGATAACATAGTGTTAACAAAGTATTATATTAAAGATAGGGTTAATCATAATGGGAGTTCTTTGTCAAGTTATATTGGTAACGCTTCGCCATTAAGTTGGAAGTTATACGGATCCAACGACGGCTCATCATACACCGAAATCGATAGTAACGATGATGATGATACTATTAAAAATAATGGAGCTATGGAATTAAATGTTTCGCCCAGCGCAGGATATAATCAATATGTTTTGGTAATTACTAAAGTCAATAATAAAACTTGGTTTGGATTAGGCGAGTTTAAATTATTTGGTGTATCCGCTGCAGCGGGAGAAGATTCATCAAGTGGCAATAGTGATGAATCCTCATATACTTGGGCAACTCCTGTCGGACCACCATATGATTTAACAGCGAATGTATTAAAACCTTATACCGGTAATGTTGTTTCTCGGCCATATACATTCGAGACGTTTGATGCCAACGCCTCAGAAATAAGTGAATCTTCATCCGAGATTCCGGCAACAACTACTACTCCAGCTGGACATTACAAGACATACAAATTGGGCGATGAATACATTCGTACTGGTATATTGAATTTGTATTTTGCTAACAGTGTACCTATGTATAATTATACAGCTGCGTTCTTTGATAGAATCAATACTGGTAATACTTCATTTAACCGCAAAGGAAGATACATTTGGCAATCAGAATCATTTACGAATATAACTTTTGCGGATGTAACTGTTAACGGAGCCGCACAATATTTTACATTTTTAAGTTCTGATACCACAAAAGCTTCATATATCAGAATTTTTTCTGCACAAGATTATTCAGCATATTTTGAAAATTACACACCAAGTGAAGTCAAAATATATGGAACAAATGATGATGTAACTGCTACATTATTAGCAACCAACAGTTCATTCAAAACCGATTTAGCAGCAAACGCAGCAAACGCAAATTCTAATAATTTGTATACCAATTACTCATATACCACACCTCAAGGGAACAGTGTTAATGATATGCCAGCATATGTTGATATTACCTTAGACTCTTCCGCAGAAACTACTGGATATAAAAAGTATTATATTGCGTATAGTGGTTCAGTAGGTACCGGTAGAATGCTTGGGGGATGGGTTCAGTTTTACTTTAATTTGCCGGGTTCAGGTGGCGATGGTTCATGGGTAAATAATAATGAAATCGCTAATGGAGGACATCAATTCGCAAATAAAGATGATTTAAGAACTGCTCTCCAAGCCTGGGTATCTAATAAAACAAACGCTATAGCTACATACGGAGAAATCAATACTTGGGATACTTCATTAGTTACAACATTTGCCAATTTATTCCAAGGATTTGGTTCATTTGATGAAGATATTTCAAATTGGAATACCTCGAATGTTACTAATATGAGTGTCATGTTTGTATCAGCATATGTATTCAATAATGGAGGGCAACCCATGAATACCAAGAAAGTTACTGTTAATGGAGTCTCATATGTTGCTTGGGATACCTCAAAGGTAACAAACTTTTTTGAAACATTTAGAACTGCTTACAGATTCAATCAAGATATTACAAACTGGAATACATCAAACGCTACTTCATTTGAAAGAATGTTCAGAGGAGGCGCAAACAGTAATCATGATTTTAACCAAGATATTTCGACAAAATCAGTAACAGTAGATGGTGCTACATACACTGCTTGGGACACATCCAACATTACAACAATGAAATCTATGTTTGAAGAAACAAGTGAACCAGATTATTCTCACTCGTTTAAACAAAATATCAGAAATTGGAACACAACAAACGTAACTGATTACACAAATATGTTCAGATATTCTTCAATGCACCTTGATTATTCAAATGTATCTGGGTTTGGCGATACTCCTACTGCATCATTCTTTAATCAATAATTATATAAACATTAATAGTTCCATAAAATATTTATAAATATGTTCAAAATATTTGTAAATAAAAAGTATATTTAGTATATACCTTCAATATATAATGACCACTTATACTACAGCTAAATCCACCGATGGTACTAATTGGACTGGAGTTCAGGGAAACACCGGAAATGGAATTTTACTCAACCGTGTGAATTTTGTCAAACACATTAATAATACTTGGTTTGTAGGAGGTGATGGAAGTTCTATTTATTCCAACACAGATATTCACGATTTGGCTTACTCTAATGATGGCCAAACTTGGACTGGGCTCGGTGATTTCCCCTCGGGTGAACCAGAATGTATGGGAGGGAAATCCTCATCGAAGTACAGCAACATAACATTCGACCCCAGTGGAAATCCCAGAGTATACTTACAACATCCTACCCTCGCATTCGGTAGCGGGAATAACACAATCTATTATTCCGAGGTCGGGAAATCCTTTGTTGGATTAGGCACTTCAATATTCAGCGAAAAGGGAAATGGCGGGTTTTGGAACGGTGATTATTGGGTAGCTGTTGGAAAGGGGACAAATACCCTCGCTTATTCAACCGATGGTATAGAATGGTACGGTCTGGGACAATCCATTTTCTCCACTCAAGGGTTCGGGGTTACATTCGATGGAACAAACATGATTGCTGTGGGTGAAGGCACCAATACAATTGCCTACGCAAACTTCCTGAATAAAGACACTTGGACTGGATTAGGTTCCTCCATATTTTCTACAAAGGGGATTCAAGTGGCCTATAACGGGACTATCTTCGTCGCTGTAGGAGAGGGAACAAACACCATAGCATATTCTGTCGATGGAATGTCGTGGACAGGAATTGGTGCAACCATTTTTTCGGTCAGAGGTAATGGAATCACTTGGACGGGCACCAAATGGATCGCAACCGGTTCGGGGACGAACACTTTAGCACAATCCACGGATGGTATTAACTGGACAGGTCTTGGCGAAACGGTATTCACTACTGAGGGATTCAACGTAGACTCAAACACGAATATTATTGTTGCCGTCGGCCAAGGTACTAATAGCATTGCCTATTCCGAAGACCAAGGTGTCAACTGGACTGGAATGAATTTGGCTCAATTCGTGACAAACGGACAGAGTGTTTGTTTCAACGGAAAATACTGGTTAGTATCAGGTGTGGACCCAAATAAGAATTTATTCTATTCCCTAAATGGGAAAACCTGGACTAATATTTCTACGCAAGACTCTTACAGTTATATTGTAGGAAATAATCCGTCGAAACCCCTCCAGATCCCCAGTCAAATAACGATTGATAATCGAAATGGAACGAATCTGTCGAGCATTCTCAAATTCAGTTCTGAAAACCCCGACTTCTCCTTACACGTAGAGGCCGAAACATACTAAGCACATTGAGATTACACACTAAAGATTATGATAGCGTGATTAGTAAAACTATGATTTTATATTTCTCTCTATATAATAAATCATATGGTCGATAATAACATTTGTAACAGTACAGCTTATTTAAATGCTGTGTATCAAAAGCAAAAACGATTACTCTTTAATTTTCCTTTAACACGATTAAATAATCTTGCCAGTTCTCCGTATCCTCAACACAATCAATTCGATTTGGATATGCGGCGTAAAGCCGAAATTTTGAGCTATAAGAGCAATCGTATGAGCACACAGACAAACAGTTTAACTCGCGCACAACGGTATAAACAGCTTGTTCAAGGTTCATCGCAAAGACGCACGCTGTCTAACTCATTTATCCTGGAAAATACCCGACCTGACGGCACTCTCACAGTTTGCTCCGATAAAATCATAAAAACAACTACCAGTGCGGCTGATGTTCCTGGTCCTATTATGGATTTATATTTAGACCCAGATATTCCTCTGTATAATTTGAATAAAAATACCAATGATTATGGTTTAATAATGGACCAAGATAATCAAACCCTGTGGACCATTACTGATATTTCAAACATCGATTGTTTCAATACTACTACATATATAAATCCGCTGTATGCGAACTTGCTAAGCGTCTATATGTTGAATGTTCAGAATCCCATCTATAATTTTACGGTCAGTTTCCCTTTCAATATTTATATTGAAGCTCAATCAAGACCAGACGCACCCGTAGAAATATATAACGAGTCCAATACGGTGAATGTGTTTGACGTTACTTTCGGAGTTTTTTATAGTACCAATCAGGTGCAATTATCTGGTTCTCCTACTACAACAACTCAAATGGATTCTTTCTCAATCATACCACAAAATATCAATTCAACACAAGGATATTTTGCAAATGTTTACGCTGGTGTCATCACTTTATCCAACATCGATTTACAGGTGGAAAAGGGATTCATTTATGATTTCAACGTACAAATGTCGTTTTCTTTCACACAGTCTGCGAATTATGATAAGTATTTTTATAGTCCAGAAATAAAGGGGGTACTCAATACTACTCGAAATATTCAAACAAAAAATTGCCACGTAGTATCTTCAATAACTGTTCCCGATGTTTTTCCTAAACTAATATTTTCGGGGATTGGTGTTTAAGGTGTGGCGTTTTGACTTAATGTTGGATTCAGACACAATTGTTGCGAAGGAAACACTTGACCGGACATACACTTATCTCCGTCGGCAATTTCGATACATCCTCGTTTATTGTGGTATTCTCCTACCAAGCACCAGCTATTCTTGTTTGAAGAAACTGGATTTTGGATGGGATTGGTAGAATCATCTGCGTCGGGTTCTCTTGGTTTCATCGTAGTAGGCGCCGAATTAACGGATTCATCTAAACTCCTGGATGTCTTTCCTTGGTCACTCGCATCGATCAATAAATCTCCGGCATTCAATAGAGAACCGTGTAAAATATCGATACCTTTTTTAGAAGCACCGCTCACAACACTGGATGAACTGTTTATCGCGGACCCGGTTGCATATCCTAAATCAGATAAAGCCCGTTCAAATAGTGGACTTACTGTTTTTAAGAACTTCTGGATAATCATACCGAAAAATAAAACAATATTTACTCCTAAAACTGAAAAGGTTAACAAAATAACCAGTAAAATAATCATTATGATATGCGAAGTTGTGTATGAGGAACGCGGAACATCCATTTGCGGTTGGGTTTCTATAACATTCTCGGTGGGTTCGTTTTCCATACTTATTATAAATGTATATTATGATTGGATAAAATATTATTTAGACAAACAAAACAAATAAAAACAATCATTCGTTTTATTATACCATATAATTTATTGAATTATATAAATGGCATTTATCAATTTTATCGAAACCTTCTTTTTTATTAGTTTAGCTATCACATTCATACTGATAATTATGCTGGTGTACCATTTCAAAGACCGTCTTTTCATCCTTGAACAAAAATGTGATACTATGTTTGAAATTTTAAACAACGTTATAAAGGAAATGAAAAATATCAAACAACAAGCTATAATAGGATTGTCTCGGAATCAAGACCCTACAATAAGGTCTATCCCTGAAGTTCAAAATGTAGTCCACAGTCAATATGATGATAGACTTGATTCGGATAGTGAGAGTGATGATAGTGATGTGAATAATAGCGATATGAATGATAGTGAGGTTGAGGATAGTGATATGAATGATAGTGAGGTTGACGATAGCGATATGAATGATGTTGAAATTACATCACGCGTGTTTCCTGGGCAAGGAGGAAGAGTTGATATAAACAGAGACAACGCAGGCGAGTCAACATTCAAAAGAATTGTTGTAGAAGATATCACGACAGAAAATTCAAGTGATACTCAATCATACGATTCAAGTGATTTAGAAGAAATAGAGTTAGAATGTAGTGATGAAGTTGTTGCTGAACCAAAGGACGATGCTGAACCAAAGGACGATGCTGAACCAAAGGACGAGATGATGATGAAATTGGATTACAAGAAGCTCGACATTTCGGTTTTAAGAGCGATGGTCACTTCGCGAGGATTGATCGAAGACGCAAAAAAATCCAAGAAGAATGAGTTGATCAAAATGTTACAACAAGCAGATATCGATGTTGAATAAGTTCACATAGATACACCGAAAAAATCATATACTGAAAAAATTATATAATTTGAATATATAATGTTTTCATATTTAACAGAAACCGAAACAGTTCAAACTCCAACACCTACAAAATTAGGATACACTTCCAACAACATATATGATGGGTTCCCTCCATTAATGGAAGATGGACGAACGATTACTGCTTCATATCAACCGGAGGCCGTTCTCAATAATTATCTACTCAAAGAAACCGGAATCCATTCTAACTGGGAATACAGACGTTACTTAACAAATAACGCTCCGGAAATAATAAGACAAAATCGAATGAGCACAATGAACGACCAAGGCTATGTTAAACGCCACGAAGACCTCATCAACAACTTTTCTACCCCAAAACTCCAACACTCTTACGTGGAAAGCTCAAATGAAAGTTTGGAAAACGGTGACTTGAAAAATCTGTATTTGAGTAGAGAACAAATCGCTGCTAAGATGGTAGCACCAGAGATGACACAATTTGAGTTATTGAAGCTTATGCGATAGACATTTTTAGACAAACTAATATAAAAACACTTTAGAAGATACAATATATGAAGAAACTTATTAGCTTCGATGTAGGTATCAAAAATATGGCTTATTGTATTTTTGATATTGATGAAACAAATACACCCTTTTCTGTGGGTGATTGGAAAATTATGAATATGTTGGAACCCGAGAAAGATGCCCCTCCGGAAAAGTGTTCGTGTAATTTGGCTCGAACATCGAATCCCAAAATTTGCGGGAAAAACGCCAAATATTTCAAACACGACAAATATTATTGTTTGACCCACGCGAAATCCAGCGAATTTATTCTTCCACAGAATACGTTTCTTCCCAAGTCCCTAAAAAAGAAATCTTTAGACGAACTTATCGAATTCGCCAAACAATACTCTATTCAAACAGCTATTGAATGGAAAACCAAGAAAAAGGCTTTAGAGAGTTTAGAATCCTATTTTGGACAACACGCGCTGGAAGTCATAAAGAAACAAAAGAGGAAAACCGCTGGAGACGTGGATTTAATTTCCATCGGGCGCATTATGAAAGACTTACTCAACCAAATCCCTAATATTGCGGATATTGACACGGTTATCATAGAGAATCAAATATCTCCTATTGCGAATCGAATGAAAACAATTCAAGGGATGCTGGCGCAATATTTCATCATTACCACACCGCAGGCCAAAATCGAGTTTGTATCATCCGCCAATAAACTGAAACAATTCCAGAAATTTAAATTGGAGGAACCTTTAGGAAATCAAACGGCTGGCAACGACTATAAACAACACAAATTAGATGGAGTTTATTACACAGGTATTATTTTGGGAAATAATGATTTTTTGCGAAGATGGACTATGGATGGGTGCAAGAAAAAGGATGATTTAGCAGACTGTTTTTTACAAGGCATATGGTATTTATACTCGAGAAAATTAATTTTTTATGCGGAGAACTTAAAAATAAATAGTGTATAAATATCATAAAGAAATCTGATGGAAATTATTGATATTGGATTAGACGATTTAGACCCTATTTCTATCGATATTGGTACAACCAACACTCCATCTGAATTACCATCGGTTAACTTCGGTTCCGGGGTCGAACTTTTAATGAATGAGAAGCAAAAAGCGTCGTCTGGCTCTACAAGCATTGATTTAGGAGAACTTGATAAATTAGAGGATGACCTGAACAACCTTTCCTCGGGAACTTCTGGGGCTGGTTCAGACACAAAATCTATCGGGGGATTGGGGTCTTTTGCTTCGAGTTGGTTTGGAGGAGGGAATACTGAGAAGCCTTCCGTAAAATCGGAACCTATAGATCAGACAGATTCTAATTTAGGACAAGCCACAAGTAGTAGTATGGGAAATACTAAAACCTGGGACGGGTTCACTAAAATTGGTGAAATATCACAATCCAAATCTTCGTCGAGCTATACCAGTATGACTGACCGAGAAAAACGCCGTAAAAAGAGAATGATGATCCAAAAATTACAAGAATGGTATGAAAAGGGTTTCATCAAAAACAACTCCAATTTCACTCTCGAATCCAATTACGAAGAAATAGAAGACGAATATGAAGGGGCTTTAGAAGATAAACGCAAAAAGGATAGTGTTAAACTTCAAGGGTGGTGGTTTACCACATTTGTCAACTCTGTCGAGTATGCTAATTCCGCTTTCAACCCATTTGACATTAATTTGGATGGCTGGGGAGAACAAGTCAGCGAGGATTTAGACTCCTATGAAGAGATATTCTCTGAACTACACGAAAAATATAAGGGAGGAAAAATGAGTCCCGAAATATCGCTACTGCTACGTCTTGGATTTAGTGCGGCGGTTGTCAATTTCACCAACAAGGCCCTTTCCTCAGCCACACCCGCATTTAACGATGTTATCAAACAAAGTCCTGAACTGATGAAGATGTTCACTAACGCAACCGTGTCAAGTATGTCTGAGAACAGTCCTGGGTTCAATATGGCGGCTAATATGATGCGCGATTCACAAGGACCTTCCAGAAATATGGGGCCGCCACCAGCACCCGTAGAAACTCAAAATATGCCACCACCACAACGCCCCGGAGCTATGGGCTCGATGAACTTCACAGAGATACCTTCAAACCGACCTGATATATCTATGAGTAGAGGCGCTATGTTCAAAGAAGAAGGGGTCGATATTTCCAACCAATTCGAAAACCCTAACAAAAGACCTGAAATGAAAGGTCCGCAGAATACCGACATCGACAACATTTTGGCCGGATTGAAACCTAAATCCGCGCCTCCCCAAAATGTTATGCAGGGATTACCGCCACAAAATAATATTATTGAACAAGGAGATGATTCTGTCATATCCATCGCATCCTTGAAAGATATGCAAAACGCAAATATGCCTCGAAAATCTAACGGAAAACGCAAAAACAACGGGTCAAACAAGAATATTGTCTCCCTCGATATCTAATGTTTGGGTGACTCACTTTTTCGGCGACTGACTAAAAAATTATATATTCTTTGAAATATATATAATTTCATATTTTCATAATTTCATTCATGGATATCGAGGATATCGACAATATGACGAAAAAACAAATACTTCGAAATATAAAAATGAACAAAATCAAGCAATACACTTTGTGCAAAAATATATTGAAAAAACATCTAATGTATATGAACAAATCACAATTGTATTCATTGCTCAATATACAGAATTGGGTTTTACCGTTTTTCGAAAGAAAAAATCTTCCTTTTGATATTGAAATCGTTATTCTTAGCTACATTCTATAAATCTACCTATCTCTATCGCGAGCTTGACAATCAAGAATCTCGTCATATAACCTACTACATTCGCACTCACACACATCTACACTCATACAAACTCCCCTATCACGCTGGTTAATGTGGTCTTCGCAACATAAACACAGGTTGAGCTCGTGCAAATAATTGGTCGCGTCTTCGGTATGAATACAATCACCCTCCTGACGATAACAATAGGTTTGCGTTCTCACATTATCTACCAATAAACATACACCACTCTGATACAACAAATTCGCATACTCGGGTGTCGATTGGTATTCCCTGCTACCTGTTAAACGATGGTCATTCAACTCTCTTTGAATGCGCTCCGTATACTCGCTTGGAGGCGTGTGGTTCCAGAAGTCTATCCACCGCTCGTGCTCGAGGTCAAGGTCGGGGATTGGACCATTTTCTGGGGTGTCATCGACCAGGCAAGGGAGTTCTTCTTCATCTTCGGACTCGGGGATTGGCCCACTGGTAGAATACACCACAGTTGGATCGATAACGCGTTGATAAGTTGTAGGAGACATATTTCAAAATAGTTCTTATTGGATTTATGCTTATACTCTCTTCTGAAAAAAAGATATCAATTTTTTAAATAATGAATTTTTTATTTAAATTCGTTATAAAGTCTAGCTAGATAGATTTAGCTAAGTATATATGAAGAAGGGATTTTTTATATTTGGATTTTTACTTCATCATCATCGTTTTCTCCACGCTCATTGAAACCAGCTTGAAAACATTACCCTCAGTCTTTCTCAAGTCATTTTTGATTACAATTCGTTTCGATTTTGTGGATTTACAGTATGTTTCATTTATGTCTTCCAAAAGCTCATTACAGTAGCGGACTATGTTATCCAACTCTTCGAAATAAGATAGGAATACCTGAAAATGCTGATCCACTTCTTCATATGATAGTTCACCATCTTTTCTATATTCTCTCCAGTCATCTCGAAAACGATACATGATGTCGGTATACGTGCGAACCAACAAGTCGCCTACATTATAAATCTCGCGATTTTTTGCTATTTTTTCTTCTCTCGCTAAGACTGTTCGTTTGAGGCGCTTTTCCGCATCTTCTAACGGTTCTTTTGATGGGTCTCTTGTCAAAAACTTTTTCCGTAAGGCTTCATTGTTTGCTACATGGTCAGTAGTATATCGCGGAAGCTCGCTTATTTGTAAATGGAACATACGATGGAAAAGATTAGTACTACTTCTAATGGATCTCAGCTTTTCCAAGTCTTTTTTCGGCACTCTCCTTCCATCTGGAGTTTTTTGAACACATTTAGTCGCCGCCAATTTGCTCAAATAATCACATTGTTCTCTCATATACGTGTAAAGTTCGCGACCATCGCGGCCTTCGATTGTTCGCCCACATTCCATGTCCCCGTGATTTCTGGGTGCTTGTCCGTTGTTACGCTCTCGTTGATATTCATAAAAGTGTGGATTGTGAATGCGAGTTTCGATATTACCCGTGCGCCATGAAAATCCTGTGTGGCATTCGGTACACCACATTTGATCGCATCCCATAATTTTATAAATAGGAACGCGACATTTAGGGCACGGTTTCGTGTCGATCGCCAACAACTTTGCTGTTTCGACGTCTTCGGCTTTACAGACATGATTGTCGTCTTTTAATAAATGGCATTCTTTGCAAGTGTATTTTTCACACGTGGCGCATTTCCATTGAGTGCTCAGTAATCCTCGACAGTTGGAGTCGCTACAGGTGCGTCCATTGTAAGTCGCTTTAGACGCCACGTCGCCGCCGTTGGCTTGTATAACACGCAGATTTTGCTTTCTTCTACGTATGTCGATGTGTCGAATCCACACCGCAGCATGTTCGCTGTGAATGTCTTGGATTTGTTCGTCTGTATAGTCTCCGTGATACAATCTTTGTTCAAGATCTTTGATTTTTCTTTGAGTTATTTTTTCGAGTATTATTTCTTTGCGCGCTTTAGTCTCTTCGCGTTTGCGCTCAATCGTGGCCATAGTTGCGGGAAAGAGAGCTCGTTCTTTATCTAAACATTTTTTTTCTTGTACGGTTCTCCATTCCGTCTTTAAAAAGTTTTTTGTGAAATTTGCTTTCAAAAATCTACGCGACCACTCCTTTTTACACGCATTGTTCATACAAGTTGGTTCTTGGCGGTCGATAATGTAGCGTGAGCAGCACTGACGACACGCATCGAAATCGCAATATACACAAGTCATTTTTGCTCGGTTATTCTTGGTGTAATTTTCGGCACAAATATTACAAGACAGAGACATATTTCAAAATAGTTCTTATTGGATTTATGCTTATACTCTCTTCTGAAAAAAGGCGTCAATTTTTCATATAGGGATTTTCATATATGGATTTTTTTATTATACTATTATAGAAGATACATATGAAGAAAACAAAGAGGGTGTATTGTAAATCCAAAAAAAGACGGTTTCAAAGGGGGGGCGAAGTAGACGCAATCAAAATACCTGATTTTGACGTAAGTAAGGATTACTCAAGCACACAACTGGGACTCATACACAAGCATTCGCTTTCATTACACCATAATAAGATGAATTTATCACTCATTGCCGATTTGAACTTGGACATTCAAGACAATAAATTTTCTGTGTATACTGATAAAACCATAGACCCCGTTAGTCATATACAAAATTTGCTTGGTAAGTATAGACCGTACACGTTGGAGAACCCCAACCTACCTTCACTACGACTCACAATAATGGTCGGTGAATGTATACAAGATAATTTAGTAATCCCGGTTTTTCTAAACGATGACGATACCGGGTATTTCTATGATATCCAAGGTGTTCAATATATTCCATTATTCAAATCCGTGTTGTCAACCGTAATAAACAAAACAGTTTACTTGTTCTCACTACCACAAGACTACGGCAACCGAAACATCGAACAACAATCGGAAGGAATTGTAGGAAACATTCAAACTGGTGAAACCATTTCCAATTTTCAAATGTTGCAAGCTGTCGGTATTTATGACCACCAACAACAATACATTTACAAATTCAACAGGATTCATATTTCGAAAGAACAAAAGGAAACCATATCGACGTGCTTTCTGGATTACAAACTTCTATATGAATTGAACTACGATGACTCTAAAGACGAATCCGGAGCATATGTGTATAGATCACATCAAAGATTCAATTACTTTTCCTATGAAAAAATCGCAAAGGCGTGTTCAAGCTGGTACTCATACAAACCAAATGAACAATTCCAAAATTGTTTGTTGGTCGGTTTCACTTTACCTTATGGAGGTATACGCAGAGCCGTTTATTTAAAAAGTAATGGATTCTTTTCAGACGGATACGCCGACTATTTTCCAACATTCGAAACCATCCAAGTATCTCAAGACATTATTTCTAAATTATTTAAAGACCAAGGAGAAACCGATTTAGACTTTTTGAATGATAAAATAGCATATGAATTTAGCTATGGAACAGAAACTATGTACAATGTTATCTACAACACCGAATTTAGAAATATATTGTATGAAATATATGTGTGGGCACCATTAAGGACGTGTGTAATGGGATTGGTGGTGGCTCTTATTTTCGCTGCCATACCGGTGGCATTAGGGTCAGCAGTCGTGATGCCGAATGTGCTCACAACAGTAGGTTCATCCCTCGCCATTTCCACCAGTGTGAAAGGAACCGTTGCTACGATTGAATATGGTGCGAATGATAGTATAAAGGAAAAAGACCGATATAAATCGGGTGGAAGAAAATCTAAAAAACACCGAAAGAAACGAACCCAAAAACGGAAACACTATCGCACATTATAAGTTTCGGGGGAAATGTTTGGAATCTGCTAATAAAATAAATATATATCTGTATATTTTATTAGAAGCTATGAACGGATTAGAAGCTATGAACGGAGGAAAGGACCGAAAACTCAGCGTTGAAAAACCCAAGAACGTTCAGACCAAAAAATACAAGAAAAAGGAGGAGTTTGTATCGACCACCAGTTTCTTCACCGACCAATATATCACAAATGAACAGATTGTTTCTTTACACCACGCCTTATTCAATATAGATGTGATTCATACAATTAATCATTGCTCTACCTCCCTTGGAAACTCTTGCAAACAAACTATGGAAACCTTGAAAAGGATACACACGCAATTCGATGTTGAAATTCTTGATGAAGTCGTTTTACAACCACTCGTCGATAGTTATTTTGTTGGAGTCTACCATTTAACCCCCGAAGATGGGTCATACACTCAAACTTTACCCATCTTCCTTACCATTCACGGCGACTTCAAAGATTATAGACAACAGTTCGACTACTGGGTTGACTATGAAGTCAACGCACGTTACAAGGACGAAATAGAAAAACACGAATCGATGAAACCCAACCAACGCAGATATTATAGTTTTCAGTATAAAAGTGATTTTTATAATGCCGGTGGCTTTAAATCCCAAGGAGAAATGTATGTTTACACAGAAGAGATAATGAATCCGTATATATCGAAACTAAAAAAAATATATGGCGAAGAATTCGAAATATCACCATCGCAAGTGGAAAAAATTAAATCACAATTATTTGACATCGATATACTAACTAAAACCGTTGGTATACAAAATACAACAGATAAACCCGATGAAAACTACATTATTGTCGGTGTCTCCGAGTATACTCGAAACCATCCATCACGGTACATTTATATGGATGTGTATGGGCGGTTCTTAGATGTATACGGAAATTTCTTTTGGCCTCTATATGAAACCTCTGTAGTTAAAATTAATATTAATGGGAAACCAAAACCCTATGGTATATACTTATTTCACAAAGTCAAATCGAATGACGTTGACGATGAAAAACTTAAAGAAGAACTTGTTGAATACAACTACTACTTCCACTTTCCCCAACAAAAAATGTTTGATGAAATTACTACAGCATTAGCTAAAACATTGAAAACACTCTTATTATCGATGACAGTTGGTTTAGTTATCGACGCAGGGTTGTTTTATGAAACTTATTTGAAAGAAATAGCAAAAGAAACCTCACAAATATCTTCCACTCACGCGTATTTAGTAAGTAATCATACACAATTCAGAGCGGATGTAAAATCACTGAAAGATACCAGTGGCATGAGTCCATCGCAAATTAAATCGATGGAGGAATTTGTCAAAAACTACCAATGGACCG
>Ga0209090_10000364_pt1 | contig 27998 bp, 24 predicted proteins | sample ArcticOcean_MG_C_9_FD_187432 | JGI IMG/M metagenome (GOLD analysis project Ga0209090, IMG submission 187432) | Marine microbial communities from western Arctic Ocean - ArcticOcean_MG_CB2_152 (SPAdes) (version 2) | ecosystem: Environmental > Aquatic > Marine > Oceanic | place: Arctic Ocean... | reverse complement strand
TATCGCCGTTTATGTGACCGCCGACGATCTGAGATACTTTGCCGCAGCAGTGGCCCATCAGATGTTGGTCTATACGTCGTCCGCGTTTCTCGGCCGTATCGGGCTTCGGGCCGGGCGAACATCGCACCGCGAGCATGCCTTTTTTCTGGCTGGGGGCCTCTGCAGCTACCACGGCGGGTGTACGCGGGAGTTCGGGGCCTGTGTGGAGGGCCAGAGAGCCTCAAACGGTACTTGTTAAAAGGTATAGGTCGAAATTAGGCGTATTACGTGACTTGAAGTGGGCCCGGGAGGGGGGGTCGTTGGACGGTGGTGAAAAATACTAATGGCCCCTACCCCAAACTGCCGCTGCGCCGGGCGTGGGCAGCCACACGGCCATACACAGTACAGACGTACACAACATGTACGCTATAATACGGTGTTAATACCGGACATTAGCCTGAGGTATAGAGATAGCCTAAACACCCCAGTATACTTAGTACCTCTTTATTTACAAGCCAGTTAAACAAAGACTTAGTACACATTTGACGAGGTTGCTCAGTGATTGCTGGGATGATTGCTCGTGAAGTTCCCGCATCCTCCTGGTTTGTACTCTTTGTACTAGGACTAATTTATACGCAACAGCAGTGGTCACGCTACTCCCTGAATTACCTATACAATGTGAGTCAAGATGATGACTTTGTGTCCATCAAGCATGCAGACAGCATTTCCTACACTGAATACGGTATACTGACCGGATATGGTTTTAGCGGGACGTTCTGTTTGGCGGGATTGGTAGCTGGACGCGCGGCGGACATCTCCTCACGAAAATTGATTATTTTCACTGGCATCTTTGCCTGGAACGTGGCTCTACTTATGATTGGCTACAGTGAGCACATTTTCGTTTATTAGATATTGAATAGATTTCTGACTTATGTTTATGATATCGTAGGCCACTCTTACTCAGATGTCCTACTTTGGCGGCTGGTTCTCGGTTTTGGCCAGGCATTTTCGAGCCCTGCCAGCTACTCTCTAATTGCAGACTACTTCCCGGAGGGTCTGCGGTCACAAGCCAATGGATTATTTGCCTGTGGCGTATATATCGGAGGCGGCATGGCATCCATGTGTATATCCATGAGTGCGGACCTGGGTTGGCGAAATACCTGTTTTTTAATTGCCGCAATCGGCTTTTCTATCTCACTGATCGAGGTCGTGAGCATTCGTGAGCCACAACGTCCCTCAAGAAAATCGAAATCATCGGCCTTACATGCTGAAGACGGACATATCCAAGAGGCGACAAAGAAGAATCTTATTCAGGCAATTTGGGCTATATTTAGTAACGAATTAGTCGTTCTGGTCTTTGCAGCTTCATCGCTTCGGTACATGGGTGGCTACGTGATTGCAGGCTATTTGCCTGCACTATTTGCCACCGTGTTCCCAAACTTTGACGATCAATACTCCTATATAAATGCATATGTTGTTGCTGGTGGTGGGTTCATTTCTTCCTGGCTTGGTGGCATGCTGGCAGATAAATGGCGCGCCGTTGAGCCACGAGCACGCATGTACCTTCCAGTTTGCGGTTGTTTTGGTTCTCTACCTTTTATGGCCATTTGCTGCCTGGCTTCTGATTTTTATGTTTCGATTTTCCTTGGCCTTTTCGTGGAGTATCTAGTTGCAGAGTGCTGGTTTGGTCCTGTTGTCGCTACCATGCAATCAGCTCTTGAAGCAGATTGTCGCGCACTTGCGATTGCATGTTTTACCCTTATTGCTACTTTCTTTGGTTCTCTAGCCTCCTACATCCTTGGCTATATCTACGATGCCATGCTTGCCTGCGGCTACCCAGACACTGTTATCAGATGGTTGGTCTTGTGGTCTGTTGTTACTTCATATGTTTTCGCGGGCGCCCTGTTTCTCTACTGTGCGACATTGACTCAGCTAGAGACACTGATCACACAAGAAAAGAAGCCGTTGTTACGAGGAAAAGGCCTATTCATAGACAACAGCGAATAGCTAGATTCTCATTTGATATGTAGCTGACAAAAAGGAAATTATGGTCAGGATATTATGTACAGTCAGGTGTATCTACATTCCCATGGGTCTCGGCTGGCGATTCCTAGTTCCAGATGACCCAGTACTCAAACTACAATCCTCACTACAGCGCGTTGGACTGGAATCGCCTAGTACTCAGCTGAATACTCCCCTGGATATAAAATTGCTGCAAATAAGGCTGCAAGACTTGAGAAGAACGCATTTTTCACTTGCAGAAGGAGTCCCTTCTCACGTATCATCTATTCCATGAACGTCTGATTTACTCTAAACACTAGCTTAGGTAATGCTTAATAATCTCAAGAATGTGTCCGCCGCTCGAGTCGCAAATGGCAGTTCGTTTACTCTGTCAGATCACCAAGTTAGACAACCTTGCCCACTTGCGAAGTGGGTCCGACGCTCGTGTTCTATCGAAGTGTCACGGGGTATGACGGGCGTAGATGCCGTCACAGCGAGTGGGGGCTGCCAAAGTGTATTATTGACATTCGACTGCCCTTACCCGCCCGATTTCGGTTGCTGTGGACCTCGCAGCGTTGAATCTATCGTAGAACACCTGCGGCTGCCCGTGTACCAGTTGTGCTCAACTCCCCGGCCGGGTCATCGCGCGTCCGAGTCCACAGCCACAAAATTCTTCGAGATAACCCCATCACAGCGAAACGCCGAGACCATCGAATCAGGCACACCATGACCAAGTTAACCGTAGTAGGTTCCCGGGCCCGGCCCGGGCCAGGTCGTCGCTGGGCAGCAGCTCGCCCACTGCTTGTTTTTAGCCACCTTGCGCTGCCAGTGAGAATTCTTTTGAGCCTGAGCTGTCACGGTGGACTCAGATGAGCTGCCAGTGCAAGCTCATGCAGCTGCAAGAAGCTCTGAACCGGCCCACTGCCCAAAAAGAGGGCTTTCAGTCCGAATTACCGTGCACTGCCAATTCCCCGGGCACTCATCACCCACGGACCTCCGGCGTGATTCCTCCGTTACATTATCAGCGCCAAACTGCCGACTGCTACATGATCTTTGGCAATTTCTCGTCTCTCACCGATAGACGGACGCTGCTAGTGTAACTAGGATGACTCAAAATATAGCCGAGACTTCGGCGCCGGGGGAATTGAAAGCGCACGTAACTCATCGTGAGGGCCCTTATCCTGCCCACTGGCTTGGTTCGGAGCTTATTGTAGCCGCACGAACGCGCATCTCACCCAGTGGGCAGCATAAGGGCGTAGCGGCAGCCCAACACGAAACATGCCATTACTATTAATCGTCACGGTCTTCGTAAGCACGCAATCTCGGTGCGAGGTAACTAAAAACGGACACTGGACAAGCTGCCGCCCGGGCACGGCCGGAAGAAGCTACAGTTCGGTGTACCATAGTGACCGTCTTAGCGTCGCGAGAGGCCGATTCGATGGTCTCGGCGTTTCGCGGCAATGGGGTTATCTCTGCGAAGTTTGGGGCGTTTGGCGCGTACACAATTGTCACACGGGCATTCGCAGATGTTCTACGATATCCAACGCTGCGAGGCCCCACAGCAGCCGATGCCGACGCGAAAGGGGCTGTCGAATGTCAAAATACACTTTGGCAGCCCGGCCCCTACTCCGAGTCGCCGCAACGGCATCTACGCCCGTGACACCCCGTGGCCCTTCGATAGACCACGAGCTTCGGGCCCACTTCTTGATTGCGACGATCTACCCGAGTTAGCGGACTGCCAATTGCGACGCTTTGTTTAGCTAAAATTAGGGCCCGTTTCGTCCGTCTATCGGTAAGTGCCCGTGCTGATACATACAATCCACTGACGACTCGGAGGAGCGCTACCTGCCAGAGCAGTCACTAGTTAAAGCGATTGCTGAGCCCTCGTGAGGCCCGTAGAAAAGTGAAACGAGTAGTCAAGAGTTAGCCAAGCACTTTCATGATTGCGCATTTGATATCGGTCGCGTGGGCATTTAACTTTGCACGTGCGTTCTATCTTCCGGGCGTGGCTCCTAGGGAATTCGCATCTGGAGAGAAGGTCGAATTGAAGGTGATCCTTGAGTTTCTATGTGTCCGATATGACGTCAACTCACAGGTGAACAAGTTGACCTCGGTACGCACACAACTACCGTATGATTATTACAGCCATAAATTTTGCAAACCGCATGGCGGTGTGCAAGCGACTGCGGAGAATTTAGGGGAATTCCTAAGTGGCGACCGAATAGAGAATTCTCCGTGAGCTATTGTGCGTTGTCTTTCTAAAATCTTTTCACATGATAGGTACTTGCTGTTCATGCGCATGGATGAGTATTGCAAGGTATTGTGTCAAATCAAGCTTCATGCAAACAATATAGCACAATTCAAACGATCCATTGACGAATGGTACCACCATAATTGGATTGTAGACAATATTCCGGCTGCGAGTGTGATAGATACGGAATCATTTGTAACGACAAGTTATAGTCGCGGTTTTCCCGTGGGTTACTATGACCGAGTCTCAGGTAAGCACTACCTTTATAACCACGCAAACATCGTGATTGAATACCATGAAGCAGTTCCTGGTGGGAATCGGATAGTGGGCTTTTACGTCGAGCCTTTTTCCGTGCAACATGAATTTGTCGGCGGTGTGTCTTGGGATGGAAAGGATGACGCACCGGCTCTACAGACATGTTCGACTGCTGAACCCATGGATCTGAACCAGGCAAAAGATCATGCATTGGCGCTAGCAAAATCGACTGAGGTGCTATTCACGTACGACATTGTATGGAAGCCTAGTAATATCAAATGGGCTTCCCGTTGGGACATATACCTATCGATGGACAACGCAGTGCCCAAAAAAGTGCACTGGTTTTCCATCGTCAACTCTCTCTTGATCGTTTTCTGCTTAAGTGGTATGATTGCCATAATACTCACGCGAAACTTGCGTCGCGACATAAGTCAGTACAATCGTCTACCAACTGATGATGATCCGGACTCAGAAATTTCAGCAAGCGAAGAGACCGGCTGGAAGCTGGTGCACCAGGATGTGTTTCGCCCCCCGGCAATATGCCCCATGTTTCTTTGCGTTTTTATTGGGGGGGGCGTCCAAGTTCTTGTCATGGCCCTATTGACAGTTACGTTCGCTGCCGTCGGCTTTATTTCACCTGCGAATCGAGGATCACTCATGTTTGTGATGCTTGTGCTATTTGCCTTAATGGGTACCTTTGCGGGGTACCACTGCGCTCGTCTTTACAAGACTTTCAAAGGCCAACATTGGCAGCGTGCTACAGCAGCAACGGCGCTTCTCTTCCCGGGTGGTTCTTTTTTAGTCTTTGTATGCCTTGATTTGGCCCTTGCGTCCTATGAAGACTCGACAGGCGCTGTACCTATTACCAGCATGGTCGCCCTACTCGCCTTGTGGCTAGGCGTATCAGTCCCTTTGGTCTTTCTGGGTGCTTACCTCGGGTTCCGGAAAGAACCTATGGAATTCCCAGCAAAGTATTCGAATATTCCTCGGCCAATCCCTGTGCCCCCTTGGTATCTTAGCTCTGCTTTTACTGTAACAATCGGTGGCATCTTGCCTTTTGGTGCTTGCTTCGTTGAATTATTTTTTATTCTCTCCTCTATGTGGATGGACCAATACTATTATGTCTTTGGTTTTACTTTTCTTGTCTTTGCCATCCTCTTGGTTACGTGCGCGGAAATCACCATTGTACTTTTATATTTCCAACTGTGTGCTGAAGATTATCGTTGGTGGTGGAGAACATTTCTTACTTCGGGATCCACCGCTGCCTACGTCTTCGTGTATTCTTCACTGTATTTTACAAAACTAGAATCTAATCTTCCGATTACATACCTACTATATTTTGGCTACATGTGGATCATCTCCTTCGGTATATTTCTTTGTACTGGCACGACTGGCTTCTATGCGGCGTTGTGGTTCAATATTGTCATATTTGGTTCCATCAAGGTTGACTGATTGCTGCAGGGTTAGATAGAACCTTCCGATAATTCCGACAACGAACACATTGCATCTCATAACAATCTAGCAGCCTGTGGCGTTTTCCAAGTAGGGTGTATCCTCCTGCACAATGGAGGTGCAAAGCAGGGGAAATAAGGCAACACTGCCATGGCGGCACATGTGTCCGTCTCAGGCTCGGGTGTGAGATGGGGGTGGGGAGGGACTGGGGTTAAGTTTCCGAATAAGCTAAAGTACAGTGACGACCCGGGCCGGGCCTGGCTTTTGAGCCTAAGGTTCTGGTCATTTTTCCTGGTCATTTTTCCGAGTCACTGCCACTTTTTTGGTGTAAAGTTTTATCTCTACAAGTTGGACGGTGGCGAATCGGGTGGGCGACTCGGAGCCGGCCATCGGCTCAGGCTAATTTATCATATGAGATCACCTTCCTCCGAGTCTAGCCAGCCGCCCGAGACCCGGCCTGTTCCAGTGATCGGTAACGCGTGGGCTGGTTGGACCCGGCCCCCGGGCCCCGCCGGGCCCACCGTGGCACCGTGACCCCCCCTCACTGGCATCCATACTTGCTTTCGGTCACGGTAAACTTGAACTTAAACTCAGGCTTGGAACTTGAAGTCACCGTGACCGGTTTTAAGTTTAGTACACAATTTAAGGTCCCCGGGAGTATACCCCCCCACATTGGTACACTGGACGTACACACCGCACCGGCCCCGGGCCCGGGCTTGTGGCATTTAATTACGCCGGGCCACCTGGGCCGGGCCGGCGGGCCTTCCTTAATTCAAAAGTTTAATTCAACTGAAGTTGTCATCTGTTTGTGATTTCAAGTTCAAATTATTTATTTGCCAGTGCTAGTAGTATTGGCTCTTCCTCCGGAGTTCCCCGGGGGCTATAGTGGTCAAATCCGAGTCTAGTATCATAATGGCTACTAGTACTAGTAGCGGCTCTTCCCTGTCCTGCCTGCCCCGCCGCCAGTGAGCCTCACCGTGACCAGGACCCCGAGCCCCGAGGTAGGTAGCAGACAACCCCAGGCCCAGGCGGCCGGGCCTCTTCCCAGGCAATATTTCCTTTTTTGTCACGGTCACGGTGCCGCCGCTCGATCGTGCCTAACTTGAAATCATGGAGGCCCCGGCGGGCCAAAATGGCGGTCCAACAGCCTTACTGACAGGCACAGCTACATGTACATGCGAGATTCACATTGCTTCCTGCAGAAACCCGGCCAAACGCTTCCTGCAGAAACCCATTCGATTGGGGTCCTCCACTTGATTCCCAAAATGCATAAGAAGCCGGTCGCGATGCGGCCCATCATAGCCAACCCGGCCAAGCCCGATGTGCCGACGGCGCGCGTCGTGAACGCGGCCCTCTCCTTCATTAACAGCACAGTCTGCGACCAAGTGTGGTACGACCTCATCCTCGTGAAGTTTGGACTTTATTTGCCGCGGTTCTGTGCACTCATAGGTTGTGAAGGTCTGCACGCTGCCAACAGCGGCATCCTACAGAAGCTAATGGACAGGAAGGACGTCGACGCCTCGAGGCTTCGCTTCGCCGTCTACGACTTCACCTCGATGTTGTACCAAATTCAGGCACTATATGATTAATGGCCAGCTCACTCATCTTTGACTTACGCGTTTCGCTGGCACGCTAGACGGACGAATAGCGAGACCTGCTACCTCGCCGTATCGCATCACGAGAATTACAAACGCCTACCTGCGTTTTGGTCCAAGACGGAAGAATTAGCGTCAACCGACAACCGCAGCCAGAATCACGAAGTCTTGACGCTCCCGGGCTTATTGGACCGCATCGAATTCCTACTCGACTCGGCGTACTTCTTTATTTGCGGCGAGGTCTACAAACAGGTGATCGGACTACCAATGTGCTTCGTCCCGACAGGTTTGATGGCCTCCATGAATTGCTTTACTTACGAGATTTCGTACACGGCGCGAGTCCTATATCACCTCTTGAAAGAGGGTGGATACGCCCGAGTACGATCGCGTCCTCGCGCGCGCCTGTTTCGCCGCTCTGCAACAACGCTACATTGACGACTGCATGCATTATTTGACGGACCGGGACGTATTCGACACGAAGACGGCGCTCTACGACGACAGAACGGCCCCGGGCGACGAACAGGACGGCGGCGCCAACGACGGTATCTACCCGCGGACGTCCATTGGGCCGCGCGGTGAAGTTGTTTTGGAGCCGTGCGCCCTAGAGTGCGTTCACCAGCCCTCGACGAAGGTGAACTTCCTCGACTACGCGATAGAAATCCTGAACGGACGCATTATTACGGACGTGCACGACAAGCGCAAGAAGATGGACGTCTACGCCAACTCGTGGACGTTCCCGCACCGCGAGTCCCTCGTGTCCAACAAGGTCCGCTACAACATTCTCACGTCGCAGTTTATTCGATTCGGACGCCGTTGCTCGCGTTTCTGCGACTTCCTACGAAACGCTGTCACGCTGACGGCGAACATGCTACGGCACGGGTACAACCGGCGACTTATCCAAAACAAGATTTGGACTTCGGTCGTTATTGGCGCCGCCACTGCCTCCATCTAGGACGATTCCACTGCTTCGAGGAGGCCTTCCCCGTCGCCATGGACGAAGAACTACGCGAACGCGACATCACGGCCCTCCTCGATGACGCGCGGGCAAGAGCACGCTGACCTACGTCGCACCGCAACTTCAGCCGCGTTATCCATCTCGTGGGCTCCATCCAGACGCATCGGACGTGCCAGAGTCGCCTCCCTACTCGCCACCACCGAAACGACGCCGACGTGACGGACATGACTATTACTCGAATTTTAACCAATACAACCAGGGCCCAGGAGAACACGTGGCGTCCTGGGCCGACCCCTTGTCCCGTGTCGAAATCAATTTTTACTTCCACGGAGCCTTCCGCCGGATGATGCTTTCACCGTCAATGTTACTGATCTCAGAGGCTTCAAAATTATCTTCCTCATCGCGTTATCTTCTCAGCGCCGCCTCGTCCCTTGAGCGGCTGCCCACGTACATCGCCCTTAAGCCGGATCCGGGTCCTGGGTCGCAGCGTCAAGTAAGCAAGGCGAAACGCGCGGCACGGACGCCACTGGCACTGCAGACCGGCGGTTTTCTGAAGAGCACCCTGGGCAAATAACTATAAGATAGTCTAAGCACATTCCTGGGTGCCCGAAACACTAGCTCGACGACTCGTCAAAATCCGACTTTTCTACTAGTCCGACTATACCTATGTTCATCGAGTGGAAATTAGTCAGCAAATTGAACCTGCTTCTCTCTGAAAACAAGATCTTCATGGGTCATTAGAAGCCCAGACAAAATCATGGGGTCAAAGGCCCCCGTCCCAGAATCCTCTGGCATTGAACTCAAGGCTTCTGGAGAATATCGTTCTAATTCGAGGTGCTCGACATCACACTCAAATTCGTCATAGTCGCCTTCATGATTGCTATCAAGTCTCTCACGAAATTGTAACCCTGCATCGCCAGGATATTTGATAGTCCATTGTGACAATCCACTTCCTAGAAGCTCAGATTGGGTTCGTAGATGCGACTCTTCATTCTTTTCCTTCTCTTGATGCCACACATCACTGTCGCTGAATAATTCTGTTTGTGGCGCCACAAAGGCCTCAGAATTCCATGGCAGTTTGCTCGATAGATCAACTGAGCTTGCACCGAGAAGGTACTTGTGAAGCCCTGCGGAAATACCAACTCGGGCATCATACACACGTAGGTCAAGATTCTGAGCGTACAGGGGGTTCTCTGGCATGTCAATGGCCATGACTTTTCTTTCTAGAAAATTTGCATTCCGACCAGACGGCACAGAACTCGGTTGTGTTTTAAAGCAATTGCCTCTATCATTTGGAGCGAGTACATCAATGCGTACATAGGGCTCTTGGGGTGCCCACAGCCGATGAGCTTATAGCTGACGTACACCAACACACGTGATCTCCACCCAAGCCTGTCTCATCTGTGGAATTGTGCTTTCGGAACGGCCAAGCCTTTCAGCAAGGTCTCTTTTTCGAATGAGTGCTACTGACATGAGAATTTTGCTGCTTAGTGGCTCTGCACAAAGACTGGTGAGGTTTTCCCAGCTCGGAGAAGGAACTTTAGACCCTTCTGAGGTAAGAACATCGCACTTGGTCAATGGGAAACGCAAGAGCGCCCTTGGAGTATTTGACGAGAATACGTCTCTGTCCCATACTTGCACAATTATGTCGGGCCCAAAGCGTACGTCAAGCGGGAGCATCTCATGGAATTCTAATGTCTCATAGAAGAGTGGCGCCATTGTCATTGCGTGCACTCGTGTTTTCTCTTTCTTGCCGCAGAAACGCACTTTAACATACGGATCAAGGAGGCCAGTTTCGTCCGATGCAGGCAGATCTCTTGCTTGGTAGATGAAAACCCGAATGCAAAAAGGCACACGATCCTCGGCTTTCCTCAGGAGCTCTTCTTCTGGCCAACTAAATTCAGGGTCCGTTGCATCTTCTGATAGACCAAAGCCAAGCTTGAGAAGCACCGCGCCAGGATTTGTTTTGAGCGCAGCTCCACCAAGATGACAATTTCCTCAGCAAGTTCTTTTTGATACTCAGCATCTAGATCATGTGCTTGTTGCACATCATTAGGACCAAGTACTGTGACTGATAGTTTAAGAAATCCACGAAAACCTGTGACTTTAGAGTGCACTTTGAATCCTTCATGCGCTGGTGTTCTTGCTTCTGTTCGCATTTGACTGATTATTCGTGAAACCAACCCATTTGCGGTAAAACTTATGGTTTGGAAGTTCACGCACTGACCTCGCATCAAACACAGTCGTACCAATAAGATCATGAGCTAGAAAAGCATCAAAGTCGTACATTTTAACTTCAATGCTCGCCTCTTCAATTGCTGAGCAGGCAAGTCCAGCAAAGTTGAACTGAATTGTGTCGTCAAAAACGCAAGCTGAAACCTAATAGACGACTCAATACAATTGGCTATTATACTCCCTGTTTTTTTTGTCACACCTTGCGAATGACACGGGTCTTTTTCACTCTCCCCAAGACCTTGACTCTGACATAAGGATCGTAGAGTCCTGTGAGATCACGACATTCAATAAGGTGAACTTGTATTTGGTAATCGCCAGAGGGCATTATGTGGCTTCGTTGCTCAAGTCGATCGAGGTGGCGGCTCGCGGTCACTACCTACATTTTATTTTATAGTTTCAGACAATCTTGTTGTGATGACGGTATCATGAATGTGTGTGCATGCGCTTGTGCGAATGTGTGTACTTCAATTCTAAGGTCTGTTACATTTGCTTCTCGTCTGTCAGTTCGTTCTTCTCGTTCCTTGGAAGAGAGCTCCAGCGGCACAAATGCATCTTCCTCTATCATCCATGTGCTCCCTCTGTCAACTAAGGCCCCTGAGCTCAATTTGGGGCCTTGCGTCTTTCGACTCATTGTGAGCAACCCTCTGCCTGACAAGATTGGGCAGAATAAATGCTAAACATACGATGAAATTCGCCGAGAGTCTTGCTTGTCGTCAACAGATTTCGCGAGAGACTTTGAGCATACTGTGCGTCAAAACGCCAAGCAAGATAAAGTTCGACATCGCCGCGTGCCTATGACCTATATGAAAATTTTGCTCGTTGTATCGACCGCTCTTACATGATTATCAACAAGACCATCACTGCCATGAAGAGAACACCATTTTGTTAAGCCGGCTTCGCCATGTGCGGCTACTTCAACCATCGGTATGACGCAGGTGCCGATAAGACGATTACGAAGCACACCGTGGTCTTTGACCTACAGCTAGAGTATTGGCAATGCACTTTTATGTTGGGCCCAACCTTCACAGTGATCATTCTTGAGCCATCAGAAATTGGCAATTTGAAGGCATGGTCCCAATGCGGATTACAGTTTTTCCGGACAACGGCCGTAGAATGTTTATTTGCGCCTACCTTGAGAGTCACATAGGCGTCAACAAGCTCTCTCCCTTTGAGATGCAGAGAACGCCCACAGATTATAGTTCCGACGAGCATATTTGGCGTATGGACAAAGTCACCCACGTCTTCTGCATCTTTGCGCCCAGGTACAATGTTATTTGAGTCTGATATGAAGTAAGTGCACTCTATGCGTATGCGCCCCGAGACTTCATGCCTCACGCCTGTCCTCTGTTGGAGCATGTACCATGCGTCAGACTCTATGGAGGGCGATAGTATGACAGTGCGCAGGTCCACAATTGCCTGTCCGAGTTCTACATCAGATTGTGCAGACAAATTCTTGTGCATCACTGTCACAACAATGTGATCTGCATCATACTTCCCTATACCCGTAAAGATCATAGTTGCAGAATTCCATTCTGGGTCCGTTGTGTGAATCGCAACCTGCACACACACACTTAATAACACTTTCGAACCAACATACAATGCAATCTCTGACCATAGTCTGTTCCAGCTCCTGTCATAATTCTTTGTGAATGCAGATAATAATTGTGGCCTCTGCCACGTACCATGTTGCATCGCACCACAGCAAAAGGATTACACTCGCCTCCTTCGGCTTCAATGAGATCCCGAGCAGCGATAATTTTCACCTCGAGACGATCAGCCAGGTCGCTCATGGTTGCTGGAAAGTTATTCCGCAACCATGTGCTTAGTAGTGGTACAACAAACTTGAACACTGGCCCGGGCACTGGCACTGGCACCATGGGAGAACACCCCAGGACACCATTTTGTTACGTTTGTAACCACATCCGCATTGAATATTCAAAAACCGGGCAGCACGAACGAGGGCATCTGAAGAGACCGCACGAGGCGCGCAGCGTCTTATATCGTGCGTACGAGGTGCAGGGCGCAGAAAAACGGTACTTTAAGGCAGCCAAATCGCCGAAGTGGTGCTACCTGCTGTTGACACCTGCACTCGATCTCGCCATGCCGGCATCTACGCGCGTCGCACCCAGTGGCATTTCGGTAGATCGCGAGTGTAGTATGTGTCATTGTGTAAGTGGGCTCGTAGTCCAGTTCGACTGTGACGATCTAGTCGAGATAGCGGACTGCCAATGCCGTTAACCCAAATAATGTGATTACCCATTCTCCGTATGACATTCAACATGAACTTGAGTTATGAAACTACCCCAAACCGGCGGGCTCTTCAAGTTAGCTACTAGACTCTGAGTCGGATTCCCCAGGCTACTGGACCATGTCGAACGTGACCGTGACTGTGACAGCGCGGTGGCCCGGGCCATGGCGGCGGTGGTCGGCGCCGCCGCAGCAGCGGCGTACTCAGGCTACTAGTACTTGTACTCACTGCCAGTGCCAGTGCAGGGCCTGGGCTGGGCCGGGCTAGTAATGATCAGTACAGAGCCCCTGGGTGCTTACGACGTAACTTTCAAGTTCATTCAAGTTCCCACCTATACTAGTACAAGCGGGCCTAGAGCCGATACCGAGTGTCTCGCCTCACTAGGAGCATACAGCTGCAATTAGTTTGGTCACTGGCACAGTGCCTACTACCGGCACCAGTTGGCACTAGAGACTGGAAAAGTAATAACTAATTAATAACTTCTCGTATCTTTGGTCCGCTGGGCTACATACAGTGTTCAGTGTTTTTGCTATGGAGTTCGAATAGGAGCGGTCGGGAAGCAAGGCTCATCGGTCGGCGGCATGCGGGTCGTCTTATCACTCGTGATCGCGTCGGTGCTAGCGGCGGTGGCGCACGAGTGCGAGCAGTTTAGCAACGACGGCGGTGACTACTATGAAGCCATCAGCGATTGCAGTGCTTGCGCTGCCAATCCTCGCTGTGGCTTCTGTTTGTCGACACTTCAGTGCATGGAGCGGGGGAGCAACGAGCCTTTGAGTGGGCTCCCGTGTAATTACTGGCTAACGGCAGCTACGGAATGCCCTGAGATACCCCAGTGTGAGCAACTTAGCAGCTGTGGCGTATGCGTGGATATGGAAGGATGTGCGTGGTGTGCCTCCGAGCAGCGATGCCTCACGGTCTCTGAAATATTCCTTTCAGAGTGCGAAGGTTCCATCTTCGACCCGCCGTGTCCATCTAACCCCGTCTAAATCATACATGTTCCTATTGAGGGTTAGGCAGAGTCTTGCGAGGTCATGCTGAAACGAACTCTTTCTCATCAGGTCGAAAACCGTATTGTGGGTAATCTTATTGTTGAGGCTGACCCTGTGTTTGGAGGCGGGCACTTCCGTTCTTCGGGAGTTGGGACTAGCGGCGGTACTTTCGAATTCATCATAGACGAGGTCGAAATATCCGTTGTTTCAGCTGGCGATGTATTTATTGATTTCTCGTTTGTTGCTCTCTAGGGGAGAGCAGCACTCGAGTTTCCACGCGTCCAATTTCCCAATCCCGAGGAATTCGCGTGCCGACCACAATGAATGTCTGTAGGTAACAATCAAAGCAGGTCAAAACTTCAAAGAAAATGGAATGGGTGGATCGATGTCACTGGCAGCCGGTTCAGGTGTAAATCCGCATGGCGGCCAAGGTGGCTCTGCGACCCTCCGTGGTGGTGATGGCTATGGTAGTCCTGCCCTTGGTGGCTATGTCGGCGACGGAGGAAATGTGGATATTACAGGCGGCGATTCCATGGCGGGAGCGGGTGGCATCGTGAGCCTAAGAGCAGGAGAATCTACAGTGGGAGTTGGTGGTAGTCTCGAACTGATGTCTGGCCCTGGAGGTACATATGGAGGCGTACTAACATTCATGACAGCAAACAGCGGCAGCCTTGGCTCGCGCTCGGGTGATATCTCGGTATCCACCGGGAGCACTGTCCATGGTGACTCCGGAGCTGTGTTTATCTCGACCGGAGTTACTGTTTCAGGACATGCAGGTGGGATTGCTTTGCGCGTCGGCGAGTCAGGAAGTGGTGCAGGTGGTTCCATAACACTCACCGCGGGCAAGGGCGCCGAGCAAACGCCTGGTGGTGAAATAGTGCTTGTTTCTGGAGATGCCAAATCAAGTTCGGGTAGCGTGACTGTTTCAACCGCGAATGCAACTGCGTCGTCAGGTGCCGTTTCGGTCTTGTCTGGCTCGGCTGCGAGTAGTTCGGGAGATATTTCGGTCGCCACATCAGACAGCGGCCAGGGTAGCGGTGGTATCTCTATTGCATCCGGTGATAGTGGCGACGGAATTGGAGGAAGCGTCGAGATCTGTGCCGGCGCTTCTTCGATGCAAGGTGGACAAGTCTTGATCAGTAGCGGAGCCGGGGATGACGGTGCGAGTGCAGGTGGTGTCATTCTTCGAGGCGGGCATGCTGCTGGGAGTGGTGCGGGTGGCGATGTCTTGATCAAGGGCGGAACATCGGTAATGGGAACCGGAGGTTCGATTTGTATTTTTTCTGGTGAGAGTGAGTTTTCGACATCTGGTGGCGTGTATGTGAGCTCGGCTAATGCTGGCCAAAATGGTGCCAGCGGCAACATGTACCTGCGGACTGGCACTGCATCATCACAAAGCTCCGGCGCAATTCTGCTTGGCACGGGAACTTCGACGGAAGGCACCTCTGGCACCATTTCGCTCGTGGGCGGAGACGGTTATGAGACCGGTGGCACCATTTCAATTATAGGCGGCGACTCGCCTGATGCTGATGGCTCAGGGGGAGATATCAGGCTTGCATCCGGAGGTGGCATTGGAACGCCAGGGGCGCTGCTCATTAGTACGCCACACAACTCAAATGGCAACACCGGAAATATGGGATTCACGACTGGGACCAGTGTGTCTGGTAACTCGGGGCGCATCGTCCTTGCAGTTGGATCCTCTTGTCAGGGATCTTCTGGCGATATTGAGCTCGGGGCAGGTGCCGGTAAAGTGGGTGGGGGCGTCTTCATCAGCGCGGGGAGTACAATGGGCGTTGATGCATCTGGTGGTCTGATTGAAATTGCTGGTGGTGACTCCACATGTGGTGCCGGTGGGCCCGTAACGATAAGTGCTGGTAGTGGCCTTGAACACGCAGGCGACATCAATTTCTACGGGGGAAGATCGAGAGATGGCGGCGGTGGTATCTGCATCGCCGCAGGTGATTCAAAAGCCTCCATGGGTGGAGATTGCGTTCTGGTAAGCGGTGCCGGCACGCTGAGTGGGTCTGGTTCCTGCCTGCTATGTACAGCCAATGGAGGCGATTCTAGCGCATCAGGGATTCTCTCCCTCGCCACGGGCACTACGGCTTTTGGAACCTCGGGATCAATCAAGTTGACCACTGGTACATCAGGCTATGGTGCGGCCGGTAGTATTTTATTTGGCGTCGGCGCAGGAGCCTCTGGAGGCGGTGGTCACGTGGCTCTAGTTGCTGGTGCCACATCGGCAGACGCCGCAGCGGGCGGTGCAGTGACCCTCCAAGGTGGCAATGGACTGTCGCTGGACTCGCGAAATGGTGGGGATGGCGGGGCCATTCTTTTAGAAGGCGGAGCAGCGCTTGGTCGTGCGCGATGCGATGTTGGTGGTTCTATGATGATCAGCGGTGGGTCTGCAACTTGTGGGACCGGCGGTTCCGTCACGCTACAATCAGGAATTGGCCACGCAGGATCCTCGGGCCGCGTTATTGTGGGGTCTCCAGATGTCGGGGGAGACGGAGCAAGTGGGGCTGTGACGATCGCCACTGGCGATGCTGTGACCGCAGACTCTGGCCAAGTATCAATTAGTACTGGCGACTCTCTCGATGGGGCGGGAGGTGACATCGCCTTGCGTGCTGGTGAAGGCGATTTGGGAGCCGGTGGTGACATTTTGCTTGGAGCAGGCTGTTCTTCTGCTGCCGCATCACAAGGAGGTGCAATTACACTCCAAGGAGGCACAGGCGCCTCGACCAATCTAAATGACGGCGGCGATGGCGGCGATGTGATGATCAAGGGCGGTACAGCCCGAGGTTCAAACGTCAACGATAACGGCGGCGATGTTTTGGTTGTAGGGGGACAGTCGCAGTCGGGCTATGGCGGGTGCTTGCGCGTATCAAGTGGCTTGTCTACTCACAGTTCAAGTGGGGACGTGCTTGTTGCAACAGGCAATTCAGGATTCAGTGGCATATCTGGAAGCATGACTCTTTCCACTGGCACGTCCAAAAATGGATGCAGTGGTGCAGTCGAGATTGTCTCTGGCGAAGCGACGTCTGGCCGAGGTGGCTACATAAATGTAAAAGTCGGCGATGGTGACACTGGAGAAGGGGGCGAGATAGAACTCGTGGCCGGTGACACGACTGACGCAGCGACGGGCGGCTTCCTGGTCCTTGAATCAGGATACTCTTCTGAGACGTCTTCTGGTTTCATCGACCTAAGTACTCCAAATGCTGGTTCAGTTGGCGTTAGTGGGGAAATATCAGTCGCCACAGGCACCACTTCTGCAGGGAACTCGGGGGCGATTGCACTCGAAACAGGTTACGCACATGATGGCCATGGCGGAACTATTATGGCAAGAGTCGGCACCGGTCATTCTGACGATGGTGGGAATGTTTTCTTGGCTGCTGGAGAATCTACAGATGATGAGGCTACAGGAGGCTCTGTGACAATCCAGGCCGGCGAGGGCTCCTCCACATACCAGTATGATGGTGGGAATGGTGGTTTAGTACAACTATTCGGTGGTGCCGCGCAGGGCGGACTCTCAGAGGACGACGGTGGAAATCTCGAGTTTGCTGGTGGATACGCTAACCAGGGACGCGGTGGTTCATTCGTTGTTCGCACGGGCTACGGCGAGGCATCTTCTTCTGGACTAATTGACATCTCGACAGCAAACGGTGGTGCCCAGGGTACAAGTGGCTCGATAGATTTTTCCACTGGCACGAGCTCAAATGGGAATTCTGGATATGTAAACGTTGAAACGGGCCAAGCTTCAGGCGGGCGTGCCGGCTATATACATGTTCTAGTTGGTACAGGGGACTCTGCGGCCGGTGCTGACTTCGTGGTGGTTAGCGGCTCGACCACGGCAGCGGCAACAGGCGGACTGATTTCTATAACTACTGGATACTCAGAGCAGTCAACGTCAGGAACGTTCTCCCTAGATACGGCCAATGCTGGTCAAAGTGGTGTCTCTGGAGCCATACATTTTGCATCGGGGACGTCAAGTGCGGGTACCTCGGGCTTGATCTCTCTAGCAACTGGTGATGCAGTATCAGGTGCTGGTGGAAACATTGAATTTCTTGTCGGCACGGGAAACGCTAACGATGGCGGCGATGTTATTGTCTCTGCCGGGGAAACGACCGATAAGGCCTCTACAGGTGGCTTGATTCTAATTTCTGCGGGTCATGGATCATCAACCGCAAGCGACGATGGTGGTGACGGTGGCGCCCTGCTCTTGTACGGCGGGGAAGCAAGTGGCTTGGAGGCAACCGATGATATCGGCGGGAATATTGAGATAGTCGGCGGGTGCGCAACAGCAGCCACGGGCGGTTCTCTTATGTTTCAGACCGGCTCTGGTACCCGGACAAGCTCTGGAAGTGTTTACCTGTGGACCGCAAACGGCGCTGTTTCTGGCAGTGGCGGTGTTTCCGGCTCAATTTCCTTTGAGACCGGCACAACAACTCTTGGCAATAGCGGGTACCTATATTGCGGGACAGGTGACGCTACAGATGGAAGGGGGGGGAATATATCGCTTCAGGTTGGGACTGGAGACTCTGGCGATGGCGGCAATGTGTACGTTTATGCTGGAGAAACCACGGAAGCTGGACAAACGGGCGGTTGTCTTTCGGTCCTAGCAGGTCATGGCTCGTATTCAGCATCAGGCCAAGACGGTGGAAGCGGAGGAACGGTGTTGATCCACGGCGGTGCAGCCAAGGGCAATCTCGCGGACAATGACGGAGGCAATCTTGAGTTACACGGCGGGTCGGCGGTGGCAGGTCCTGGCGGGAAGATACTGCTCCAGACTGGATATAGCATGGCAAGCTCCTCAGGTGACATGACGCTGCAAACAGCTAATGCAGGCGAAGCGGGCGTATCCGGGGGGGTACTCGTACACACTGGCACAGCATCCAGTGGCAACTCCGGCCACCTCGAAGTACGCACTGGTGATGCACACGATGGTCGAGGTGGTGCTATTTCACTCGTTGTTGGTGACGCCTATTATGGTGCAGGTGGCGATATAACTTTTTCTGCGGGGTCAAGTTCCACAAGTAATGGACTGACTGGGGGCCACCTTTGCATGTCTTCGGGCGCATCCACCCTGTCCACATCAGGTCCAATATTCATCAGAACAGCCGAAGGGGGATCTGTCGGCGCAAGTGGCTCGATGTATTTCGCAACAGGAGATGCAGAATCAGGCGATTCGGGCTCAATAGTGATGGAGACAGGGTCTTCCGCGGAGGGCGGCTCGGGTGGTTCTATCTCTATGTGCGTTGGGACGGGTGCTAGTGGAGATGGTGGCAATCTTGAACTAGTCGCGGGTGATTCAAAAGCAGCCGATGGCATTGGCGGCAAATTGAGCTTACTTGGTGGTAATTCCATTCACAAAAATGGTGGTAACGGGGGTGGAATACTGTTTCAGGGCGGGCTTTCATTTGCGTCCGAATCTCCAGACAGCGAAGGTGGAAACGTGTCTCTTGCAGGCGGCACTGCCCTCAGCGGCAGTGGGGGCTCCGTTTTAGTAGCTTCAGGAGCCGGATTGGACAGTTCGTCTGGCAAAATCACGCTGTCTACTGCCAATGCTGGTGAAGCGGGCGTGTCTGGCGATATTGTCTTCTGCACTGGATCATCAAGTTGTGGAGATTCGGGCGCAATTCACCTGGAAACGGGCGAAGGGACCGGTGGCCCAGGCGGGAATGTCTCACTTGCTGTTGGCAAAAGCAACTCCGGCATGGGCGGTTGTTTGACGCTCCAAGCGGGCGACTCCGAAGCTGACATTGGAGTTGGTGGAGATATTTTAATGCGCTCCGGAAGCGCAAAATCGTCAATGTCAGGGTCAATTAAGTTCCTTACAGCCGATGCGGGCTCAGAGGGAGCCTCGGGTGATGTTTTATTAAGTACTGGTATCGCAACTGGAGGAAGCTCAGGTGCAATCTGTCTGATGACAGGGTCGACAAAACAGGGAACAGGGGGCAATCTCTTGTTCGAAGTGGGCTCGACAGCCTCCGGTGCTGGCGGCGAGATATACTTTCAGGCTGGGAGAACTTCAGACAATCAGGATGCAGGGGGTAGCATCACGATTGAGTCGGGAACAGGCTCAGAAACGTCCTCAGGCGACATTAGGATTCGGACAGTGAACGCAGGGTCGGATGGAAACTCGGGTAAGCTAGATATTAAGACTGGTTCTTCTACGGATGGGACGAGCGGCGGCATGATCCTGTCGACCGGAGACTCCGCTGAAGCGAGCGCTGGTTGCATTACCATGCTTGTTGGTAAAACCGCATGTGGGTCTGGCGGGTCCATTACCATGGCGGCTGGAGGAAGCGAGCTTTCTGATAGCTCGGATAGCCAGGGCGGATCTATGGCCCTCGCCTCCGGTCAAGGTGGAACTGGTGGCAATGTGACGCTCGCTGGCGGCGACTCTTTTGATGCGGCCTCAGAGGGCGGGTCTCTTGTCATAACTGCAGGAGGCGCGGCATCAGGTGATGGCGGTAGTATTCAATTGCTATCTGGAACCTCAAGTACTGGCAGCTCGGGTTCTATGAGCCTCGAAACAGCATCTGATGGACTAGATGGCTCTGGCAGCATTTCAATCCACACGGGCGCGTCTACGGGCAGCTCTGGTGACATACTTATCGAAACTGGCGATGCAGAAAGCGGCGACGCAGGACGCTTAACGCTGTCGGTCGGATCATCAACGGGAATTGGGGGCGATATAAGTGTAACTGCAGGTGATAGCGCAGATTTGGCTCGTGGTGGGAGCATCTTCGTGACATCTGGGGCCGCAACTGAATCGACTAGTGGTCTAATCACCCTTCAAACGCCGAACGGCGGTGAAGGTGGCTCGTCGGGAGATGTTCTTGTCACAACAGGTTCGTATTTCAGTGTCCTCACGTGACAGTTATGTAGGCGAAGCACACGTTGGCGCTGACACTCGCTAAGCAGCCCCCCTTCGCAGGCAAAGGCGGCACAAATGGTTTGTCCGGAAATCTCACCCTGAGAACTGGTCTTGCCAGTTCAGGCGACGGAGGTCACGTTGAAATTTGTGTCGGCGAAGGTCTAACTGGCGCGGGTGGTAATATCACGATTAATGCGGGAGCTACAAGCGGCCTAGATTCACCCGGTGGCAGCGTAAGACTGCTGGCAGGCGGTGGGATGGGGGGCGGTGGCGGTCGTGTCATCCTTCGGTCTGGCAACGCTTCAGACCCGTCAGACGGCGACTCGGGCGGTGATTTGGAGCTAGTAGCTGGGTCGGCGTTTGGTGGGACGGAAGGTGAAGGTGGGTCTATTTTGGTTCTCTCTGGCCCATCAACCGAAGGAACAGCGGGACAAATCAACCTGAAAACTGCAGATGGCTCAAGCACCACGGGCACAATAACTGTAGCCTCTGGCCAGACCTCGAAGGGCAACACGGGTGGACTGACGGTCGGCACGGGTGCGGCCGCAGGTGGCGTTGCGGGCGCCATCTTGGTAACTGCAGGCGTGACGAGCGGATCAGGTCGAGGCGGGGCCGTGTGTCTTGAAGGCGGCTCTGCTACTGACGAGGGTGGCAATATTGAGCTGCTTTCCGGTGCGGCTACAGGCGCCTCAAGCAAAACGGGAGACATTGAAGTTGCCTCAAGTAACGCTGCGGGCTCTGGGGATTCCGGCCAGGTAACAATAATGACAGGGAATGCTACCGCGGGTAATTCTGGAGATATTTTGCTGACCACAGGTTTGCTCCAGCGCACTTAAGAATCAACTTAGAGTACGCCCCACGAATTTCTGTCCTGCAGGCACTGCAATACAAGGCAAAGCGGGAACAGTCTACATGAGGCTCGGTATTTCGGAGTCGGGGGTTGGTGCTGACGCTATTATGCAAGGTGGTGATGCTACAGATGAGACAGGCGGTGACATACGGATCGTCAGCGGTTATTCAAGGAAAACTACTTCAGGCTTAGTCATCATCGAGACAGCCAATTCTGGCAACAACGGTGCTAGCGGATACCTTTTGCTCCAGTCTGGTACGGCGGACGGCGGAGACAGTGGCTGGGTCAATATATCCACTGGGCATGCCAGTGGAGGCACGGCCGGCTCAATATCGATGTCTGTTGGAGAGGGTAACTCTGGGACTGGAGGTGACATATCCTTCACTGCAGGGGCCTCCTTAGAGGAGGGTGGGGATGGTGGTGCTATCATACTTGCTGCGGGCGAATCTCAATTGGGACAAGGTGGGCAAGTCATCATCCAAGCTGGATCTGGAGCAACGGGAGGTGGACATATCGCACTGCTCGCAGGTGAATCGTCTAAGCAAGACGGTGGTGCAATTAATCTAACCTCAGCGTATTCGGACGAAGCAGACACGGGCACTCTGAGCCTAGCAACGGGTACGTCAAATCAAGGCAACTCAGGGAGCATCTCGATTTGCACGGGTGATGCGAAGTCTGGTCAAGCTGGTACAATCGTTGTCTCTACTGGTACGGGCAAAACTGGCGGTGACGTCGCCATGGCAGCGGGATACTCAACGTCAGACCGCGGTGGTTCTGTGACCATCAGCTCGGGCGCTTCAGCGAAATCTTCTAGTGGTCATGCTACGATTCAAACCAACGCAGCTACGGGACAATCTGGAGCAATAGAAATCGCAACAGGCGATGGCGAGAGTTCGGGCAGCATCAGCGTGACTACTGGCTCGTCTAAAAGTACTTCTGGGACTATCAAAGTTATCCCTGGAGTCTCAACGGCTGGTGCTGGCGGTGACCTGGTGCTGCAAGGCGGATCCTCGACCGAGTCCACCGGTGGGCTGGTCATGATTCGTTCTGGTGCAGCAACCTCTAGTACGTCGGGCTCTGTTTCGCTGGCATCGGCAGACGGCGGCGACGGGGTCGGTTCAGGCCGGTTCAACGTGTCGACAGGGTCGGGCACAGGTGCTTCCGGAGGTATCCAAATCACCTCTGGTAGTGCATCGACAGTAAGTAACTCTGGAAATATCGTGATTCAGTCTGGCAGTGCCAAAACTGGCCGGTCAGGCGCAGTTGCCCTAACTACAGGAAACTCGGAAGTAGGCGACGCGGGGTCGATCTTTCTCGAGGCGGGGTCCTCAGAGAATTCGCGGGGAGGCAGCATTTCTTTGATGGCTGGGAATGGCTCCGAATCTGGCGACACCCTCATAGTGTCAGGTTCTGGTGATCAAAGCGGTCTTCTAACGCTCATTTCGGGGACAGGTCAAGTTTTCTCTGGTAATTTGACCATTGGTACCGCAGATCCAACTGATGGCGCTTCGGGCGACATAGTGCTGACAACTGGTGCTGCGTCGACCGGCACGACGGGCGACATTACACTTAGCACGGGTTCGCGACTGGGCGTCAGCTTTATTTTGTAGTTGCTATCAGTGTGGTTTATAACTCTTCTTGTAGGCTCTGCATCAAGTGGCCGATCAGGAAATATATCCATGTCCATTGGCGAGGCTTCGTCGGGTTCGGCGGGTAGCATTCGGATCACTGCTGGAACGCTTGATCTCACAGAAGCAGAGGAAGACGCAGAGACCACTCCTTCTGGGGGCGCCATTGCACTCACATCAGGGAAATCAACTTATGGGGAAAGTGGCTGTATCATGGTAAGGACGGCAGATGGCGGACAGAGTGACGATGAATATCGCACGAACTCAGGTAGCATTAATTTGGCGACAGGCACAGCAACTGGTGCCGGGGGTTCGATTATTATGGAAGCAGGCGCAAGTTACGGTGATACCGGTTGCGGCGGTTCGCTATACCTCACCGCAGGAGATAATCTCAACGAGGTCGCAACAGGGGAAGATTATGCCGGTAACATCCACATCAGCGCTGGTGCTGGATCCTCACAAGCCGCTGGTGGTTCGGTGGCTCTCCTTTCTGGCGGCGGAACGTCAGCAACAGGGGGGATCGCCGTCGCTACAAATAATGCGAGCCAAACTGACAGTGCGTCTGGATCTATACATGTAGCTACTGGTGCAGCTACTGGTAGTGCCGGCGAAGGTTCGCCCGCTTCAGGTTCGATTAAAATTGCATCTGGAGACTCTTCTGCTGGAGAAGCTGGAGATGTGATTATCTCTGTCGGGATGTCAATGGGTGGTGTGGGAGCGCCTCTGTCACTGGCCGCCGGTAATACCTCCCAACAGCATGGCGGCAATCTGTCAATATCCTCTGGTACGGGAAAAGAGAGTGGCAACGTCACAATTACTACAGCGGGTGGCGGCGCCACCTCGGGGAGCGGTCGACTTAAGATCTCGACTGGGGTCTCAAGCTCGGGCACCTCCGGCTCAGTCTGTGTCCTCTCCGGGAGAGCGACAAGCTCGGTGGGAGGTGGCATCGCATTATCTGTCGGACATGCCACCTCAGGCAACGGAGCTAACATGACCATCACAGCTGGCGCATCGACTGAAGCTAGTTGTGCTGGTGGCTCCATCCTACTTGAGGCTGGTGTCACTGCAGGTGGTCTGGGGGGGGACGTGGAGGTATCTTCCGGACAAGGGACATCATCGTCGGGTACAATTAGCGTGACGACCGGCGATAGTACGTCCGGCGCTTCGGGCTCGTTGCTTTTCACAACAGGCCAGTTGATTCTGTCCACAGGTGACTCATCTACGGGTGATTCCTCAGGATCGTCGGGCAGTATATCAATCTCTACAGGCAGAAATCGGAGTCTTTTTTGGCTATCGTAGTCAACAAGTCTTAACTGATACCAACTGAGAGAGTTAGATTCGTTTCCCTTGCCGTTTAGATCAATTTACGTAGGTGACACTGCCTCAGCATCTTCAAGCGCTGGAAGTATTTCTATCGAGGCCGGTACCGACGATGCAGGGGGCAACCTTTCTATGACGAGCGGTGCGGGCACAGCTGGAGGCGGCACACTTAGCGTCTCGAGCGGCGCATCGACGGTCGGAGCTGGAGGCGCCGTCGAGATCTTAACGCCAACTTCAAGCACCGGGGACACAGGTAATATTTGCTTCACCTCGGGTACTGCGGAAAGTGGGAACTCGGGAAACATTACGATATCCGCAGGCGGTTCGGAAGCCGGTGCTGCTGGCGCCATCTCTCTCTCGGCCGGCGAGTCAACGAGCGATGCTGGGGGCGACCTGATAGTGGCTGGTGGCGCGGTATCACTTACTGGGGGAGCCGCTGCGGGGGGCGTGACGGGTAGTCTGTCTTGTGCCACAGCCATCGCAGAAGGAAATTCTGGTGACCTTAGTCTCGTAACAGGGGATGCCGTGGGAGGTATTGCTGGAAGCATAACCATAACCACAGGTGCGTCAAGTCATCGGGATCCTGGGGTATCTTGATAAGGGAGTACTTTCAGCACTCTTCGAACTTAACTTTTTCCGGCAGCTGCAATAAAAACAAACCCCATGAACACCCCCCCCCCCATCACCCCACATTTACTTAGACTGATGCTTTGCGCTGCGTAGGGGATTCCACCGCCGGCGATTCTGGGGACCTTATCCTGGCGACGGGGAGCGCAACTAGTGGTGATGCTGGTGACATAGTATTCCAAGCAGGCGAGTCGGATAATGGTCGGGGAGGGGGCATCTCGATTAGTTCAAATAAGGCATCGGCCACACTTTTGAGCACAGATGCATACCTGAACATCACTGGCGACAACATCGATGTGGTGAGTGGCTCGGGAGGTAACATCTCTTTCCTCACGGGCCCGGACGGTACAATCGGTTGGGGCATCACTGACAGCGATGGCAGTTCTGCGACGTATGATGTTCGACTCACCACAAATGGTGACGGCAACACGGAGTTATATTCTGACGTGCCAATATCGGCGCCGTCGTTTACAAGCCCTTCAGATCGTCGCATCAAGAAGGATTTTCAGCCGGTTGACACAGCTGACCTGCTCCACCGCCTGCAAAGAGTTCGAATTACTGAGTACGGGTACACGGATGAGTGGCGGGCGGTTCGGGGAATTCCCGACAAGCGAGTCCGTGGCGTGATTGCACAAGAGCTCAATGAAATTTTCCCCGAACATATATCCGTCCTCGAAACATACTCGCTTCCAGACAAAGGGTTCCAAAAAGCGAGATTTTATCGGGTTGATAAACAACGGCTTGCGCTCGACGTCATCGGCGGGCTTCAAGCTCTACACGAAAGGTACTCTATTGGGGAGTCTACATCTTCGGAGTCCGGTTCCCTCGCAATGACCACTAAGGCTGCGCCGAGTTCTGGCGCCATTTACTTACAGACGGGGCGCGCATCTTCGGGTGCAAGTGGGGACATTCTCGTACGAAGTGGGGCCGCCTCAAGTGGCAATAGCGGCTCTGTTTCAATCATAACTAGCTCGAAGGCCAAGAACAAGGGAGACATTTTGCTATCTACTGGCTCTGGTGCCACAGATGGTGGCTGTATTTCTCTGAAAGCGGGAGACAGTGAGAATGCTGGCGATGTTAGCCTGACCGCCACTAGGGGCGGCGTTGCCCTCACGACCGGGGAAGCAATGAACGGAGATTCCGGCAATGGCATCTGTGTTGCCGTGGGGGATGCTGTATCTGGTATTGCTGGCGACATCTCGCTGGCGTCCGGGACCTCGCTTGCCGGCGACGGCGGCAGAATCTCCATGCACGCAGGCGACGGAGGGGCCTCTGGCGGCAGACTCGACGTAACCGCAGGCAATGGAGACATCGGTGGTAGCGTCCGATTCAAGGCTGGCGATGGTAGAGAAATAGGTGGCATCCTCACTCTATGCAGCGGAAGTGGTGACAAAGGAACCAGCGGTACGTTTACGATCGCAAGTGCCGAAAGCTGTGCAAGTGGGGGCGTTCTACTCGCAACTGGGACATCTTTTCAAGGGAACTCTGGGGACGTGTCTATCGCCACCGGGGATTCGGCGGGCTCAGCTGGCAACATCGAGCTTTGTGCTGGTTTTGATACCAGCGGTGGGGGCTCGGTGAAAGTATGCTCAACGGGCTCATCTTACGGCAGTGGTGATGGTGGTGAAATTACTGTTGCGTCTGGTCAAGGTGATCTTGGTGGCCACATGAGCATCCGCGGCAGCAAGCTCCAGCTTGTGGCAGGCGAGGCGACTGGAGGACTCGGTGGAGCGGTCGATCTACACGCGGGTGGGGGATGCAAAGGCGGCGAAATCACTATCAAAGCTGGTCGCGATGATATGGAACTGGGCGGCTCAGTAGTCGTCGAAAGTGGGACAAGCACCGGTGATTTGGGTGGACAGGTTGCCATAACCACTGCTAGCGGCAAAGCTTCTGGGGACGTATCAATATCATCGGGGTTGGCACAGACTTGGGGCGGGAGTGGCAAAATTGTTCTTGCCACTGGTGATGCTCGAGACACCGCGGGGACTTTATCAATTCAGGCGGGCGACTCGGAAACCGGTGTTGGGGCTAGCGTTATTTTTGTAGCAGGCGATTCGGCAGCCAATCAGGGCGGGCTCCTGCGCCTTGCAGCTGGGGACGGAGCCTCTTCAGGCCACATAAGCTTGAATGCGGGCGCTGGCATTGACGCAGCCGGCGGCAACTTGGAATTTTTCAGTGGAATACCGCTTACTAGAAGGGCCGGTAAGAGTGGTGACGTTACCATCAGATCTGCGAAGGGCACTATTGCTTCAGGCGACATTGAGCTCTCAACTAGTTGTGTGGCTGATGGCGCCTCGGGAGACATTTTTGTCTCCACCGGTGCTGGCCATTGCGGTAGCGGCGGTATTAGTATCTTTGTTGGTTCGAGTTTGTTAGGTGATGCCGGAAATCTGGTCCTGGGTGTGGGCGAGGCTTCAGCTGCAAGCGGTGGCTATGGCGGATCCATAGGAATCTCAGGTGGCGGCGGAAACGCTGGTGGCGCCATTCGGCTTCGGGCCGGTGCGGGGGCTGCCAGGGAGGGCGGCGATGTTGAGCTTAGTGCCGGCACTTCAGACGAAAGCAACGGAGGAAGCACGACAATTTCCGCAGGCGATGGCAGCTGTGGGGGAAGCGTCTTGATGACAGCTGGCTGTTCAGATAGGGACAGGGGTGGCAACGTGGACATCATCGGCGGCGACAGCGATGGGACGGGTGGAAACATTAAGCTGTCCGCCGGAATGGGCCAGAGGG
>Ga0209090_10000356_pt1 | contig 28331 bp, 25 predicted proteins | sample ArcticOcean_MG_C_9_FD_187432 | JGI IMG/M metagenome (GOLD analysis project Ga0209090, IMG submission 187432) | Marine microbial communities from western Arctic Ocean - ArcticOcean_MG_CB2_152 (SPAdes) (version 2) | ecosystem: Environmental > Aquatic > Marine > Oceanic | place: Arctic Ocean... | reverse complement strand
AATTTAATGACCATTTAATAGAATTATCACCAAATCCAGAGCTATTGGTTGAAGTGCCATTATTAAGCGCTAACGTCACAAAGGAATTGGATAATCTTAATTATCAAATTGTACTAAAAGAAAATTCGAGCATTGAAAACGAAGAAGAAGAAGAAATAAAAATAGACACAGAGCTTCCAGTAAGATTTTATGAAAAAATTATTCTGAGATCTCCAGTTAATGAAGTTGTAAAGAAACTGAAACTAAGCAGAGGTTACAGGGTTCTCTTTGAGAGTTCTTGGTATCAGCCTGTCTTTTCAAAGTCTTACGCCCGCCCTGTCTATATTGAAGCAACGGATAATAAAGATAAAATTTACGGTCAGCTGAATATCTATAAAGACAGGTATTTACACAGTGAAATAACATTAAGATTTTCAAATCTAACAAATAAAGAAAATATTCAGGTAAAGGTAAAACCTATAAACTTTAATTCTATATTAGAAGATATAACTAAATCAGAGACTATACCCAATGACGATGGTTCTTACTGGATGGATACAATTTTATCCCAAATAAAAATAAGATCTCGATATTTTAATGAAAACAATATCAATCTTGATAGGATCAAGTTAGTTAAAAAGCCGATTGCTAATAAGAAGGTTTATTTTGAAGATTTATATGAATTAAAAGAAGAGAGAAAAATGCAAGAAGAAGAGTTTTATTATGTAGATCATCCTTATTTTGGAGTCCTTATAAGGATTTCTCTCATTAAATAAACTTAATTTTTTTTATTTAAATTCTCTTCCAAAGCCTCAAGTATTAATTTTTTTTCATCAGTTGCTTCTAAAAGTAATTTAGCAGTCTTTTCTAGTCCCTTATCTAAACTTAGCCATGGTCCTTTGTCGTAGAGTCTTTGATTCATAAAATTAGAATAGCGTCCCATAGCTTCAGGGGAAGCATGTTCAGGAACATTTGAACAGATAAGTCTTTCTGCCAATTCTTTATAACGGCTATCTTCAAATCCATCCAATAATTTTGCTCTTTCATCCCAAGGCAAAGAATGGAACCGTTCCATCCATAATTGATCAGCTTCAGAGGCAAAACCTGCGTATACAGATTGCTCTACATATTTTGGTGGAGGGTAATTCACTTGATTATTTGTAAGCAGCTCGCTAACTCTAGTTTGGAGGTTTGTATTATTCTTAATTTTTCTAGCTCTTTCCTCTAATTGTTCAAAGGGAATGTCTAAGTATTGATTAATTTCTGGTATGGAATTAGCTGACATAACAGGCATACTTTTATTTATTTTTACTTTACGAATAGCAGAACCGCTATTACCTATTTGCTCTAACAATTCAGTATCTGTTAAATCATTTAGTTCATCAGGATCAAAATAAAGGTCAGCTACAGCCACTTCATTATTCATTTTTCTGTTTTGACCGCAGAAAGTTACAGGGTAAGTAAAACTTTTACGTCTTATTATCTCTCCCATCATCGCAAAGGGTTCTGATTGCAGTATATTTAGATTCCCAAATTTAGAGGCGCCTTGAAGAGAAGCCCTCCACACTTGTGGAGCATTAGATTCTACTAACTTTGCTAACTCTAGCATCAGATAACAATCAGCCAGTGCATCATGAGCATTTGATGCTTCAATATTATTCGCCTCAGACCAGTCTGTTAATTTCATGCTCACTTCGCCTGGTTCAAATGATGGCAACTTGAGACTTTCAGGAAAAAAATTAGCAACTAATTGCAAAGTGCTCATCATGTCTAATCTAGTAGCACCCGAGGTATTGGTTATGTAAGAAGGTAACAAGCACCAATAAAATTGTCTTCTAAAGAGTTCTTCGTCAAAGCGATGACCGTTATAGGTTATAAAGACTGAATTTCTTCCTTTGGGCCATTCCAACCAAGCCTTCCTTAGTTCAATCATCATTTCATAATGTGACTGAAGCTTGTCTTCCAAACAGTCTATTTTTTTGTGAACCAAAAAAGCTTCTGGGCTCGGCACAATCCAAGGCAAAAGGTTGCTACCAATATCTTGGGTTGCTTCATTGGTAAAATCTTCGTCAGTAAGAATTGATCCTACTTGAATTATTTGAGAAAAATTTATATCAAGGCCTGTGGTCTCTGTGTCGGTAAAAATATAACAAGGATCTGCATTTAGTTGAGACAAATCATGACCCCTTATTTATTGTGTGAATAATCACCCGTTAATTATTGTAGCTTTGTTATTTGTAGTAAGCATTCTCTCTATAAGTATGATCTGTTACATCTATGACTTTTTTTATTTCTGAGACTTGTTCAATAAGAGATTTTTCCACACCATCCTTTAAAGTCAGATCTACCATTCCACAACCTTGACACCCTCCTCCGAACTGTAAAACGGCTGTCTCTTGATCTATAACTTCAATTAAAGATACCTCACCTCCGTGAGACGCTAAACTCGGGTTTATTTCTGAGTAAAGAATGTAGTTAATTCGCTCTTCTAAAGTAGCATTCTCATTGACTTGGGGCACCTTGGCATTTGGTGCCTTGATGGTTAAAGTTCCACCAAATTTATCTGGAGAATAATCAACGTTTGCATCTTCTATGAATGAAAGAGACTTTTGCTCTAGATACAAAGGGAATTGATAGCCTGAAACTAGATCAAAGCCTGAAATATCATCCTCTTCTTTGCAATAGGCAATGCAGGTTTCTGCATGAGGAGTGCCTGGTTCACTTACAAAGACTTTAACGCCTATGGTTTCCTTGCCCTGCTTATTCAGAAGCTCTAACAGGTAATCTTCTGCTGATTTACTGATTTTTATATTACTCACGTCTTTATTTTATAGTAATAGCCAACTTAAATATATTTAGTTTAAGAAAACCTATAAAATGCGGACTTTATGAAAGACCAAGGCATTGATGTTATCTAAAGTTGAGTTTTCTGAATTGTTGAAAGAGAAAATTTATCTCTTAGACGGTGCCATGGGAACCATGATACAAGCTCAAAATCTTCAGGAGCAAGATTACAAAGGAGAAAGGTTCAGGGATCATAAAGTTGATTTAAAAGGAAACAACGATCTTTTAACATTAACTAAACCAGAATTGATAGAAGAAATTCACTGCTCTTTTCTCAAAGCGGGTAGCGATATCATAGAAACGAATACTTTTAATTCCAATGCAATCTCTCAAAGTGACTACAGCCTGGAACATGTAACTTATGAATTGAACTTAGAGGGAGCTAGGGTTGCTAAAAAGGCCATCAATAAAATAAATCCAGCAGCCTTGATTGCTGGCGTTTTAGGTCCAACAAATCGTACAGCTTCACTTTCTCCGGATGTATCTGATCCAGCAGCAAGAAACGTCACTTTTGATTATTTAGTTGAGAATTATCAAGAAGCCATAAATGGATTATTGGATGGCGGTGCAGACATTATTCTTATAGAAACAATATTTGATACTTTGAATGCTAAAGCCGCGATATTTGCTTACTTAAATAAATGTGATGAATTAAATTTTGAAATACCCCTAATGATCTCTGGCACAATAACTGATGCTTCGGGTCGTACTTTATCAGGTCAAACTGTGGAGGCTTTTTGGGTTTCCATGAAACACGCTAATCCAAATTCTATCGGCTTTAATTGTGCCTTGGGAGCTAAGCAACTTCGTCCTCACCTTCATTCAATAAGTAAAATAGCAGACACAGCTATCAGCCTTCATCCCAACGCAGGCCTACCTAATGAAATGGGTGATTATGATGAATCACCCGGAGCCATGGCTCAACTTATTCATGAGTTTGCTGAAGATCAACATATCAATATAGTAGGCGGTTGCTGTGGAACCACACCCGATCACATAAAAGCTATTTCAGCACTATTAAAAGACATCAAACCAAGACTTATACCTGATAAAGATTTCACGTCCATGCTAAGCGGCCTTGAACCACTTTTTATGAACAAAGACTCTTTGTTCATAAATGTAGGAGAGAGAACAAACGTAACTGGCTCACGTAAGTTTGCTCGCCTTATTAAAGAAAAAAACTATGAAGAAGCACTAGATGTTGCAAGAGATCAAGTGGAGTCAGGCGCTCAAATAATAGACATAAACATGGATGAGGGAATGCTAGATTCTGAAAAGGAAATGCAATATTTCCTTAAATTGTTAGCAACAGAACCTAATATATGCAAAGTACCAGTAATGATAGATTCTTCAAAATGGACTGTCATAGAAGAAGGACTAAAGATTCTCCAAGGAAAATGTGTCGTGAACTCCATTAGCCTTAAAGAAGGACAAGAAGAATTTTATGAAAGAGCAAATCTATGCAAGAAATATGGTGCAGCTGTTGTTGTCATGCTTTTCGACGAAAATGGTCAAGCAGATTCATATGAAAGAAGGTGCCAAATCTCAAAGAGATGTTATGAGTTGCTCGTAAATGAAATAAATTTTCCTCCAGAAGATATATTCATTGATCCTAATGTCTTTGCAGTAGCAACTGGACTTGAAGAGCATAATAATTATGCAAAAGATTTCATTGAGTCTTGCAAGTACATATCCACAAACCTTCCGCATGTAAAGATTTCAGGCGGCATAAGTAACGTTTCTTTTTCATTTAGAGGAAATGACCCTGTAAGAGAAGCTATGCATTCAGTATTCCTTTTTCATGCCATTAAAAATGGCTTGTCCATGGGCATTGTTAATGCAGGTCAATTAGGTGTTTACGAAGATATTGATCCAGAACTGAAACATTTAGTAGAAGACGTTATTTTAAATAGAAACAATCAATCTACTGAAAAGCTGGTAGATGAAGCCATGAAATACCTTGGAGGAGATAAAGAAAAAGAAACAGAAAAACTTCTCTGGAGAGAGAAAGTAGTTGGAGATCGTATATCTCATGCTTTAGTTCACGGAATAAATAAATTTATTGTAAAAGATGCAGAAGAGGCAAGATTGTCTTTGCCTAATCCTGTAGAGGTAATTGAAGGCCCATTGATGGATGGCATGAATATAGTGGGCGACTTATTTGGAGAAGGAAAAATGTTTCTTCCTCAGGTGGTTAAAAGTGCAAGAGTTATGAAAGAAGCTGTTGCATATCTGGTTCCTTTTATCGAAGAGAGTGAGACAGAAAAAGCCAAAACAAATGGAAAAATTGTTATGGCAACCGTAAAAGGCGACGTACATGATATTGGCAAAAACATAGTTGGAGTAATACTTCAGTGTAATAATTTTGAAGTTATTGACTTGGGTGTCATGGTTCCAACTGAAACTATTATAGAAACCGCAATAGCTGAAAACGCAGATTTTGTGGGCCTTAGTGGTCTCATAACTCCCTCATTAGATGAAATGATAACGGTTGCTGAAGAAATGACTCGGAAAGGTCTAAAAATACCTATATTAATTGGCGGGGCAACTACCTCAAAGGCACACACCGCATTAAAGATTGAGCCAAACTACAAGACAGGGCCTGTTATACACGTCATAGATGCCTCCAGAAGCGTGGGTGTACTTCAGAATCTAGTTACAGAGGATAAAAGAGATGCTTTCTTAGGGGATATTAAAAAGGATTATGTCAAAGTTAGAGAAAGACTAAAAAACTCAGATTCGAAGCCTTTGATGAAATTAGAAAATGCAAACAATAATAAATTACAAATTAATTGGAGTGAGTTTAGGTCCATCAAACCATCTTTTTTAGGTACGAAGGCTTTTAACGATATCAAAATAAAAGACTTACGAGACTACATTGATTGGAGTATTTTCTTTAGGTCGTGGGATTTAGCTGGTAGCTATCCAAAAATACTTAAGGATGAAGTTGTTGGTGAAGCGGCGACTCAATTATTTAAAGATGCCATAGAAATGCTTGATGAGCTTGAAAAAGAAAATATTATTAAAACTTCAGGTGTTGTAGGGTTTTGGCCTGCAAATCAAATAAATCACAACAATATTGAAATCTATGACCCAGATACAAATGCAGTTCTTGAGACATTGAACAATCTGCGCCAACAAAAACCACAAGGAACTCGGCCAAATGTCTGTCTTTCAGACTTTGTTGCTCCTAAAGAACTTGAAATAAGAGATTATTTGGGTGGTTTTGCAGTTACTACCGGCCTTGGAGTTGAAGAAAAATGCAAAGAATATGAACAAAACAACGATGACTATTCATCGATCATGCTAAAAGCATTAGCTGATCGTTTGGCTGAGGCATTAGCAGAATATATGCATGAAAAAGTAAGGCAATCACACTGGGGTTATGCATCTGAAGAGAACCTTTCCAATGAAGAACTTATAAAAGAAAAATATCAGGGTATTCGACCCGCACCCGGATATCCAGCCTGCCCTGATCATTCCGAAAAAAATAAATTATTTTCTTTATTACAAGCAACCAAAGCAACGGGCATTACCCTTACTGAAAATTTTGCCATGTACCCTGCTGCATCAGTAAGTGGATGGTATTATGCACACCCTGAAAGTAAATATTTTGGCGTAGGCAAGATCGGCATTGACCAGGTAGAAGAAGTGGCTAAATCTCGAGGAGATACACTTGATGAAACTAAAAAACATCTAAGACCTAACCTTGACTAAGGTTGTCTCTATTTCCTACAAGGAACAACTTAAAGTAAAAGAAGATTTATTTTTAAGCAAAATAAAACCTTCCTTTGATAATTTCATAATTTACGACTCCCCTTCTGAAGGCTACAGGACAAGAATTGAATTTGGATTAAACAAATTTGATGGAAAGCTAGGCTACTCTATGGTGAAAAATGGAGTAAGATTTCAAGTAACTGAATTACCTATCTGTCATCCAAAAATAAATGAATTGATGAAAAAAACTATTGCTCACATCAATCAGGATATTAATTTATCAAAGAAGCTTTTTCAGGTTGAATTTCAAGTGTCACAAAAAGGGGAATCCATGATTACTCTGATCTACCATCGCTATCTGGACGAAGATTGGGAAAAAAAAGCAATAACATTAAGTGCTTCAATGGAGTCTTCAATTATTGGCAGAAGTCATAAGCAATGCCTAATAAAAGGACTAAACTTTGTGACAGAAGAATATAACACTGACAAATTAAAGTATGAGCTTAGACTCTATGAACAGTGCTTTAGTCAAACCAACCCTAGTATTTGTAATGATATGCTCAATTGGGTTGAACAAAATATTCAAACCGATGGTGATTTACTGGAACTTCATTGTGGCCTGGGGACCTTTACAATTCTTTTTTCTAAAATTTTTAAGAAAGTTTTAGCCACAGAAAATAGCAGGCCAAGCGTCAAAGGTCTTGAACAAAATTTAATCCTGAATAAATCAAAAAATGTTTCTTTTGCTAGGCTATCCGGCCATGAGACTTTAGATGCATTAAAAGGAACGAGAGAATACAGAAGATTGAACAATATTAATCTAAATAATTTTAATCTTTCTACGATCTTTTTAGACCCACCAAGAAGCGGTCTTGATGAAGAAACTTTGCTTTCTGTAAAAGATTTTCAACAGATTGTATATATATCTTGTGGCTTCGAGTCTTTGGTAAGAGATCTCGAGTGTTTAAAGAAAAGTCATCAGGTTTGTCAGACAGCTTTGTTTGATCAATTTCCACACACCGAACATATCGAGTCCGGTGTAATTCTTAGAAAATATTAGATCTAATATTTTACAGCTTAGATTCGAGCTCAGGTAACGCGTCAAATAAATCTGCTACCAAACCATAATCAGCTACCTGAAAAATAGGTGCATCTTCATCTTTATTAATGGCAACTATTACCTTACTGTCTTTCATTCCTGCTAAATGTTGGATAGCCCCTGATATGCCAACTGCTATGTACAAATCTGGTGCAACTATTTTTCCTGTTTGTCCCACTTGCATATCATTTGGAACAAAGCCTGAATCAACTGCCGCCCTGGAAGCACCTATTGCTGCTCCTAATTTATCTGCTATACCGTTTAAAAGACTAAAATTATCGCCGTTTTGCATCCCTCTTCCACCAGAGATAACAATATCAGCAGCCGTTAATTCAGGTCTGTCTGAAACTGCAATCTCCTCTTTTACAAAAGATGAAATAGCTAAATCTTTATCTATATCGATATTCTCAATAGAGGTAGAACCGCCATCAGCTGGACATGCATCAAAACCAGTCGTCCTAACTGTTATAACTTTTATGGTGTCTGTACTTTGGACGGTCGCAATACAGTTACCGGCATAGATTGGTCTTTCAAAAGTGTCCTCATTAATAACAGCGCTGATATCTGATACTTGTGCAACATCTAAAGAAGCTGCAACTCTAGGTAAGAAGTTTTTTCCATTGGCTGTAGCTGGTGAAAGTATATGAGTGTAATTAGCACCTATTTCTGTAATTAAAGATCCTATATTTTCAGGTAAAAAATTCGCGTAAGCAGGTTTGTCAGCTAATAGAATTTTTTGGATCCCAGGGATTTGTGCTGCTTGATTTGCAACGCCTTCGCATTCAGAGCCTGCAATAAGTATTTCTATATCACCACCTATTTCATTGGCAGCTGCTACCGTATTTAAAGTAGCAACCTTCAATTCATTGTTATCATGTTCTGCAATTACTAATATGCTCATGAGATCACCTTCGCTTCATTTTTTAATTTATCCACCAATTCATCAACACTCTCTACAATTATTCCTGCTGCTCTTTCTGGCGGAGGGGAAACTTTTAGAGTATTTATTCTTGGGGTTACATCAATATTTAATTCTGATGCAGAAAATACATCCAAAGCTTTCTTTTTTGCTTTCATGATATTTGGCAAAGAAGCATAGCGAGGTTCGTTGAGTCTAAGGTCTGTGGTTACAATTGCGGGAAGCTTCAGTGAAACAGTTTGAAGTCCGCCATCTACTTCTCTAGTAACTTCTACAGATCCATCAATAATTTCTACCTTAGAAGCAAATGTTCCTTGAGGGTAATTTAAAAGAGCTCCTAACATTTGACCAGTTTGGTTGTTATCGCCGTCTATCGCTTGTTTGCCAAGAATAATTAATCCTGGTTGTTCCTTTTCTACTATGGCCTTTAAGGCCTTAGCTACACCTAGTGGCTCAGCCTCTTCTTCTGTCTCCACTAAAATCGCTCTATCAGCTCCCAAAGCTAAGCAAGTTCTTAGCTGTTCTTGTGACGCAGAAGAGCCTACAGAAACAGCAATAACTTCTTCAGCTACTCCGGCTTCCTTGAGACGCACTGCTTCTTCAATGGCTATTTCACAAAAAGGGTTTATTGCCATTTTGGCATTGCTAAGATCAGGGCCAGTTTCGTCAGACTTTGCTCTGACTTTTACGTTGTAATCTACAACTCGTTTTACAGGAACTAGAACCTTCATAAGTATTTCCTTTATAATGCTAATTTTAAAAAAGCGTATTCTATAACTGCTGCTGCCTGCACACAAACATAAAAATAATTATGCAAGAAATAGAAATAGAAAGAGAATCGATGGAATATGATGTTGTCATCGTTGGAGCCGGTCCAGCGGGGCTGTCTTCTGCTATAAAATTAAAACAATTATGCGATGAAGCTTCCAAAGAAATTTCAATTTGCGTCGTTGAAAAAGGTTCAGAAGTTGGCGCCCATATACTTTCCGGTAATGTATTCGATCCAAAGGCACTTAATGAACTCATTCCTAATTGGAAAGAAGCTGGAGCCCCTCTTAACACTCCAGTAAAAAGTGATTCTGTTAAGTACTTTATTAACGAGCAAACTAGCATCCCTATTCCTACGTTTCTCGCTACAACGTTTAAAAATCACGGCAACTACATCATGAGCTTGGGAAATTTCTGTCGATGGCTAGCTGAGCAGGCAGAATCACTAGAGATAGATATTTTTCCTGGCTTTACTGCTTCTCACCTTATTTATGAAAATGATAAAGTATCTGGTGTCTCAACTGGAGACATGGGAATCGACGCGAACGGCGATAAAAAACCATCTTACGAACCTGGCATAGATTTAAAAGCTAAATATACCATTCTGTCTGAAGGCTGTAGAGGACACCTTGGAAAAGAAATAATATCAAAATACAAACTAGATGAAGCAGCAGACCCTCAACACTACGGTATAGGGTTTAAAGAAGTCTGGGACATAGATCCTGCCTTACATGAAGAAGGACTGGTTATTCATACCATGGGTTGGCCAGCAGCTAAAAATGTACTTTCTGGATCTTACTTTTATCACGGGGAAAACAACCAAGCTTTTATTGGCTATATAGTTCCCTTGGATTATGACAATCCCTCCATAAGTCCTTTTGAAGAATTTCAACAGTGGAAACACCAATCGTCTATACAAAAGTACTTAACCGGTGCTACTAGAACAGCATATGGTGCAAGGGCTTTAATTAAAGGCGGTCAACAATCTTTACCAAAAATGAATTTTCCTGGTGGTCTTTTGGCAGGAGATGATGCTGGAACAATGAATTTCCCAAGAATTAAGGGTACTCATACTGCAATGAAATCTGGGATGCTAGCTGCTGAAACCATATTCGAAGAAATAAGCAAAGAGAGTCCTTCTTCAGATCTAGAAAACTATTCTTCTAAATTTGAAACATCGTGGCTTGCAGCTGAGCTGCATAAGGCCAGAAATTTTCTACCGTTTATACACAAATATGGAAACTTATTGGGAGTAGCATTAGCAGGAATGGATCAACTTATATTTAGAGGTAAACTGCCCTTTACACTGCATCATGATGTGCCAGATCATGAATGCCTTAAAAAATCTGCAGATATGCCAAAGATTGAATATCCAAAACCAGATGGAATATTAAGCTTTGATAAGTTGTCTTCAGTGTTCCTATCTAATACAAATCATGCTGAAGATCAGCCGTGTCATCTTGTTTTAAAAGACCCTTCTATTCCAATCTCTATCAACCTGCCATTGTATGACGAACCTGCTCAAAGATATTGCCCTGCAGGTGTTTATGAAATTGTAGAGAAGGACGGTGAAAAATTATTTCAAATCAACTCTCAAAACTGTGTGCATTGTAAAACTTGTGACATAAAAGACCCTTCACAAAATATTAATTGGATCACACCGGAGGGATCGGGTGGCCCAAATTACCCAAATATGTAATATAATCAATTACTTATGGTTGAAAAAAAAACTTTAATTTTTTTTAAAAAAAAGCTTGCAATAGTTTTGATAAGGAGTAATATAATTCTTATCTAGTTATCCGACTTCTGAACAACTCGAGACGATGAAAGAAGAGAGATAAAAAGATTAGAGAACGAAAGGAGAAAGCTTTAATAAGAAAGTTAACAAGAAAAAATCTTATTAAACCACCAAGATTGACAGAGAAATCAATTAAGGAGCTAAGAAAAATCTCAATTTAGACACTTTCGAACTCGAACTAAGACAGAGCAAATAGCTCTGTTTTTTTTGGCTTGGATATTTCTATTAACTCAACTTAAAGAAAGTATTGTTACTCCAGATCCCAAGGGAACCTTCAAACTCTTCAGCAACATCCACCAGCTTATAGAACACATTCCTTGATATTAGGCCTTCTAAGTTAGATCTCACAAGAGCGTAAGGTGAAGGTTCATTACTTTCTTCATTAATTACAACCCTGAGCGGGTGCTTACTGTTTAACTCAAACTCATCGTAAGTATTCGTGATAAAGGTAATGATCTGACGATTGTTTTTTTGCTTAATAGAGTAATCAATAATTAAGAAAGGTTTATCTTCTACAAGAAGTCTAATTTTTTCTATGGGTGTAACAAGGTAATAAAAGCCATCATCATCAAATCTTAATACCCTACTAAATAGTTTAACCATCCTCTCTCTGCCTATTGGAGAATTCATGAAGTACCACTTCCCTTCTCTATCAATACGCATATCAACGTTCTCACATAAAGGGGGATCCCATAAATGCACAGGCGGTAGAACCGAGTCATCCATTTGAGATATCTCCTGAAATATAGAAGCAGGTGTTATTTTAGTAGACATTTATATTAGGTAATTCATATAAAATAATTTGAAATGCTATAAGCAGAAGCAAGCATCCAAGTATCTTTTCAAATTTAGGTAAAAAGTGACTGTATTTTCTTATTATCTCAGGATTGGTAAAAAGGTAAGCAACCAATGAAAACCAAACAAAGGTAGCAACAGCCATGTAGGACCCGTAAAAAGCCAATAAGATTAATGAAGTTGATGAGTCAAGAACAATTGAAAACACTGTTACAAAAAATAGTATGGCTTTCGGGTTAAGGACATTAGTAATAAATCCAATTCTAAATGAATAAAGTGAATCTGTTGACAAAATATCTGAAGAAGATTGATTAACAGAAGATGATTGAAAAATTGATATAAAACCAAGATACGCAAGATAAAGTGCAGCTAAAATCTTAAGATACAAAAAGATGAGTGGATTAGAGGAAATAATATAAGTTAAACCCGTCATTGCAGCAAAAGAGTGAACTAAAATTCCAAAAGCAATACCTAGACTTGTAAATAGAGCAGCAGACCTACCTGACCTTACGGATTGTCTTGTAACAATTACATAATCAGGGCCTGGACTTGAAACAGCAAAAAAATGGAGGACAGCAATCGTTAAAAACTCCATATCAAATAACAGAAGGTTCTATTGTTAAATTAACTCCAAATTTCTGATGAACATCTTCGATAATTCTTTCTGCAAGCAACAACACTTCTTTACCTGTGGCCTTACCATTAGATAAGAGAACCAGAGAGTGTTTGTCTGAAACTGAAACATTTTTATCTCTAAAGCCTTTCCAACCTGCCTTTTCTATTAGAAAAGCAGAAGAAACTTTCACCATTTCATCTGACTCCTCATGATAAGGGGCTTCAATAATCTGACTTAGAGCACTATATTTATCTTTTGTGATTAAAATATTTTTGAAGAAACTACCTACATTAGGTACTTTGTTTGGATCTGGTAGAATCGTATTTCTAAGTTCACATACGCATCTACAAACTTGAGTTGCAGTTGCTTTAGAAAGATCTAAGCCTTCGACTTCCATGTAATTTTTTAATGATTTATAAGAAATATTAATATCTTCACTCTTTAAGAGCTTCAGTCTAACTTCTAAAATTAAGTAGTCTTTTAATTTCTTAAAAATACTATTTCTATAATTAAACTTACATTCTTCATTTGAAAATTCTTCTATTTCTCTTGTATTTATATTAAGAAATTTTATGGAATGAATAAAAGAAGATATTTCCACACCATAAGCACCTATGTTCTGTATGGGGGCTGCTCCTACTGTCCCAGGAATAAGGGATAGATTTTCTAATCCAAAGAGATTGTTTTTAAGAGTCCAGAGAACAGATTCATGCCAAGATTCTCCGCTAGCTATGTTCACTAAACCATCATTTGAATAAATACCTTTTAAATTAACTTTAATAACTAGCCCCTTGAAATCATTAGAAAATACTACGTTAGTACCCTCTCCTAGAATTAGGGACTTTAATTTTCTATCTTTTGCAAAATCTATTGCTTCGATGCAATCTTCCTCATTGAATACTTCACAAAAATAATCTGCAACATGGTCAACTTGAAGAGAATTATATTTACCTAAAGAAAAGTTTTCTTTGATATCAATCATTTTCTAATAGCTTCTGTGCTAAATAAAGATCTTCTGGTGTGTCGATACCAAGGTGAATTTTTGCTATAGATTTTTTTGCATAAATATTTTGACCACGCTCTAATGCTCTTAGCTGTTCGAGAGATTCCATTTTTTCATTATCCGTTTGCTTCCAATTAATAAATTCTTTTAAAAATTTAACTCTATATGCGTATATTCCTAAATGTTGTGATCTGGTACATTTTGCATCTGAGACTTTATTTTCATTTCTAGAAAAGTCTATTACTTGACCATTTTTATGAGTCCAAATTTTGACTACGTTTGGATTTTTTACATCTTCTACCTTTAAGTCAGTATACAAAGTTGCCATATCAACAGTTTTATCTTTCAGAAGATCAGCAATATTATTAATATCACTAAAGTCTACAAAAGGCTCATCGCCCTGGAGATTAACAACTACATCATCATCTGCTAAAGAAAGTATAGAAGACGCTTCAGCCAATCTGTCTGATCCAGTTTTATGATCTAGACTTGTAAGGACAGCCCTTCCATTAAATGAATTGCATTCTTCAAGTATTTCTGATGAATCTGTAGCAACACAAACTAATTTAGCATTGCTTTTTATTGCTGCTTCAAACACTCTTCTTATAATTGTTTTCCCAGACAAATCAGCAAGAGGCTTTCCAGGTAACCTATTGGAATTGTATCGTGCAGGAATAAGAACATTAAAACTCACGCTTTTTTACTCTACTATTTTACGGGCCTCTTCTGGCAGCATCACCGGTATACCATCTCTAATAGGGTACGCTAGACCACTTTCCTTACAAACAAGCTCTTGATCAATTTGAACTAATGCTTTTTTTGAAACTGGGCATACCAGTATGTCCAATAATTTTGGATCTAATTTATTCATGTAGTTGCTCCTTCTTTTATTTTTATAGCTATTTTTTCAATTAAATCATTGTGGATATCTGCTTCAACTTTTAGATACCAGATATTAGTTAAATGAATGTCCTGACACCTTACTGAATCTTTTTCTGTCATAACAACAGGCAATTGATCATTAAAACTAAGATCATCTTGGGTGAACTGGTAATGATCAGGAAAACTATGCTCTATGGGTTGTAACCCTAAATTTCTAAGTAAATTAAAGAATTTTGCAGGGTTTCCTATTCCAGCTACAGCATGAACAGCCCTTGATAAAGGCCAATTATCAGAAGGAAATGATTCATCATCCGAAATCCTAATCCACTCAATGGGCTTGTATTCCATTACATAGTCTTCTTTTATCAACACACCGTCTAATGACTTAGAAGAGCTAACAACAAAATCAACATCCTTAATCCTATCAAGAGATTCTCTAAGAGGTCCAGCAGGTAAACAAAGGCCGTTACCAGTTCCTCTTAATCCATCAAAAACAGCTATTTCTACATCTCTATCAAGCTGGTAGTGTTGCATGCCATCATCACTTATTATTACGTCACAATCTGTATCAGCTACCAGCTTCTTAACTGCCTGAACTCTATTTGGTGATACCACAACAGGGCATTTGGTATTTGTGGCAATAATATAGGGCTCATCACCTGAATCTGTTACTGGTGTTGTTTCATCCACCAACAATGGATATTGGGCTGCCCTCCCACCATAACCTCTGCTGACTATTCCGGGCTTGTAACCCATTTTTAATAAGTTCTTTGCAAGCCAGATTACTATTGGCGTCTTGCCCGTTCCACCTACAACTATATTTCCCACCACAACAATTGGTAAATCTGGTTTCCAACTAGAGAGGGCGCCTGATAAATAACGTCTTCTCTTCCTTGAAGATACAAACTTAGTAATTAGAGAAATGGGCCATAACAAAAACAGCCAATTACTTTTTTGATACCAACTATTTTCTAAAAACCCTGATTGATTACCGTGAACTTCTCCGTAAGGAATTAAATCTTCAATTATGACAGAAGGTGTATCAGAAACTGTTTCATCTTTAAATTGATTCTTGTGCAGTTCCGCATAGATACCATCTTGCGCTAGTAAGTCTGAATGAGTTCCTACTTCTGCTATTTTGCCGTTATCAAGAACAACAATTTTATCTGCATTTTCAATGGTTGATAACCTGTGAGCTATGATTAGAGTGGTTCTGTCTTTGGTTAGCTCTGTCATCGCATCTTGTATGAAATTCTCAGATTCAGAATCCAGCGCCGAAGTAGCTTCATCAAGTATTAATATAGGTGAGTTTTTTAGGATTGCTCTAGCAATGGCTATCCTTTGCCTTTGTCCTCCGGACAATAAGACACCGTCATCACCAGCCAAGGTATTGTAACCTTCTGACATTAATCTAATAAATTCATCGGCATTCGCTTTCTTTGCAGCAAGTTTGATCAGCCCTAGATCTGTTTCAGGCAATCCGTACGAAATATTATTTGCAATAGAATCGTTAAATAAGGTTATATTTTGACTAACAAGGGATATATGAGATCTTAAATTCTTAAGCTCATAGTCTTCAAGAGAAACTCCATCAATTATTATCTGACCTGTATATCCTTCGTAAAATCTTGGCAATAAGCTCAGAAGAGTTGTTTTTCCTGCTCCTGACTTTCCTACGAAAGCTACGGTCTCACCAGAATTAATGTCTAAATTAACACTCTCTAGAACATGGGCTTGTTTTCCAATAGCATTATCATAAGAAAAAGAAAGGTCTTTGAAACTGATGGAGCCTTCAATAGTTTGTGATTCGTGCTTCCCATTATTAGATTCAGGCTGCTCATCAAGTTGATTAAATATATCAGAAGCAGCAGCCAGCCCTTTTTGAATCTGACTATTTATTTCTGATAGCTGCCTAACTGGTTTTGCCAACATTCCAGCAGCCGTAAAAAAAGCAATAAATGTTCCAGGTGACATAGTTTCAACTACGGATGTATCAAGTGCAAGCCAAGTAATCAAAGCTAATGCAGCGGAAACAAATATTTGAACCAACGGAGAAGCGACGTAGTTTGTTGCTTCTAATTTAAGATTTTGCATCCTATTGTTGTCGCTGGCTTTCTTAAACCTATTTATTTCGTAGTCTTCGCCTCCAAAGGATTTTACTTCTTTATAGCCGTTAATAGTTTCTGAAGCAACGTGTGTCACATCACCCATTGCGGTTTGAATTTTACTGCTTATCTTTCTAAGTCTTTTCGCAGCATAACCCACAATAATTGCTATAAAGGGTGCTGCTATGAAAAGGAATAAGGCTAATTTCCAATTTAAATACATTAAATAACTAATAAGCCCTATTACTAAAAGGCCCTCTCTTATAAGAATCTTAAGAGCATTTGTTGCAGCACCAGTTACCTGCATTACATTAAAGGTTATCCTTGAAATTAGGTGACCAGAAGACTGTTGGTCAAAAAATGAACTTGGTAAAACGGTTAATTTAATGAATAAATCTGTACGTAAATTATGAACTAATCTATTGGATATAGAGGCCAAAAGGTAGTTACCTATAAAAAATCCCACGCCTCTAATAAATGCAATAACAACTAATGCCAAGGGAAGAATGAGCCTAAAATCATTTACCGGGTTGTTTACAAAATCTATCACTTGTTTTAACCATTCGGCAGCAGCTACTTGAGATCCTGAAAAAATAGCAAAACCTAAAATACTTAAAATAAATTGTGGAATGTAGGGTAAAACATAAGAAAGTAACCTTCCGTATAGCTTTAGACTTGATATTTGCGTTGTTTTTTCTGACATTAGGATAATTCTAAGTTTAATGTTTCGTCTAGTCGACCAGCAAGAGATAAATCATGTGTTGCCACAATCAAACTGACTTCTTCTTGTTCAACCAATTCCAGCAAGAGATCAGTAATAATTTCGGCATTAACCGTATCAAGATTGCCCGTGGGTTCATCCATTAACAAGCAAGAAGGTTTATTGGATAGAGATCTTGCTATTGCTACTCGTTGTCTTTCTCCTCCTGAAAGCTCTCCAGGCCTATTGGAGTCTTTGTTGAGAAGCTGAACTTTTTCTAATAATTCTGATGCCCTTTTCATGGCTTGATCTTTATTTATACCCGACATCATCATTGGTAGAGCAACATTCTCTTGAGAGCTTAATTCTGGCAGCAGATGATGAAATTGATAGACGAAACCTATTTCTTTATTTCTTAAAGTAGCTCTTGAATCAGAATCCAATTTGCTGAAATCTAAATCAAGAAAACACACTTCACCGCTAGTGGCGGTATCAACTCCTGCTAGTATGTTTAAGAGTGTTGTTTTACCGCAACCTGATGGACCCACAAGACCTAACGTTGATCCCTTATCCAAAGCTAGATTCAAGTTTTGTATAACTTCCACATCTTTAACTGGCTGACGATACAGCTTGTTGAGATTTTTACAGCTATACAAAAGATTACTCATATTTCAGCACCTCTGCCGGTTCTACTTTAGAAGCAATTGTAGCTGGATAAATACTGCTTATTATCGTTAGTAATAATGAGCCTGTGCATATGAAGAATATCCAAGCAGGACGAATATCAACAGGAAAATAGTCAATGAAATAAACTTCTAAAAACTTAACACCGAATGTGTATTCCAATAAACCAATAATTGATCCAAGATTGTATGTAATTAATAAACCTATCAACAGGCCGCTCAACGTCCCAAAAATTCCTATTAACGATCCAAAATAGATAAATATCTTTTGAATAAAGCGTCTGGTGCCCCCCAAAGTAACAAGCACTGCTATTTGTGCCCTCTTCTCGTTTATGATCATTACCAGCATCGAAACTACATTAAAAATAGCCACAAGAACTATGAAAGTGAGTAATAAGGAAATTAGAAATTTTTCATTTTTTATGGCTTTAAACAAGGTACCGTAAGACCTAGTCCAGTCATTTGCTCCCACGTTTATGTTTAAAGAATTTTGAATTCTAAAAAGATCTTTGTATATTTCAGTGGGAGCTAGAAAAAGATCAGAATATCGAACTCTAATGCCATGTACTGAATTATTCATTCTCAAGAGTTTCGAAGCGTTTTTGATGTTCAAGTAAACAAAAGATTCATCCATTTCTGGAGCGCCCAGACTAAAAATTCCTGAAACGGTAAACTGCCTTGTCCTCGGTAAAATACCAGCGAGTCCTAGATTGGTGTCTGGAACAAGTACATTAACCTTATCTCCTAGCCTCAATCCTAGTTGTACAGCTAAGATGTCTCCCATCAAAAGATTGTACCCATCCTCGCTTAAGCTATTCCAAGTCCCATCAATCATTTGTTCAGAAACTATTGAAATAGAAGGTTCTTCAGAAGGATTCACTCCGTAAATATAAACACCCTTTAAAGATGAACCTGAACTAACCAACCCTTGAGTTTCTATATACGGCGCAGCACCAACTATTTTTTTATTCTCGTATAGTGTGTTTACAATTTCATCAATATCATCATTGCTAATATTTCCTTCTATAGACGCGTGCGGGATGGCTTGTAGTATTCTTGTTTGCAGTTCTTTTTCAAAGCCGTTCATTACAGAGGTAACTATAATTAAAACCGCGACACCAATGGCTATTCCAGCGAATGCCATTTTAGAGATAATGGACACAAAGCCACTTCTCTTACTTCTAAAGTAACGAAGGGCAATTAATAGACTTACATTATTCATTAGAATTCTAAGCCTGAAAATATATTCCTAAAAAGATTTAAGCAGAAGGTTTTTCTTCTTTCTTCTTATATGGAGGAACCAGACCTGCTATGGACATTAAATTAAATCTTGATTGGGTATAAGTAGATTTTGCATGACTAAATTCTTTAAATCCATCATGTCCATGGTATGAGCCCATTCCACTTGGCCCCACTCCACCGAAAGGAAGATCTTCCATTTGTATGTGAGAAATAACGTCATTGACAGTAACACCACCAGAGGTTGTGCTGTTTATGACATAATCTTGTTCTTTTGTATCTTTACCAAAATAATACAATCCAAGTGGTCTGTCTTTAGAGTTTATATAATCAACGGTTTCTGATATCGTTGAATACGTTTTAACAGGAAGCACGGGTCCAAATATCTCTTCTTGCATTATCTGCATATCGTCTGTGGGATTAAGAACAATAGTTGGTGGAATCTTGTGATGTTGTTGTTGAGAAAAATCTTCTTCAGCAGGATTTATCTCTACGACTTTTGCCCCTTTTTGTTTAGCATCTTCTAAGTAACCTTGAATCCTGTCGTAATGTTTTTGATTGATTATGGAAGTGTAATCTGAGTTTTCCTTCATCTCAGGATACATTTCAGACGTTACAGAAACAGCCGCATCAACAAACTCATTTAGTTTCTCCTCTGGTACCAAAGCATAATCTGGAGCTAAACATATCTGACCGGCATTCATGGTTTTTCCTTGCATGACTCTCTTAGCTGCATCTTCGATATTAGAGTTTTTACCAACCACCACAGGGGACTTTCCTCCAAGTTCTAATGTTAAAGGAACTAAATTATCAGCCGCTGCTCTCATGACATGCTTCGCTATAGCCGTTCCACCTGTAAATAACATGTGATCAAAAGCTAAGGCGCTAAAAGAGGCACCAACTTCAGGATCACCTGTAAAGACTGCAATTTCAGATTCATCAAAGTATTCATTAATCATCTTCTTCATGAGATCTGAAGAAGAAGGAGTGAGTTCTGAAGGCTTGAGCATAATCCTGTTACCAGCTGCAAGAATGCCTGCCAAAGGAGCCAGTGCCAAATTTACAGGGAAGTTCCATGGGCTGATGACGCCAACCACTCCTTTGGGTTGATAATTAATTAATGCCTTTGCACCCGTAAAAAATAAGAATGCTCCTGTTCCAGGAATTCCCAAAGAAGCTTTACGTTTTTCTGGTTTCATCCATTTTTTTAAGCTTTTCTTAGCATGGACCATCGGTCCTATTACTGAGTCTACCTCTGTAACTGAGCTCATAACGGGATCTCTGTTTCCAAAGTCATCTTGCATGGATTGCACAATCTCTTTCTTATAGGCCGTAACCATTGCTATGCACCTATCCAACCTGTCTAACCTCAAAGCTGCACTAGGAGCGCCTTCGGTTATATTTAGCTGTTTTTGCAACTCTAATACTCTGTTCATTTCAGTTATTGATGCGTTCATGTTTACTCCTATGATTTTTTTATCTGTAATTTAGATTTCTTTAGACGGACCTTTTGGCTTTGTCTTTCTCGTTTGTACTTTTAATGGAATCTCTTAAAGCTTCCCAGTCTTCATCTTTTAATGATGCGAGCTGCCTATAGAAGGTTCCTCCGGTTAGATATTCAGCGCCATCAATAGCTATCGTCTGGCCATTTAAATAGTTACATCCATCGGACATAAGAAATGTTGCTAAGTTCCCTAATTCTTCCATCTCCCCAACTCTTCCCATCGGATTTTGACTGTAAGCACCGCTAGTATCTGATGCAGCCTCAGTAGGATCTTGATTAGGCGAAAGTCTTGCCCAAGCTCCCTCTGTAGGAAAAGGACCAGGAGCTATGGCATTAATTCTTACACCCGTTTTCCCCCATTCTGTAGCCAGGGATTGCGTCATTGAATGTATGCCACTTTTGGACATAGCTGAAGGCACCGTAAATGCAGATCCCGTCCAAACCCAAGTAGCCAATATAGAAATGATATTACCCGGCCTTCCAAGCTCTAACCATCTCTTACCCACAGCATGAGTTACGTAAAAGGTTCCGTGAAAAACAATGCTGGCTATCGCATCAAAACCTCTGTGAGAAAGATCCTCTGTTCGAGATATAAAATTGCCTGCTGCATTATTAACAAGACCATCCAAAGGAGCTTCTTCAAAGATTTCATTGATTACATTATCAACGTCTTGAGGCCCTCTTATGTCCAGACCATAGCACTTTACAGAACCTCCCTGTTCATCCATTAATTCTTTAGCTGTTTCCTCTAAGACGCCTACCCTGCGTCCACAAATTAAAACTTCTGCTCCATATTTCAGAAAATATCTAGACATTTCTTTACCCAGCCCAGAACCTCCTCCAGTAACTAAAATTCTTTTTCCTTTCAATAGATCTTCTTTAAACATCAACCGTCTCCTTATTCATTTCTTTTGTTAAACCTACAAGAGTCTTCAAGTGACCAAGGAATGATACCATTTATTAACCAATATCCAGAGAATCGTCTATAGTTTTTGTCGGTAGTTTTCTGTAGCCTTTTTTTCTTATCCACTGATGTCTTGAATTGAAGAAAACAAAAACTATAGCCAGAAACATAACAAAAACACCCAATAGATATGGGGCTTTGGGTGATAAAATATACAACGGCATGGCAATGATAGGTGATATGACATGGCCTACAGGAATGACCATGCCTAGAAACCCGCTCGCTGCACCTTGATTTTCTTTACCAACCGATAAAGACAGGGAAGAAGAAATACCTGGACCAAGCATTCCCCCACCTACACCATAAAAGAACAAGGATGTATATATTTCCAATAAAGTATTACTTAAAGCAACTCCTAATAAAGATAAACATAGAAAGACTGCCCCTGCTCTTATGAGGGATCCTGGCGATGTTTGTAGCCTATCGGCAATAATAAGTTGACCCGTTAAGATTCCCAATGCAGACAACATAAAACCAGCGCTTGCTATAGCAATATAGTTTTCAGAAAATGGGACAATTACATCTTGAAAATAGAAGGAAGAGGTTTGCACAAGAGCTGCATTGCAAATTCCAAAAGCCGCTGAAACAACAAGAAAAGGCCATACCCTTGGATCGTAAGTTTTTATAAAAATATGATCTTTAGGAAGAACTTGAGAACCTTTATAAGCCTTTTCTCTTGTTATTAGAATCATCACAATGAAAGCCATAAAAGCAAAAAGATAAAAAGGAGCTGTGTAAGAAATTAAAAGTAAAAATCCTGCTAAAGCCGGACCAAGTATTCTACCCATCGAAAAACCAGAATCTAATCTCGCAAACGCACGACTTCTATCTTCTGTATTAGTAATATCCGCTACCCACGCTCCTGAAGATGGCCTGGTAGCACTGCCAAACATTCCGTTAATTAATCTGGCTGCTATCAATAAAGCAAAAAGAATACTTCCATGTAAAACTCCTTTTTCTCCTAAAGAAATAGTTAAGCTAAATAACATCAGTGAAATAGAAAAACCAATTAAACCTATAATGACTACTTTCTTTCTTCCAATTCTGTCACTTAATTTTCCCCAAAAAGGACTTAATATCATCCACGCTAAAGCAGATGAAGCAAATATTGAACCAATTTGAATTTCAGATAATCCTAAATCTCTAGCTAAGGGAGGTATTGTAATAAAAATAACTGATTGGCCTGCACCAACACACAGCAATCCTGCCGAGAGAATCCAGATAGTTGAGGGCAATTTCGATAATTGCTTACTCATAGGTCAGTATCAATATGTGACCTGTTTTGACCTCCGGATCGTATAGAATAAATTCATAAAAACTTGATAAATTATGAGACCATTCATGTTCGTAGATTTTAGCTTCATTAGAAGAGGTATTGAATGTTCTGCATTTATCCAAGAAATAAATCAGCGTCCTGTCTGTAACCACATGATCCTGTAAAAGTTTTATTTTTTCAAAAGCATCTCCAGAAATATTTGGACACCCCCATTTGGGGGAAGTAACAATTTTTAAAAATTTCTCTTTAAAACCCTTATTTTTTTCTTCAGAGAAGTTACCTGGAGAAATGTTCTCTGTTAAAAAAGGACCATGCTTTCCATCACTTATTTGACTAAAATGATCAAAAAAGAGTTCTTGATAAAAATTACTATCAATTAAAGATGTGAAGAAAGTATACGGATTAAATTCTTTTGATTTTTTATCGATTTGAATTTTGAACACTCGCAACAAGCCGTGGTCATGCAATCTAAGAGTACTTTTTGAGTCTAAGCTGAAGGCCCAAGCTGAATGAATTGGTATTACTTTTCTTTTACTAGAGTTGCGCAAATCCTTTTATACCTACTGCTTTTCTAACTTTCTCTATTAATGGCAAAGACACTTCCAGTGCCTTCTTTGACCCTGTAATTAAAGTCTCTTCTACGTGACCTCTATCACTAATTATTTTTTTATATTCAGATTTGTAACCTGACAAGCTGTCTTCTAGTTTTTGAAAAAGTATTTCTTTTGCTTTTCCCCAGGCTATGCCATCTTTATAGTCCAAGGCGAGCTGATTAATTTCATTGGAGTCTGAAAATGACTTGTAGATCTTAAAAATTGTACAGCTTTCTGTGTCTTTTGGTTCACCTGGTTCTTTGGAATTGGTCTTAATTTTCATCACCGCTTTTCTTAAACTATCAGTATCAGTAAAAACAGGAATGGTGTTCTTGTATGATTTACTCATTTTCTGACCATCCAGACCCGGCAAGACCCCCTTTTCATCATCTATTAATGCTTCAGGAATAGTGAATATATCTCCGTAATGATGATTAAATCTTGCAGCAATATCTCTGGTCATTTCTATGTGTTGTTTTTGATCTTGACCTACCGGAACAATATTTGCATTAAACATTAATATGTCAGCTGCCATTAGAACCGGGTAATTAAACAGACCCATTGTAATGCCTTTATCAAGGTCTTTAGATCCGACTAGTTCATTTTCAGCCATAGCTGCCTTGTATGCATGGGCTCTATTCAAAAGTCCCTTTGCAGATAAACAACTCAAGATCCAAGTAAGTTCAAATATATGAGGAATGTCAGATTGACGATAAAAAGTTACTTTTTCTGCGTTAAGGCCACAGGCCAGCCAACAAGCAGCAATTTCAAAACTAGAATCGTGTGTTAAAGATGGATCAAGATTTTTAATAAGAGAATGATAATCAGCAAGAAATAAGAAAGAGGATGTGTCTTCATTATTACTTGCATTAATTGCGGGTAAAACCGCACCCGATAAATTGCCTAGATGAGGTATGCCGCTTGTCGTTATACCAGTTAGAATTCTTTGTTTTTTAATCAATTAACTTCTCCAATGGTTATTCTAACGTAAGAACATATATAAAGTGCTTGATTCAATAAAAGTAATCATTATGATCAATAAAAAAAGAAAAGATGGCAAGAATATTTATAGCCTTAACGCCGGTTAAGGAACTTAACGATAAAATAGTCGAAATAAAGAAAAACTTTAAGATCGGCCTCTTAAAGGATCACAACATTTCTTGGCAAAATAATAATAGCCATCATATTACTCTCAATTTCATAGGCTCCATGGAACCAGAGCAAATTGATGAGATGTTTGTTAATTTAGAAAAAATAATTACTTCAAAGTCACAAATAGCACTGGAAATTAACTCCATTTCTCTTTTTCCAAACGACAAAGGCCAAGTTCTTGTTGCCAATATAAATCTGACTTCACAGTTGAAAAAAATACACACTAAAATTGAAGATATAATCAATACAATAGGGTTTGAAACTCACCTTAAACAATACCATCCCCACATTACTCTGGGTAGGTTTAAAGAAAAAGACAGAGCTATTATTGAGATTCCCGAACTAGCAGAGCCCATAAAAAGCTCTGTTTCAAAAATTGACGTTTATGAAAGTGAATTTGAATCTGGAAAAATTTCTTATCAATTAATTAAGACGTTTAATTATTAGAATTCGAAGTTGAAGGGTCCAGTGCGGGTTACTCACTGTATGGCTAGTACCCTTTCCAGCTCACAGGTGGTCAACTTTCATTGTTCCTTTCACCCTTCTTCTTCTGTCCATTTTCTTCCAGATCCGGGTCTCGAGTTCTAGTTCTTTCTGAAATATGTCCTGATCTAAATTTATAAAAAATTAGAAGTTTTTGCAACCAATAATAATAAATAATTTATTTATTGTATTAAATCAATAACTTATTAGATATTCCTAAATACAGAAATCTACCTTTCCAGCCGCTTAAACCAATCTTTACCGTCTTTCTTTTCAAAATTTTCGACGATACTAATAGCTTCATCAATACTATCGACCATAAATAAATCTTCATAAGTTTTTTGAGGCAAAAATCCTTCTTTTACTGACTTGGTTGTAAAGCTGTACAGGTCATCATAATAATTATCAACATTAAGAAGAATAATGGGCTTTGAATAAAATCCTAATTGATTCCAAGCTAGTGCTTCGTAGAACTCTTCCCAGGTACCGACGCCGCCAGGAAGAGAAATAACTGAACCGGACAGCTCTGCCATTCGAGCTTTTCTTTCATGCATAGTGTCAACAACCTCTAATACAGTCAGCTCTTTATGGCCCACCTCTATGTCGTCTAATTGTTTTGTTATTATTCCAGTGACATGGCCTTCTTTACTTAACACAGCATTAGCTACCACTCCCATTAGGCCTCTGCTGCCGCCTCCGTAGACCATTGAAAAACCTGAATGAACTATGGAGTGGCCTAGATTAGTTGCTGCAGTACTAAAAGATTCTTTGTTGCCTAGGGAAGAACCGGCATAAACACAGATTGTTTTCATAACGCTTTTTAATGGATTTTTATAAACATTACTATAGCATTTATCTAAATAAATAATTATTGATATGAATACTCTCAAAATAGAAATAGTTTCTGATGTGGTCTGCCCTTGGTGTGTCATAGGTTTTCGAAACTTAAAGAAAGCTATTGAAGAACTTGAAAATGAACTCTCATTTAAAATTTCTTGGAAACCCTATGAATTGCATCCCGAAATTCCTGAGAATGGATACGATAAAGAACTTTATATGCAGCAAAAATTTGGATCTAATCGCGGTAATGGCGTCTATGATGAAATTGTAAGTATAGGTAAAGATCTAGAATTTGACTTTAATTTCTCTAAAACAAAAAGAATACCAAATACCTTTCTTGCGCATAGGTTACTTTGGTATGCGGAGCAAAAGAATGTGCAAAACGAATTATCAGAAGCTCTGTTTTACGCATACTTCACTGATGGCAAGGACGTAGGTTCCGTTGAAGTCCTTACAAAAATTGCATCCGATGTGGGGCTTGATGAATCAGAGGTTACAACCTTCTTAGAATCTGATACTGGTGCCAAAGAAGTCGAAAATCAAGAACTTGATTCAATAGAAAGAAGTATTGGAGCAGTTCCTACCTACATAATTAACGATCAATACCTTATACAAGGCGGACAACAACCAGAAACTTTCATGTCTTTTCTAAGAAGAATTCAATTAAAAGAGCAAGAAAAACAAGATGCCAAGTAACTATCTTAATCTTAAAAAGATACAAGAGACTGAAGTTCAAAATGAGTATTTCCCATTCTTCACGGTTAGTAACAGTTTTCTTGAAGATGTTAATTCTTCTGCACTTGTAGAAGATTTTCCTGATATATCTGAAGGGGGAAGCTTTCCAGTTGGTGTCAATGCAGGTCAAAACATAAAAGATCTGATTAAAGAACTAGAAGGTCCAGAATTTAGAAAATTGTTAGAAGATAAATTTAAAGTTGAACTAAAGAATAAGCCTGCCGTTACCACACTAAGAGGATATTCAAGGCTAAAGGACGGTAAAATTCATACGGATTCAAGTACTAAAACTGTGACCGTTCTGCTGTACCTAAACCAGAACTGGAACGAGAATGAAGGACACTTGAGACTTTTAAAAGATAGTGAAGATTTGACCAACTACATTGAAGAAGTTCCATGCACATTTGGAAGCATGGTCGGATTTAGAGTCACCAAAAATTGTTGGCATGGATTTCAACCTTATGAAGGTAAGCGATTGTCTCTGCAACTCAACTACATCTCCTCTCAATCACTTGGTCTTCATAATGCCAGACACCGTATAAGTGCATTCTTCAAACAGTTCTTTAAATCATAGATTTACCTAAATTCATGAAAGTTTTAATACTAAAGCTGACTTCAATGGGCGATCTTATGCATGCCTTGCCGGCACTGACAGAAGCTGAACAGAATATTAAGAACATCAGTTTTGACTGGGTTGTGGATAAAGCTTTTTCATCTGTTCCAAGCTGGCACCCTACTGTGGATAGAATAATCGAAACAGATCATAGAAACTGGAGAAAACAGTTTCTATCATCAGAATCCAGAGAAGCCCTGAACTTAGTAAAAAAAGAGATAAATGCAGCTGATTATGACTTTGTGGTCGATATGCAAAATAACCTCAAGAGTGCTTTCTTGTCATTTCTATCAAAGCACAAGGTTGCGGGAATGGATGCAAGCAGTTCTAGAGAATATCCAGCACACTGGGCGTATTCTAAAAAAGTTACTATCAAGAAGGGTTTACATGCCATTGAAAGACAAAAAGAATTATTGGCATCAACTTTAGGCTATGAATCTACTCCTGATATTGACTATGGAATTTCTAAAGTTAAATTCATAAAGCCTGCGCTGGAACTACCAGCTAACTACGTTGTGCTTGTTCAGAATGCTAGCTGGCCAACTAAACAATGGCCTGCTGCCTACTGGAAGGATTTAGTTAAACACCTTGATGATTGTGGTGTGAATGTTTTATTGCCTTCAGGGAATAAAGATGAACTTATAAGAGCTAAGGATATTTCATCTGTTTCAGAAAAAGCAAAGGCCTTAGAAATCTTGCCGTTAAATGAAGTAGCCTACATTATAGATAACGCGGATTACTGCATTTGCTCTGACACAGGTCTTGCTCATCTGTCTGCTGTGGTCAACACCCCTTCCCTTACTCTTTATGGACCTACTGATACAAAGCTAATTAGTACCAAAGGAAAGCATCAAATCCATATCGTTGGAGACAACGGTGATATAAATAATATCTCGGTTGAAGAGGTTATTAATAAACTGCCGATTGTTTAGTTATTTTGTAGGCGGCAACTTGGCGTAAGCCCGTTTCATCTCAGGATCATCTTTAGCAGTTTCTTTCAGTGCATCCCAAACCCCCCCGTGGA
>Ga0209090_10000355_pt1 | contig 28404 bp, 3 predicted proteins | sample ArcticOcean_MG_C_9_FD_187432 | JGI IMG/M metagenome (GOLD analysis project Ga0209090, IMG submission 187432) | Marine microbial communities from western Arctic Ocean - ArcticOcean_MG_CB2_152 (SPAdes) (version 2) | ecosystem: Environmental > Aquatic > Marine > Oceanic | place: Arctic Ocean... | reverse complement strand
GTGTCTTCGGTGGCCTCGAGTTCGAACACAACCTTATACTTCGTTACTCCGTCTATTTGCACCTCAACGACCGAAGACCCGATCACGACGACGCCTTCGATGCTCTCCTGAAAGGCCTTGGTCAAGACCTCCAAATATTCGTCAGAGACGGGTTCGGACAAGAGGATAGACGTTTCCAGAGTAACGTTGGGAACCGGGGGTGGAGAATCCGAATTACTAGCACTGGTTGAATTGGAAGCGGAGATAGACGTAGACGTAGACGTAGACGCATAAATGCTTTCGGAATGAGATTCGGAAGTAGAAGGTACAGGACTAAAAGAGTCCTCAAAAGTAAGTGTTAAAACATTTTCATCTACAGTAGCTTGTTCGTTAACATCGCCACCGATGCCAGATCCTAATGCATTCTGGAAATCTCCGCTATTTATAGAAGTGTTTAAAGTTTCTTGGACGGTTGTGCTCACCGTATCTACGAGATTATCAAAAGTTACCGACCCCAGACCTTCTAAGAATTCATAACTGGCTTCAGAAAGTATGATTACTTTGTATTTCCCCTTTCCAGAACCAGATCCGGATTCGAGTTCTATTCTGATGTCCACGACAGTCATGCCTTCAACGCTCGATTCGTATGCCTCCTTTATGGCCTCTAGATCATCTTCTGAAACGGGGTTGTTAAATACTACCGTGTTCGTTACATTTACGTTGGGGAAGTTTGTAAAGGAGAATGAGTCGCTTTCAGACGTAGACACGCACCCGGATGTTGATACAGAAGCGCTTTGACTAGAGCTAGTAGAATCACTAATGGATCCAGATTGGCTGATGCATTCACTGTCGCTGTGAGATGTACTCGGAAATGATCCGGATGTAGAAGCGCTTTCTGAATTGGAACCACTATCATAACTCCCCGAAGCGCTATCGGACTCCTCTATATCTATCACTTTACCAGACCCGATGACGAAATCTTCGATTCCCTGATCATTAAGCGCATCTTCAATGGCATCTTGTAAGTTTCCTATAACATCGCCGTCCCCCTCTGCGCTTCCGGCTTTAGGGTATACAACCGTGTAATTAAATTCTCCAGTTTCTGCATCGTAAGAGTAATTTGTTAAGACCGCCCCATCTGGAAGATTTTCTAGAATGTTATCCAGAAGAGCTTGGACGACGGGATCTTCCATCTGTTCTGTTTGTGCTTGGCCTTCTTCATAATCGTCAACTCCCTGGTCTTTCAAAGTGTCTTTTAAAAGGTCTTGAAATGCCTTTAAAGCGTCTTTCTGATCATCCTCTATTATTTCCGGCGATCCATACGTAACACCCGATATTCCGTCATCTTCTAGAGTGTCGTTAATCGCGTCATTTAAAGAATCGGTTGGGTTGGTAGAACCTGGCTCTACCGCAACGACATAGTTGAATTCTCCAGTTTGCGAATCATACGCGTAACTTTCTATTTTCACTCCCGTTTTTTCGATGGCATCAATTAACTTTTGAACTGTTCTATCTTCCGTGTGAACTTCAGAGGACCCAAACTCAACATCTTCCAAAATACCTTCTATGGTAAGAACGTTGTTAACGTTATTTATTACCCTATCTATGATTGATAGTCCAGAAGCAGACGCAACACTATCGGTGGTAGTAACCCACAATACGTAGTCGAATTCACCGGTTTGTGGATCGTAAGAGTAATCTCTAACGTCGCTTCCATCTAGGCTTTCTAACTCATCTAACAACTTTTGAACAACTGAATTTTCAGTCGTTACATCAGCTGTTCCGTGGGTTATATTAACATCTGAATTCGAATAGAATTCATTAATATACTTTGTAATTAATTCATCCAGGGAAATTTCCCCAGAAGCGGGGTCTAACGATCCAGAATCAGAATCGTGAGCTGAATTTATCACATAAGTAAATTTTCCCGTAGACGAATCAAAGCTGGAATCTTTCAAATTAAACTGTTCATCCAGCGCCTCTTTCAACGCATCGGCGGTTTCTTGCGTTGTATTCGGAGGGAATTCTACACTGTTAGATACCACAACTACAAGGGGATCGTTCGAAGCTATTGGTAATACTAAACTACTTGAAATAACGGACACCGTGTCGGATGTTCCCGACGAAACTGGCAAAATTAAGCTGTTGCTTATCCTTGTCTTTTGTGTCTCGGTGGCTTCCTCTTCATCTGGTTCGGGATCTGGAAATTCCACGACATATGAAAACTCGCCCGTTTCCGGATCATATTCATATTCCGTAACTTTTCCGCCACTTTTTTCTATTTCTAAAATCAGCTGCTGTACGATCGAATCGGTAGTTTTGCTATCCCCCTCGCCCTGCGTATACTCTTCAACGCCTTGGGTTTCTAACGAGGAAGATATAACATTTGACATTATATCTCCCAGATCTATAAGATTTTTCTGACCGGATCCTCCAGACGCAACAATCGGATCGAGAATTCCTATTACCTCAACTACATACAAAAACTCTCCAGTATCTGGATTATAGCTATATTCGACAACAGTGACTCCGGTGCTTTCAATTTCTTCGATCAATTGTTGAACTACCTCACTCGTGTTTGTAGTTATTGTAGGTCCCTGTTCATATTCAGTTACCCCCTCGTCTTCGAGCGCATTTTCTACAATTTTAGATAGATCAGAAGGCGTTGTTTGAAACCCCGACCCACTTGCGGTCCTGTTGTCAATTATTTCAACAACATAATTGAACTCTCCTGTTTCTGGATTGTAATCATAAGACGTTACTTTCATATTTCCAGAGCTTTCGATTTCTTCGATTAATTTTTTGACAATTGGATCTTCGTCAACCTGTGGCGTTCCCTGATAAGAGTCTTCAATTCCCTGAACTTTGAGAGCATTCTCTACGAGATCCGAGAACAAATCCAAAACCCCAAAAGAATCTCCAGATCCAGATCCCGACCTGATTCCTCCAGCACCAGCATCGTTTCCAACAATTTCTACGATGTAAAAGAATTCTCCCGTTTCTGGGTTATATGTATATTCTGTAACTTTGACTTTTCCATCTCTTTCGATATCCTCGATCAGTTTCTGCACGATAGGTGTTGTTGTATTCACCTGGGGAGTTCCTTGGTCATATGTGTCTATTCCCTGGTCTTTCAATGCTCCTTCAATAACATCAAGCAATTCATCCACTGGAGTAGACCGTGAACCCGAGCCGTTTGCATCTTGCGTAACAAGGGCAACGTATGAAAAAACTCCAGTTTCTGGATCATACGAATACTCGCTTACTTCGATCCCATTTATTTTCAGTTCTTTTAATAATTCCTGGACAACTGGGTCCGTTATTTTCGTTTCTGGTTGGCCCTGGACGTAATCGTCTATTCCTTCTTCTTCTAAAGTCTTATCTACAATATCAGAAATATCAGATGTCTTAATTCCGGCAGACCCCTGCGTATCGGAAGATTCAATTTCGACTACGTAAGAAAAATCTCCAGTTTCTGGATCATAAGAATATTCAATTACCTTCATTCCGGCATCTTCAATATCCTTTATTAATTGTTGTACTATTTCGTCGGTCTTCTTGGTTGTTGCGGTGCCGTGATCATAATCTTCTACGTCTTCCTTATCAAGAGTCGCATTAATGCTTAACATTAGATCTTCTGGGGCTAAAATCCGATTACCAGAACCAGGACCGCTTGAAACGTTTTCTGTGATAACAGCTACGTACTCGAATTCTCCAGTCTCTGGATTAAATGTATACTTGGAAACCTGTACGTTTCCATTTTTTTCCAAGTCTTCGATTACTTGTTGTATGATTGGGTTTGTAATTTGTACGTCGGGGGTTCCCTTTACATAATCTTCAATCCCCTCCGAGTTTAACGTATCGTCAATAATGTTTGAAATATCTAATACGCCTAAACCAGAGGAACTACCAATTTTAGTTTCCGTTTGTGGAATTTCAACTACATAATTTAATTCTCCCGTTTCTCTGTCATATTCGTAATCTGACACTTCCATGCCAGTTTTTTCAATTTCCTCAATAAGTTTTTGAATGAAATCATCTGTGTGTGTGGTTTCACCTTCTCCGTGTTCGTAACTCACGTTTTCGTTCTCCAGGGTTTTGTCTATACTTTTTGTTATATCTGAAATAGACGTAATACTTGCCGATAGAGACCCACCTGAACCATCGGGGTCGAATGCTATTTCTGTAATAACAGCAACATAGTTCAGTTCGCCGGACTCGGGATCATAAGAATATTCGCTGATTAGTACATTGTCGTTTTCAAGAAGTTCTTTTATGATCGATTCTATTAAGGGATTCGATTCTTTGGCGACCGCTTCGCCAAATTCAAAATTATCTTCGTCTCCAGATGCATTTTCAGATAGAGTATTCTGAATTATGTCGTCGATTTTGTTTGTGCTTACGACGCCGACGTCGCGAACGACAACTTCTCCAGACCATCCGTTGTTATCACCATTAAAGGCACCAGTTGCGCCACAATTCCAAGTGAACTCTCCCGTGTCGGTGAAAACTCTTTCATAGGAACCGTTATTTTCACCCCAGCTCGGAGAAGAACCCCACCCAATTCCCACAACAGAATGCACACCCGTCCAGTTCCATTGAACTAGAGTTCCATTCGAGACCTCTATTTCTACTTTTCTGTTATTTGAATCAAAAGCTATTATTCGAGTGTTCTGTGTTGTTACAAGTGCACTGTATGTGAAAATGCCCGTAATGCTGTCAAATTCGTAGTCTAGTATATCTATCCCAGAATCATTTTGAAGGCCTTCAATAATCTTTTGGATGATAGTTGAAGGACTTGCAAAGTTTTCTGGAAATGATAGGGAATTTGTAACCTTTAAGACATTTTCGTCAGCTGAACTGGGTGGAAAGACCAGCGTATTTCTATATTCTACTTTGTCCGGTTCTGTGGACATGACTGGAATTGTGAGGGTGTTTTTAACTTCTTTGAGAGTAGTTTCTGAATTTACTGGAATCTTCAAAGTATTCGTCACTTCAATCATGGAGGCCTTTCCCGAACTTGTTGGTAACTCCAGTGTGTTTGATACTTCTAAAACGCTGGTAGATAACCCAGAAGCCACGGGAATTGAAAGACTATTTTCAACTTCGGTGTAACTGAATCCTGTCTCCGAACCAATTGGAAGGGTTAGGTTGCTTTTAACAAAAGTATTCGCTGGTCCAGAAGTTACCGGAAGATTAAGGTTACTAGAAACTTCAATAACAGAATCTCCAACTGGAAGAACAACATTATTTTTGAACTCTGTTGTTAAAGGCGCGGAGCCCACCGGCAACGTCACATTATTTTCAATCCTAGTATATGACTGTTTTGGTGCGGAAGAAACTGGGAGAACAACGTTGTTGTTAAACAAAATCACATCCTCTTTTTCGCAGAATGACACCGAATTGGAATTAGATGCGGATGCTGAGTCACTAGTGCTTAAACTTCTAGACTCGCTATTACTTGTGGACGTGCTATCACTAGTACTTAATGATTCGCTTTGGCTTGTAGAATTAGAATCAAACGTCAGGGCTGGTGGATCCTCGGTTTCTCCGATGAGCGTTAAACTCATAAAAGTAGTTGATGAAATACTTCCAAAACTATGCGTCGTTCCTAAAAATTCATCAAATTTACTATCTATTTCGCTTCTTACAAGATCGATGATCGAATTGGGATCGGTTTCGGTCCAGTTCGGTTTTGGTATATTTTCTTTTATGTAAGTGAAAATATAATCACCTTCTATAACTATTTTTGAAGAAAATACAACATACTGTTTAAAAATTGTTGATTTATCCTCATACGTAGTGATAATATCCGAATGTACGACATCTTTATCTATTATAGTAATTTCGTTAAATTTATTAGCAAGAATTATATTAAAATCGTCCAAGAAGTTGTTTGTAACGTCTGAAACGTTGATGGACAATAGAAATTTATTTTCAATATTTACCAGGCCCGGTACGTTAATGATACTATCGCTCCCCGATGCAGATATAGAGTCCGATGCGGATTCGGAAAATGATTTAGACTCCGACGTCGACTCAGACGCCGATATCGACCCAGACGCCGATGTCGACGCGGACTGTGATTCAGACGCGGATGCAGATAGGGAGTCCGATGTGGACTCCGATGCGGATGCCGACTCCGATGCGGATGCCGACTCCGATCCGGATGCCGACGTAGATTCGGATGTCGACGCAGATGCTGACTGTGACTGTGATTGCGATTCACTGTGTGATTCGCTATAAGAGTCCGTTACAAATTTCTCCGCCGGTAGCCCTTGTGTATAAGAAACTCCTTCAACGTCTCGTAACGTGTTTTGTAAAAAGCTGTCCACAAAATTTACAACAACGTGTTCTATTTCCCCTGAACCACTCCCACTTGCTTTTTCTAATTCTGATTCAACGTGAACTCCGTATACGTCTAGGGTGGTTTCCAGAACATAACTAAATGTCTTTGTTTCCACGTCGTAGGAGAAATCTACGAGGACAGTATTCTCTAGATTTTCCGAAAAGCTTCCAATCAACTGAATTAACGAACGTATAACTTGGTCCAGGGCCGCAGCGCCGCCAGACCCGGATCCGGCAGAAACTTCAAAAGTAATGTCGTTTCGAATTTCTCGAATCAAAGTACTTTCGCTATTACTGGCTGATTCGCTTTCGCTATGAGAGTCGTATAATTCCACGGTATTTGTCAGTTCTTCCGCGTCTGCGGCGGCTTCCGAATCTATCGTAACGTTTGCAAATGCACTATTTGAATCGCTTATAATCATTGTAAATGAGTTCATAATGTTATCCGGGTTCGAAAGCGATTGCACGATATATTGCCGTAAACTTTCGGTGACTTCAACTAGTTTCTCTTGTGTCCAAAGACGTCCGTCTTCAGTTAGCAAAATTTTCATTTGTTCGTCAGGAATTGCCACGTTAAAGGTTACTTCGACCCTGTCTGTTCCGGAAACCGCGTTTATGGAACCTAATGTAATATCCTGCAATTGCAATATCACAGGAACGTTTTCTAATATTTTTTGAATAACCAAGCGTAATATTATTTGCTCATTGTCTGATATCGGCAAACTTAAGTTGTAGATGGAAAATCCAGATTCGATAATCACGTCCGGTCTTGTTGGTGGGCTTTCAGAACCCGAATTGGACGTAGAGTTAGACGTACTCTCGCTTTCAGAGTTACTCTGGCTCGTCGAACTACTTTGACTCGTCGAATTTGAAGTGCTTCGACTTTCGGAATTGCTAATACTTCCTGAAGTTGAAACCGATTCACTCTGACTCTGGCTATTCGAAAAGCTATCCGATTGGCTCTGGGATTCTGAATAAGAGTCGAACGCTTGAATCGTCCCCGTTTCTCCCAAGTTTGTTTCGGTTTCGGTTTCGTTTAACGTGGCTCCCTGGTCCCGCAAAGTGCCGGCTAGTAGCCCCCCAGTCGAAGAATCGGTCATGTCGTTCTCAATTGCATATTCTACTGCATTCTCAAAATCTTCAATAAACTCTTCTAACCCCGGTTGGCGTGTATCAATCTCAAAATTGAGCACTTCCCCAATTTCCAGATTTTCAAACATTTCTTCTTTTTCAAGCCTGGATTCAAATCTGAACATGAGCCTATAAAACCCAGTGGGAGCTGTTGAGCCGTACTCCTCGGTCATAAAAACGACAAAGCTAGTTTTGAACGTGTATCTTTTGTTTGCGATTTGCAAAACTACACTGACAGGTTCTGATAAAGGAGAAACTTGAGACCCGACCAAATTTGAAGTTAGCAAATTTCCATTCACAGGTTTTGGAAGATCAATTCCAATTTCCGTGGGATGATTCTCAAAATCAAGCGCTCCAACCGTTTCGTCCACGAAAGCTGCAAATTTGTAAAATAACGTCCCTTCCAATCTAAATGAAATGTTACTTTTCGATCCATAAATATCAGAGTCTTGTATCGCACCTAAGTTATTTCTAACTTCCGAGTTTGGTATTTTAACAGTAAAAACCACTTTTGTTCTCGAGTTTCCGATGTCTTCAAACTCTAATGACACAATATCATCGATTGAGTCGACCACGCCCTCTCTCAAAAGCGCAGTGAACAATGCTTCTTTTATTTCATTTTCCAAACCCGTTCTTTCTTCTTCTGAGCTGGGAATCTCCAGATTATTGGCAACAAATGAAGAAGTTGTCAACAAATTCGGGAGAGGAGGTAGAGACACGGACGCGGAGGCCGATTCACTCATACTATCAGATGCCGATACGGAGCCGCTGTTCGACAAACTACCACTATTGCTGACGCTCGAAGAAAAACTTTCTGAAGTACTGGTGCTTTCGCTTATAGAATTACTGGTACTTTCACTAGTACTTTCTACTGGGGAATGACTTCCACTTTGGGAGTTAGAGACAGAAAAGGAAGCACTCTGGCTGGCAGACCGGCTGTCGCTCCCGCTTTGGCTTACGGATTGACTGTCGCTCTCACTGACACTCGTAGAAGTGCTGGTACTTTCGGAGTCACTTGTCGACGTTGATGTGCTTATCGAATCACTCGTGCTTTCTGAAGTAGATTCAAAGAGTTGTGTAAAACTTGTTACGTTGTCAACGAATTCCTTCGTTTTTTCGGCATCGGGTGTTGCGTCTGTTAAACCTCCGCCCGATCCTGACATATTCAGGAGACCCTGTGTAATTCCACCACCCGAACCGAGGGCTCCATTTACGGTTTCCTTCACAAAATTTTCAAAACTGTTGAGATATGTAGACAGTTCCTCGCTGTCTACTACATGTTTTACGCTATCTTGCCAAGCACACCATTTTTGATACGAGGTGCTATAATCAGTACCGTCGTTTGTGTTCGTGTTGAACTCAATTTTGCCATTCGATTTGTTCTTGATACAACCTTTTGGGAAAGAAGCATGCTCATAAACAAAAACGTCGGTTCCATCAATTCCGTGAATTTCTAGACAGTAAGCTTGGTCTAAAAGTCGAACTTTGCCGCCCGGGCAATCTTGGTCTAAATCAACCCAAAGACCTTCCTTTTCTTCCTCTGCTATGACGCCGTCCCGTACATCCTCCCCGGGAATCTTGACGGTGAAATGCACTTTTATAGAAAAAGTAACTAAGATATTTCCACTTAAATCTACGCCCAATCCAGATCCAGAACCAGAACCAGAGCCGGGTCCCCCCAATAGACTTGAAATATCAAAACCGACCATGTCGTTATCGTCTCCTATAATTCCAGCGTCTCGTAACATATTGGTTACGAGTTCTCTAAGCTCATTTTCATCTTTTAATGAAAGGTCTCCGACGTTTTCGAGAACAAATCCTGATGATACAACGAGATCGGGCACGTTAACCACGTCGCTGGCCGATCCAGATTCGGATTCTGAGGTGCTCCCCGACTGGGAGGTGCTGGTAGATGTGGATTCGCTGGTAGACGTCGACGTGCTCGTCGATTGAGAATCCGAACCGCTCGTGCTCACCGACTCGCTTAAACTGTCGCTGTTTGATTCACTGATACTAGTCGACTCCGATTCCGAATGGGACGACGAAGTAGAATCGGAATCAGAAGCCGAATTACTTTGACTGGAACTTTGACTCTCAGACGAACTTTGGGATTCAAGTTTTTGCAAGATCGTGGTATCATCTAATATTTCCAACGTCGTTTCAACATCAGGCACGGCTTCTACCAACCCCCCCGAGCCTGACATGTTTTTCAAAGCCTGCGTAATGTTTCCACCATCTTCAAGTGCTTCTTCGACCGTGTTTTTAACAAATTCATCAAAATTGCTTACAAATGTTTGTAATTCTTGACTGTCTACGATGTGATTTACATCATCTCTCCATTTGCAAAGTTCTTTGTAATCGGGGTGGCTAACACCTCCGGAACTCTCGTTAAATTCTACTACGCCACTTTCTTTATTTTGTATGCAGCCTGGTGGTTTTGATTCGTCGTTTATTGAATAAGAGTTAAATTTTTGTAGGCAAAAATCCTTTTCTGAATTCGAAACCTTTGTCATTCCGGTAGGACACGTTTCATACGATTCAATGAAAATGCCAAATGAAGCTTCCTCTTCAATAATGTCTTTTCTAAGTTCTACGGCCGGAATATTTAATACAAAAACAACCTGAATCGTTCCTTTTCCCGATCCCACGCCTGAACCGGATCCCTGAATAATCTTGAAATCTACCATGTAATCGGCATTTGTAATAATTCCTGCGTTCAAGAGCATGTTCAGGACTATGTTCTTGAGCTGGATTTCATCCTCATCGGATATTTCAGGACCAACGTTCTCCAAGGCAAATCCAGAAACGATTACCAAATCTGGAATTTGAACGACGTCGCTGTCGCTACCTGACATCGATACTGACATCGACGTCGAATCTGACATTGAATTAGACCCAGAAGTACTTAAGCTTGTACTTTCGGAAGTACTTGAACTTTCGCTGGTTGAAAAACTATTACTCATGGACAAGGACCCAGAAAAACTATCACTCGTTGATAAAGATTCGCTTTCTGAATAAGACACACTGTCGCTGGTCGACAATGAATTGCTACCGCTTGTGGACGTTGAATTCGAAACACTTTCGCTCTCGCTGGTCGAAATGGAGCCGCTAAAGGAAACGCTTCCCGACTGGGATTCGGATCCCGAATCAAATTGCTCATTTAGAGTTGTTTCGATAGGGTCGTCCGAATTAAGAACGGCGTCTTTTAGAGCTCCAGAAGAAGCAGTGTCGATGCCATTTTTTATTCCTCCGCCGCTTCCGATTGCGGTTTCAAGGGCGTCTTCTAATTTGGTTTGGAAACCGGTTTTGAAATCTTCAAGTGAGGTTCTAGTTTCTTGGTAAACTTCTTCGGCTTCTTGCGAATCCAACAATCTATCAAACAAGTTAAATGTCCGAAAACTCCCCGAAAAACCCCAGGGGTGATTGATTCCGTCGGAAAACCCTATCATAACGTCTTGCTTGTTATCTTTATCTAACTCCAAAAATTCTGATGGCGTTTCGACTATTGACGGATTTCTAATGCCCCCCGGAGTTATTGAAGAATTGTCCAGCTTTCCGTCTATATAAATCCCAGCGTTCGCTACACCAATCGCAATGATAAGATGGAATTCTTCGCCAAGTTTGGGCAAAAATGCAGATTTCATTTGGAACTTCTTCAGGTCCGTACACTCGACCAAAATGTACGAATCGTTTACGTAGACTACGAAGGAATGTTGAAACAAGCTTAAAATTTGCATATCGTCCAGTCTCGCTAATTTCACGTTGCAGGATACAGAAAATGGACCCGTTTTAAAACCAGATATTTGCGCAAACACGCCGGAATTACCTAACACGAGGCCGTCGTTTACGTCGAATGCCACGTAAGCGTTTGAATCATCTGACGGTTTAATTTCACTTAGCTCTAGATTTTTCGAGTAATCCACAAGATACTGTCTTGGGGACAATGCAAAACTCCACGCATACGTTGTATCTAAAACAACATAATCCATGGGCGATTCGTCTGTAATCAGTTGGTCCCTTACGCTTGCGGCGGAGATCACAACATCGAAATCAACTTTTGTTTGAACCAAAGTACTCGAACTTACGGTAGATTTGTCAACACCAATCATACTTTCCCCTAACTGTTTTGAAGTGTTTTGTCCATAGTCTCCTAACGTTATGTTTTGTAGTTTATATAATATTTGCAATGCGGTAGTAGTTTCATTTACAGACATATCGGCATCTTTTACGCCCGATAAATTTGAGATTGATACCGTGAGACCCACGTTATTTAGGTTGATAACTCGAGGGGGCATCAACATCAACACAGGTTCTGGTTCGGGTACTGCCTTAATATTTGCTCCCGGTTGTACCATTGTCGCGTAATCTTGAATATCCATAACTTCTTCTATTGTCAAAACTTGGTCACAGATGATGAGAGACGTCATTTCACCCTTTGCATAATGGTTGGCAGCGTGTCCACCAATTTTGAATGAGCTTTGTAATTGATTTGTCTGAGCTTGGTTGATTAACATCGGACAAATGCCATAATATTTACCACCAAGGTAGAGATCAAACGAAGAAGTGTCTCCATTATAAATGTATGTAATCAGTGTGAATTCATCCGGCGATAAAGCACCATTATCTCGAACGCTAGTATTATAAGTTGTGATATTTGCACCACCATCTAGCAACCATAACTGTTTTTCAGAATTTTTTTGAGCAATACGAAAAGCTGGCGATGCATCCATTATAATCGTTCCAGTACCAGTGGACGTATGCGGAGATCCAACTTTGTAGTAAAAACTTATTGTTGCGTAATCAGTAAAACTAGGTACATTCCCCAGGGTATACAAATGATTCGTAAATATTACAGTAGGGCCGTACTCACTTGTTCCCGTTGTTTCAGTCCCAGTAATAATCCCGTTGTTTGAACCAACATGATCTACCAACTGCGTGCTGCTGACACTTCCGTCGTAATAATGTATGATGTGTTGCGTAGCGGCCGGTCTCGTCGGAGCTGAAGGTGCTACGTACGTTCCATCTAAGTGGTTGCCCATGGTACCTTTATTGAAATCATGAACGTGTTTGTAATTTTTAATATCATCTAATGGTTTGTTTTTAATCACCAACGATGCCAAGTCTCCAGATGGTAGTTGGTTGGAATCACCGTGACCAGCAATAAGTTTTTTACCAATTTCCCAATTTTTAAAATTCATAGAGGCACCGCCACCGGTAGATCTATAACCAACATACTTATTGTTTATATAGTACGTAACTCCTCCTGTAGTGGTTGTAGTTGTAGATCCGCTTTCGGCAAAAACAGCAGTGAAATAGAACCATTCGTTGTTTCTAGGGGAATCAAAAGTGTAATTGAGTGTTGCATAATTTCCTGCTACCTTAGCCATAAAACCAGTATCACTCACCATACCAACCCACAATCCCATATGAGCAGCATGTCCACTTTGTTCATGATGAACTTGAATAATATGTCCGCCAGTTTGATCTGGATTATTTACATTTCTCCAAAGGAACGATAATGTCGCCCCGGTTGGGTTCGTACATTCAAGTCTAAATCCTGGATTAGTTATGGTATAATAATTATTTGGCGTGGTTCCATCGTTTGAGCCTAAAGTTACGTAGCTGCCGTGGGTGGCATCCGTCCCCGTAATTGCAGTGCCACCCGCTATTGAAATATCGTCATTATAAACATTATTGAATTTTACTTTGTCAACAAGGCTATTGTTGTTTGAACCGGTATCTCCATTGAATGCCCAAATGGTGCCTTCCCAGAAGCTGGGTGGTGGTGGTGGGGGCGTGTAGCATTTGTTTGACGATCCCAGAGCGCTGGGTGTGCACACGGCCTGGCCCCGCACGCTGAATTCTCCTAGGTAGAAATACATATTTTGGCTACTTTTTTGAACTATTAAAACGAAGAGGTCGTAGCAATCGTCGTAGTTCGCGGTGCCGGGTGTTCCACTCTCGTAACTATTTCCGTAACTATTGCCTACGGTATTTAGATCTATAGTAATTCCTTTAATACTGGCACCCGTCTCTGGCCAAGTTGTCGTTAAAGCACTAAGGTCAACATCAACGCTTTCGTGTAAAAGAACTTTGGAGTTTACGAAAAGATCATTTGAAGCATAAATTCTAAATGATACTGGTCTTTGGCCACTATCTTCGCTGATTATTATTTTTGTCGGGTGAATTCTTGAAGCTAACTTGAGGGAAACGTACCCGCCGGGGTAATCGTTGGGTAAATAACCATCGTAAGCCGTCTGGTGTGCTATTCCACCTTCCCAAACATAGTCGCCGCTCCCATCGTCAATGTACGTATTGGGTCTGTTATGATATAGCAACGAACTTGAACCGACGTCGTGGTCGAAGGCTTTATAAATTCCGTTGCTATATCCGGTAATTATGTCCATAACACCCCCGCCCACATAATGTGGAAGCGTGTGCCAACACGCATTTGCGTAGTGATGCCTGCCCGCTTCGGTGCTATGAATATAAATCGTTTCCGAGGGCCAAGTTTGATTTGGTTCCAAATAAACAGTTGTAGGTACCGAGGTACCCTCTGTCTGACCCATGATAATCATGGAACTTATAAATACTAAGGTGTTGGTTGCTTCGGGAATGATTAAGGCGAATTCGTTGAACATATCTTTTTTTGATGCATTTGCCTGCTTGTCGAAGATGTGAAATCTTCGACCTTTAAAAGCGCCACCATTCGGCATGATCGCTGTTTCCCCTAAATATTCTACAGTTCCAGCGTTAGTCCAAGTTTCGTTACCACCATAAAAGTTATCTTCATAAACTAGTTCCGTTTTCGTTTTCCAGCCATCGTTTGATGCAAATATATGCATTTTACGTATAGAATGTGCCAATGAACTATTATTATTTTGTGCCAATATGAAAATGTCGTTTGGAAAAATCATTTTTGGAAATCTTATTCTGATATATGGACCCTCTACTCCATGAACGCAAGCAAACCCCGCGGTTCGTTGTGTCCCGCCGATTTTGTAAGTAGAAGACAGCACGCCATCAGATCCAAAACCATAGGATCGCCATTTCGTAAGTGGCTGGCCTCCGTAGAGGCCTGACATACTATATTTATCGTCAAAGGCATACACGGCGCTCGCGTTGCTTTGATACGGCGACGTGCACATCCAGTATGTGCCATCCGCGTAGCCGCTTCCGTACACTTGTCGCTCGAGACAAAAGCGATAATCGTATTGCGCATTTCGCGTGTCTTGGAAGATCTTTCCATAAGAGAGTGCCGATAATCCAGGTTCGTTGCTACAGAGTGCCGATCTTGGTGGCCATTGATTGCATTCGCCGAGTGAAATGTTTTCCGTAAAGGGGTTTACGGGGCTACTTTCTGTGCAGTGCTCGTGGCTTGAAAATTCTAACATATTCTGCCCGCCCATGTAGCCATGGTTAGCGCAGTGAAAACTGGCGCTTCCAAAATCACCCTTTACATAAAGAGTGACCCGTCCCGAATAATAGTTTACGGCGTTTATAGCAGATGCGCCCGTTTTTGAAGCCGTGCCGGTGTACCACGAGGTATCCCCATAATATTCTATGTTCGTTCCCGACTGCACGATTCCGATCGGATGTGTTTCTGGCACGTCTTCGAGGATCCACGTTCCTAGTCCGATTTGAACCGCGCCCGAGTATGCAAGATGAGTTCTAGGATTTTTAAATACGTAAATTGAGTCTACCGAAACAAGAATTCTATTATCGCCCACATTAGAACTAGGCGTATCATATGGGGTTGAATCTGAAGAAACTATCTCCTGGCCGTGGAGAATCCACGTTTCAAATTTGACGTAGCTGCTATATCCCTTGTTTATGACTAAACAATAGGTGTCAAACGCGTCTTCCCCGCTCGCTGTCGATACGCCTCCTTTTCTAAAATCAATGCGGTGGCCATGGCAGACGTCCGCCTTGTCAAAGGTTGTATGCGTGTCTGACGAGCCTGCATTTTGTGGATCCGAGATAATATTTCCAGGGTTTTGAAAATAGGTTGGCTCGCCATCAAATTCTTCCTTGTGTTCGTACACGAGGGTCCAATCGTCCGCTTTTTCCGTGAGATAAACTCTACTTGCTTGTGTGCTTGTATCATAGTTAGGCATGCTATCTATGGATCGCCGTCCATATATTCTAAAGTCTTTCAAATTGTGATTGTATTTCCACGATTCGCACAGCGTAATTCCAGTCAGATATATTTGGGTAGGTAGCATGATCCATGCCCACGTTCCAAGATATCCATCTTTAGTATATCCAAGAGTGGGAAACGTCGAGTCGTTTGGATTGTCATCGTATGTACCATCAGAATTTCTATTGAAATTTGTATAGTATCCAAAGGAGCCATCTGACGAACCAGACCAGTAATTTTTTCGCCAAAATACTTTTCCAAAGGTGTTGTTCTGACCATTTTTGTTACGGTCAGCTCGAAACTCATAAGTACCATTGCCATACGTTTCCCCAGACACATTTGCCATTCCACCCTGGGAATAATACAACCCCATACTTGTTCCACTTTGCCCAAGCGTGTGTAAATCAGTATGTGTCGGGCCGAATGGATCGTGACCCCCGTTATTATTCGCAGTTGCATCGGGGTGCGATTGAGAGCCGTCACCATATCCGTTTTCCATGATTGGCCACAAATCAACTGAAGGATATTCTCGCACGGTCGTATTTAGATTGATAATTCCCAGAGGAGGTGGAGGAGAATATGAATTAGAGTCGGACCAGGAATCTTGCGGAATCCCGTCGTCAAACGTGCCCCACCTGGACTCGGGAGCACCACTGACTGCGGTGTTCATAGCTTGGGAATGTTTATGCATTTCTTCCAAGTCTTCAATCGGAATTGCTTTATTAAATACCATGACACTTGCAACGTCTGCGTTAATTTTATTGTTGTTAGATTGACCGAGTTTCCACGACCCATTCCAAGTTCCCCGGTGTCTTCCCAGCATCGTATACATGTGCTTCGCGTTTTCGTAGCATTTTGTCTGCTGACCATCGCCAATGACGGTAATCGTGACCCACTCGTTATAGTTATGCGTTCTCTTCCACCTGGTAGTTGCGCCACTTCCAGTATTTAGAGATTCGTTTAAGTAAGGCGCTGCCCACGAATTCGTTTGCCAATACCAACCGTCGCCGTTGTTCGGCCCCAGATACACAATGCGATTAGTACCGTCCCCGAATAATTGACTCCAATTGGCATCACCGCCCATCGTATCAGACAGTCTGAGGACGATAGATATAGTAAATATGTCTTCCGCTTCTAATTTGGTGTAAAAATTAGTTGGTAATTGATAATGTCTGTCATTCAAAGTGACGTAATTTCCGTAAACTGCATCCGTACCAGTCGTGGGACTTCCGGAATCAATCGCGGATGTATAACCACTTTCGCCGCGTCTAGCCGCCCACACGTCTACAAGAGAGTTGCCACTAGTCGTGCCGTCAAAATGAAGCAGGATGCTGCTCGCGTATTGAAAACCGGGTCCAGACAAGTCTTTGTACAACGTAAAATCACCAAGCGCCGTTTCATACGCCATAGAGCTTTGTAATGCGGTAATTTCTGCTTTTAAACCCGTTATGTTGTTCAATTTATTAAATGTGAAAGACACTTCGGTGGGCACGCTTCCCTGACCATCTGTCTGCGGATCACCTAGTTCAAACGCGGGTTCTATGACGGTATACGAAGCGACCTCGGCTTCTGCTGCTGACGTTATCGTATCCCTCGTGTATGATAGCGTCCAGACTCCCCGTCTTCTATTGTGGACGTTTTCGTTAGTAACAGTTACGTCAGGCCAAGTAAAAGTAAATCCAGCAACGTCTGTAGCTTGCAAGAAATATAATCCAATGACTTCAGGCTCGTCGCCAGGCGCATTATTGGCAGAGATCCAAAAGGTGTTTGGATCTCCGTCGTTAATGTTGTTGTAATGGTACGCGATGTCGTTGTTCAGGAAGGCGTCGGTGCCGCTAGTTTGCTTTGCCCATGGTACGAGGTCAGTAGTTGGAATTGTATTTGCGAAGATTCCTTCGAAAAAGACCATTTTAGATATTTCCAACATTTCAATCCACCCAACAAATGGCCTATCATAATTTCTCGCCGTATTCCCAATGTACATGGTATAACTCAACATTCCCGTTGGTGGGCCAGCGCTAAGGTCATGAGTTGTAGTGTTACCATCGGTTAAATTTCGCAAACTTTCCCAATTTTTAAACTCTGCGGAAGTCTCGTAACATATTTTTAAACTCTGTGCTGAAACATCGTAGTACATGGACATGTAGTAGTGGGTGTCTTGACCAAAATTGCCCGCCGGGCTTTGAGTAGCTATGTTATTGACCAGTGCCGTGTTTTCGTTTAATAAAACAAGATTGGAGTTTTCTAAAATTTCGATATAACCAGTATTACTAACGGGATGGGTGCTAAATGAAAACAACCTGTTTCCGGTACTGTTTGTGGTCTTTTTGAACGAACACTTCAATTCCCAATCGTGATCCCAATCCAGATAAAACTCCTTGTCTTTTGTGTTATCGTAACTCAAGCTATATTTATCCCCGGTGTGTTCAAAAACCGTTGTTGACGCATATTGACTCATTGAAACACTATCTGTTAATTTTGAAGAGAATCTGGGTGGTTGGGACGTGGCGTAATCAAGTTCTTCAAGCGGGATATCCGCGACGTTCAAGGCGTAGAAACAAGATAAATATGCGTTGATTCCACCGCTTCCAGTTTTTCCAATTCTGAAATAGTTTTGGCTATTGGTTGGGACGTCTTCGCCCCAATTGTACGTATGTGTTTGCGTGTCCGTATAAAGCAAAGTTGTGTTCTCGTAAAATTTCAAGGAAGATCCGTCAGAAATAATACTTAACGTGAACCATTGATCTGACCCTACTTCGTGTGATACAGGCAATACCGTGCTTGATACGCTGGTGTTGCCCCCGTAGCCACTATTCCACCCATTCCTAAACTCCCAATACCACCCAATGCCCATGGAGGGTCCTAGACTTTGCAATTTGAAACTCCCGGTCTGTGACCAGTTTTCAAATAAAGTTCCCCAATTCGTATCGTTTTGACTAAATCCCGGTTCAGCCCACATCTTTAATTTGAAAACCAAGGTAAATACGTTCGACATGTCCTTATGTAGCTTGTTTGGTAGGTGGAAAACAGTATCGTCATTACCTAATTTGACGTTGTGCTCCTCTTCATCATCGTAAAACAATTTACTAGAAAGCGTATCTGCGCTTGCCCATTGGTTAGGAGCGTCGTAATTATTGTTTGATTTGTCAATTAGACAACCACCGGAAACACTTCCGTCATAATAGAATATAAATTTAGATTGATCTATACTACTCGCCGAGTCCGAGCCGGAAACACTAGCGCTTTGGGAAGCGCTTATTGACCCACTCGTCGATTCCGAGGCGGAATTACTGACGCTTTGCGAAGCACTTATTGACCCGCTCGTCGATTCCGAGGCGGAATTACTGACGCTTTGCGAAGCACTTATTGACCCGCTCGTCGATTCAGAGGCGGAATTACTGACGCTTTGCGAATCACTTCTTGATTCAGATTCACTATGTGACAGGGATTCGCTCGTTGAAGTGGACAGGGATTCGCTCGTGGACGTTGATTCTGATTCCGAAGGACTGTCGAAGAATTTTAATTGCCCCATATCGTCGTCGGGGATGGCATCCGCGGAGGCATTAATAGACCCTTCGTCTAAAGATAACATGCTAGATAAAGCCTCTCCGCCCGAATTTGTGGCCTGACTAGCTAATTTATTTAGTTTTGCCAACTGCATCAACCCATCCGTCCCCGCACCCCCAACGTCTTCCATGGCGCTATTAACAGCTTTATTAAAATTGGAAATACCATTCTTTAATTGTTCAATCATAGATATCGCGCCGCCGGAACCGCCGCCGGAACCACCACTGGGATTATTTGTGTCTGACATGGCGCCTGTCGCAACTTCGGCTATAACAGCAGTGTCTGTGAAATCGAATCCGCCACCGGTATCAGCGTCGTCGTTGCCTTCGCCGCTTTGCAAGGCCGTTGCCGTAATTGCCTTTGCCAGCAGTTTCATAACGTTCGCCGAGTCGCCGCCCGTGGCTGACGAAATCATTTTGCTTGTGGCAGAAATTTGCATAGCAACCTTGGCGGCGTCATTATTTTCGTCTTTCATGAAATCACGGTCCAAATCGGCTGGATCTAGTCCGAGAGAAGCGGCTACCTGTTGATTAGTTTCCTCCTTCTTCGCTTGTATTTGCTCCATACTTAATGGCGAATCGCTAGCAGCGGCCACCTCCAAAATCTCAATCATGGACGACGCTGAAATGGAACTGAGCGGGGTCACGTTTATGCCATCCGCAGCGGAGCCTACGGCGCTTAGTTCGCCCTTAAATTCTTCTAAAGTAGATATGTCAATAGTTGGAGTTCCATCGGTGCAATTTTTCATTTTAATGGCTACCATGCCCCAGTCGTTTCTCATTTCATATCCACCCACCGCATTCGTTCTCGTTCTCCAAATAAGTTGCATAGTTGCTGCGTCATATATTTCAACACACGCATTAGCCAAGTACCCATCCACTCCCGAAGCTCCCGCTGTATCATACTCGCAACATCCCATTAGAAGAGTATTTTCCTCCGCATCCACTTCTTCGGGGCATGACGATGGGGTGGATTTGACTTCACAATAGTTTCCTTCTCCGGGACATTCATCGTCATCTATGCAAAAGTTTCCTTCGTATTGTCCATCCGCCGCGCATTTAGCATAAATTATAAAACCTCTGGTGTTTCTGGTGTTTTTATCCCCAACAAAATTTGTCGCTTTTGGATCAGTACATCCACCAAAGCTTTCTGATGGACTTCCAGATTCGGATTCGGACATGGACGCAGATTCGGACGTGGATTCGGATTCGGACGTGGATTCGGATTCGGACGTGGATTCGGACACGGATCCCGAGAGATGCGTTTGTATTTGATCCATTGGAATTTTGTACAAATCGGAAAGAGTTAAATTAATTTGTTCTATCAGAGCGTTCTTTTCACTTGTCGATAATACGGATAAGTACAAATTTATCGTCGTAATCACCGATACCTCATGCATGGCGGTTTCCTTTGTAGTCACCCTAAGGTTCTGAACTTCTTCTTTATCCGTCACAACCCCATACGTTTCTAGATTACTAAAAATGACGTCTTTGAGATCATCCAGGTCATCTTCGCTAAAATCTGAAGCCGATACCCCGTCTAGAATAAAGCTCGCTGAGGTAATTACAGTACCTACCACACCCGCGGAGAAACTAGCGCTCTCCGATTCGGACTCGGAGTTCGACAAGGAAGTTGACGTCGACTCTGAAACACTTTGTGACACGGACGCGGAACCCGAATCGCTATCAGACGTAGAATCGCTACCTGATATTGATGTGGATGTTGATGTACTTTGCGATGTTGATGTAGATAATGACTCGCTATTTGATTGGGATTCGGAGTGCGAATCAAATACTTCCTCAAGTGTCATTGTATTTAACTGATCTTTGGTATCGTCGATCAGTATGCTCCATCCTATTTGTGACATACCACTCTTTATTATACCATCTCCAATTAGGGAGAGTATCAACACGTTTTTAATAATTTTTGCTATCGCAGTAATAGAAACTAAATTCGAATCTTTTGTATCGGAGTCTAGATCGTTTAACTGATCTAGAACTATTTCGTTTGGTATTTCTAGCGTAAATTTGGACAAAACCTTGGTCTCCGAAAGAACTTCAAAATCTAAATCCAAAATTCCGGACGTGTTGGATAAATAATTTGAAAAGGTATTATAAATCAAAGTTCGAACGAAATTTTTGTTTGATTCTGTAAAACTCGCTATTGCTCCCTTCATGATAAATGAAGTTGAAATAATAGCACTTCCGACCTCTCGTATGCTTTCAGATTCTACAAATTCTATCATGTTCTCCGGAGAAATGAGTTGAAGTTGATCATACGTTTTCTTTACATCGAGTGCCACGTTTTTAAGAGCCCAGTTGTTTTTGGAAACGTCAAATAAGTGAGACAACCGAGCGCCTTCCAAATATTGAAGACTGAGGGTTCTTAATTCTTCTGAAAACTCCAATGTATCCGAAAACACATTGGTATTAAACCCTATGTTAATTGTCATAGATGGTATGGACGGAATTAAACTTGATTCTAATTTATTAATTGTCGGGGCGTTTCCGTTACTCGATACATGTTTGGTTGCGTAGAAACTATTACCGTAACCCCCGTCGGTTCCACCACCGGTTCCTTCGTCGGTTCCACCACCGGTTCCCTCGTCGGTTCCACCACCGGTTCCCTCGTCGGTTCCACCACCGGTTCCCTCGTCGGTTCCACCACCGGTTCCCTCGTCGGTTCCACCGACGGTTCCACCGACGGTTCCACCGACGGTTCCACCGACGGTTCCACCGGCATTATTCGTTGGGGGTGTTTCTAAAAATATTCCTATTCCGTGTGATATAATTCTTGCACCCGAACCACTTACGCCAATGTCTTCACTACGTATTTTCCGTGGTCCATCTTTCGTGGACCTCCAAGGAATTATGTAGGATCCACTCCGTTGTAGGTAAATAGTGTGCACTGAGTCCCAGAAAACTAATTTAATCGGTCGAGAACCCTTTTTAACACAAAAACATCTTTTATCATCAATGGAACAACTATAAAAATTCGTTTTACTTCCCTCGACATAATGAAAATTTTCGTTGTTTCCTTCGTCGTAATTTTTCTCGGTAAATATAATTCCTCCTGGACACGACAGGTAACTCGGAAACGTTGTATAACTTAAGTCTTCCATTATCGGGTCAAAATTCTCAATGTCTTTGAAAGCCTTGTAATACGCGTCTTTGTACTCCACAACGACTTCGTCTTTGATTTCATCGTAATAAATCAGGTCCTTGTATACTTTGTCCCACAGATTAGAATCTTCAAGTTGATTTACTCCGATATGTATATCTCCGTTATCATAAATATGAACACTGAAATCCCTACCAATACCTTGAAGATCAAAAGACTCTGAGTTGCTTTCGCTCGTACTTTCATATTCGCTTTCGCTCTCTACAGAAACAACCTCGTCGTATGAGAGAAATACATCAGATTTGTCCTTGATCATGTTTCTGAATAATACGGAGATCTCTTCTTTGAACTTTAATTCCCATTTATTAGTGATTTGTTGATGAGCGGCCCCAATAACGCCCAGGGAAAACGAGCCCCTGAACTGTGGCTTACTAACTTGCTTTATGGCGATGTTTACTTCGTAGTCGTCAACCCGAACGGCAACAAATTCATCGGGCAGATAATCTTCTGTCGCCTGCTTTACCGTGCCGAGCGAATTAGCTCTTCTCGTGTTAAAAGATATGTCTTCTTGTTGTTCTAAAACGAAATCTTCGTATGTTGTTATACTTGTTTCAATTTTAGCTTCTTCAGATTTAGCATGTTGTATGGATTTAGATGAAATAAAAGAGTCCACGCTACCATCAGTAAGATTTCCGACGACTGTGTTGAAATTTGATCCCTCAGACGTTATTCGTAACATTGAAGTGGCAAGTTTTTCTTTTGCGTCTAGTTCCGAAGTTAGCAAATATTTCCTCCTCATGAATTTTCCAACGTTAAACCGACCATTGGCGTTTAAATCTAAAGAAATCGTAACGTCAAATTTAAATAAAACTTTATTCTGGTAATACAAGAACTCTTCAGAAGCGTCCGTAACTTTATTACACGGTGAATCACAAGTCATATTTTCGTTTTCACAAGAAGGATCGTAATTATTAAATTCAAATTGTCCTATTACAGCCTGGCCTTGTTTCAAGCACCCAAATTTTATATTCGTAATTTTATCGGCTATCGTTAACAACCCATCTTCCAAAAGTTCGGCCTTCACAGCTCTAAGTAGGGTTTGTTTATCATGCTTTTTGAAATTATATAAATTTCCTGTTAAAACTATTTCACTCTGTACTATGGCAACTTTCCTTTCGACGTCGAACCCCAGCATTCCTTTTAACGTATCCGCACCAGAGTTGCTGTTGTTAACCGTGTAAAAAACTCTTTGAAATATATTGACCGGACACGTTTCTTGTTCCGTGCTTTCGCCGTCGCCGCTACCACTGCATGGTACTTCTTGGGTGGTTTGTGTTAGCTTTAACACAACGATGTCATCTACTGGTACCTCATCGGTATACCCCAATAGTCCGGGATTTGAGTATACTTGTTGAATAATTTTTTTGAATGACAATGTGGTTGGTACACTTTCCGATTTATCGGTTGCCTCGTAGGCGACGTCTACATATCCCTGAAAGGTCATGCCTATCATGGAAGAAAATTCCCTGAGAGCGATTTCTAAAGTATCGTCTATATCAATCAGATCATCTACTGCGATTTCTGGAGAATCTTTCTTTTTTAATATAAACGGAATTGCAGCTCCCGTTCCACCGAGAATTATGAGCAAAATAATAACCAACGCAATAATAACTACATTTTTTTTTCCTAGCGAACCCTTCAATTTAAGACTCATCCTTGATTTTAACAATATAATTTTTTTTGGAATATTGGACGTAATTTTTACATGCTGCAATTTTCGCTAACCCATTTTCTCATGGTAGATAAATCCATAGTAGTCTCCTCATCGTCAGAATTTCCAAAATAGTAAATGTCTGGTGTCGACCCAACAATTCCAAAAACGCAATGATATCCACCATCTCGTAAAAGTCTACATTTGGTCTTGGCCACGTCTCCAAAGTCTTCCCAACAGGACTTGCTTTCAAAAGAAACCCGAAGTGGACCCTTGGACACTACAAAATCTATCGTGTAGTTGTCTTTCGTTTCCTCTATTTCTTTCCCGTTCATTACAACGTCCTGGTAGATTCGAATACTTGCCTCCGGCTCGTGGACAATATTAAAACCTGGAAATAGTTTGGACAGGAACAATTCATGATTTGACTCGCTTCTGCTTCTAAAAACATCAACAACCTCCTCATGGACATCACTTTGCGTTTGAGACCTAAAAAGCTGCAACTTTGTTTTGTTTCCGTTGATGATTGAATCGTTTAAAAGCCACTCTCCCAAGTAGTGGTCCTTTGCATAAGTAGTTTTGTAAAGCCTAAAGGTCCATTTTTTGTTACTGTCCTTCGCTTCCTTTCGAAGCATTAAATCTACAGAGGAGTCCTTTGGAACATTATATTCGAAACATGTCGCATCAACTAATTTGTTTTGCCAGTAATCTCCGCCTGTATCTTTCAGGGCAATAATTCCACCCCCCGTAACATGTTCTTCAACGATAGAATACCAGGATGTTCCTAAACCCGCTGGAACCTCGCTCGAGGATAGTTGGGTACTTTTCCACTTCATCCACGAACTAATTTTTTCGTTTCTGTCGTTTTGAAGCATTGGTATGTATTTGTTCCAATAGACGTCTCGTGCGAGCGGTAGGATTGTATTCAAAAAATAGGACTCGTCGTAATCAATTAAAAATACTTGCGTTTGTGTCGGAATCCAAATGCAAAAATAGCAACGTTTTCGTTTTAACACATAACATCCGAGTTGAATCTGAAACCAATAATTTATCGGAACTGGTCCACTTTTTCCATTCGGCCAGTCGTGAATTCCGTAGATCGGGTCAGATCCTGTTTTGTTTTTATACTTCGGGCTTCCTGGACATTTTATTTCCAAGAGAGATTCTTCTTCTAACTGTCCCGTTTCAGAAAATATTTTCACGTCTCCGTCCGGAGAATAAGCAAGAAACGGTTCTTGTGAATTAATTAAAAGACCAAAATGATTCACTTGAACTGTTTTTGTTGGATTCTTTTCTTCCAAGCACGCTTGAAACTTGTCGCACGCGAAATCTTCATGGTCACTTCCCCACCTTGTAAGGAAGTTTCCTTTAAATGTCGGAAAAATAAGTTCTTTCAACGATTTTTGTTGGCTCTGATATGGAGAAAATCCGAGAATGCCACTAAATACGGATCCGGTAAGACGACCGATTCCATTCGGCCGCCGAGAATTCAGCCACTCGACTGTTCCTTGCTCAAGATTTGAAATATACGTAGCTTGCTCATCAGTGACCTTCAAAAGATTTTCAATTTCTTCTTTTTTTTGGGGAATTTCTTTTTCAAAACCTATTGTCTGTACCTTTCCTTTCTTCTTGTGTGCGTGTGCGGTTGACTTTTCATTCCCGTTTTCGTCAAGCAGCCGTTTGAAATTGAATCCAATGAATGACATTTTTTTTTTCGTTTAATTAGATTTTAAATTTAATTTTAAATTTAATTTAATGACTTTTAAATTTTATATTTATCTAGATATTTTAGTTTAATAAAATGGAAGAAAGTATAACAACGTTGACTTTACAACACGAAAAAAATAGCGTCATTAAATTTACATTGTGGAATATATTAATGTCGACGAAAAAATGTTTTTTTAAATTTCATTTTTTTGAAGGAAAATACATCGCTTTCATAAAATCCAGATCAAGCATCGTGCTAAGGAAAGTTACGGGTAATTCTGATACGAACTACATTGGCCCTTTAGTGAAACAACACCTGGGCGGAACGTACGAGAAAAACGACACTATTATCGTTTTTGCGTCATTCGTTTCGAGCATAAAACCAACGGATTTGAAAGTTTTTTCAATTTCAAATTAATTTATTTAAATATTTAATATTTAATTAGCATTTCTAAATCTAAATCTAAATCTAAATCTAAATCTAAATCTAAATCTAAATCTAAATTGCCTTTTCCGAGAAAAAAAAAGAATGGAAAAAGTCGACGTTGATATCAAGCTTATAGAACCAAAACAAATCCTTAAACATGCTCCGATTCCGCTTTTACGAGAGCGGGCAACGGAATCAAAAGTTGAAGCTCAATACGAAATTATCAAATCGGCCAATAGTTCGGAACTTGTAAAATCCATCCTTACTATGCGACCTCGCTCGTTTGGATCTTTTGTGGCTCCAACTCCCTATTATTTGTACCAGGAAACGGAAACGAAATTATTAGTCCCTCGAATTTTCGGCTTGTTACAATACGGAATTCCATCCTACGATTTAAGAACACCAGAACTCGAAAATTTTCAGAGATGGGAAACGAATCTCGTTCTGAAGCCCTGGCAGGCGGAAGTTGTTAATCACGTCAAGAAGTGCATTTTGACACCACCCCTTCACTGTGGCATGTTGTCTGCGGCATGTGGATTAGGAAAAACCTGCATGGCGATTGAAATTATCTGCCAGTTGGGTATAAAAACCGCGGTTCTTGTTCACAAAGAGTTTTTAATCACACAATGGATCGAACGAATTTCGTCCTTTTGTCCCGGTCTTTCCACGGGAAAAATTCAAGGAGATAAAATGCAAATCGGAAACGTGACGTTGATTATGATTCAAACGATTTGCAACGGGAAATACCCTATCGATACTTTTAAAGATATTCAATTCGTCGTCGTAGACGAGTGCCATCACCTATGTGCGAGTACATTTAACAAAAGCATGCGTTTTTTTAAAGCCAGGTACATGATGGGCTTGTCGGCTACATTAAAAAGATCGGACGGAAACGAGCGTGGGATTTTTTGGCTCTTAGGCTCTCCGGTCGTCACGTGTACAAGAAAATCAAACGATCAAACAGATGAGGAAAATTGCCTTCATGTAAAAATGGTATATTCGGACAGAGACTGCTACGTTCCGGAAATTCGAACGGCCAACAACAACCTTTTATACTCGAAGATGTTAACACGACTCATCAACAAAGAATCTCGAGTTAAAGCTATCTGTGACCAGACACAAGAACTTTTCAAAGAAAATAGAGAAATATTAGTCATTTCAGAAAGAATTACACTCTTGGACGAAATTCAAAAAAGACTGTTACGTGTGAATATTGCAAGCTGCAAATATGTCGGTGAAACGAGCAAAAAAAAGAAACTCGAACGAGACGAACTATCCAAAAAAACGAGAATTATTTTGACCACGCGTGCCATGGCGGCCGAGGGATTTGATCGGCCAGGCATTAGTTCTGTTGTACTAGCAACCCCTTTAAAACAAGGAACTGGTCTCGAACAGAGCATTGGACGATGCCAACGTTTATGCTCCAACGTCACGTCGAAAGTTGTGGTCGATATCGTAGACAATTTCAGTTTGTTCAGTACGATGGCTAAGGGTCGGGAAAATTTTTATAAGCGAAAGGGATACAAAATCACAAAAATCAATTACCAGAATACGAATTCTTTTGGAAACACGACGCAGAACACGCTCCCCCAAAAAAGGAAACCACATTCTTTTTTTTTTCCATCACATAATTAAGAATTAGAATAATTTATTCTAATTTAATTTAATGTACCAGCTCCCGGTTGACGTTTGAAACCGGAAACGGGGCGCACCGGTGAAAGCAGTCGCGCGTCCATACATGCGTCTTCCTTTTCCCCTCCTTCGTAATACGCTTCGGCGGCGGGTGTTTAATTTCTTTGCGTACGTCTTCGGGCAAGAGCGCATTGAAACTTACTTGGCCCTTGGTCGTCGCCGTCTTGATGAGACCCTCGGCCACGAGCTTCTTCATCGAGATCTCGAAGTAGCCTAACAATTGCCACGATCTAATGTCATCGATCGCGGTCGCGTAGTCGGTGTTCCCGGGAGAGTACCCAATGGTGTGAGATTCCCGTTTCAGACGAATGGTGCCGTCCTTGTCTTTCGTGTAGAAGACAAAGGCCCGGAGGACGTGGAAGTCCTCTTCTTCGTAGGGACCAGCAATTCCAATTCCTTTTTCGTTTGTTCCGGCTCTTTTGGACAAGTGGATGAGAAAGGCATTTCGATGCAATCGACAAACTTTTTCTTGGATTTTGAATTCGTCTTCCACGTCGTCGTGGTGTCCGTTCTCGACCTCGCCGATCGCGCGGCGGATCGATGCCTCGGGCCGGTTCTTGGACCGTAGATACAAGCGGTGCG
>Ga0209090_10000354_pt1 | contig 28418 bp, 17 predicted proteins | sample ArcticOcean_MG_C_9_FD_187432 | JGI IMG/M metagenome (GOLD analysis project Ga0209090, IMG submission 187432) | Marine microbial communities from western Arctic Ocean - ArcticOcean_MG_CB2_152 (SPAdes) (version 2) | ecosystem: Environmental > Aquatic > Marine > Oceanic | place: Arctic Ocean... | reverse complement strand
ATATGGTATAAATTCTATATTTTCTGGTTCAAAAGCTAAGGGAACTTTTACAATATCTTCAGCAGTTAGAAGTAATGTTACTTTGGAGGCTGCTTTACTTGTAAAAAATATTTTACAAGACTATTCTGAAACTTTTTCAGAAAAAGATTTACAAACTTCTAAAAGTTTTTTAATTAAGAGTAATGCAAGAGCTTTTGAAACTGCAAGAGCAAAATTAAGAATACTATCCAATATCAGTAGCTATGGTTGGGATGTTGATTACATAAAAAAAAGAGAACAATTTGTGGAGAATGTTACAATAAATGGTATCAAAGAATTAGTAAATAAATATATCAATCCAAATAAAATGATTTGGTTAGTAGTTGGGGATGCAGCAACGCAGTTAGAAAGACTGAAAGCATTAGGTTTTGGAGAACCTATTTTAATTAATTAGAGCCTACATAAACAATTGCTGTTAAAAGAAAACCAATCTTATTTGAGTAGGGTAGTACCAATTAAAAATAACTAGTGAGATTTTTTTGGTTTTTATTTTAAACTAGCTACTTCTAATCCTCGCAAGTAGATTAATAAGGTTTAGATAATTAGTATATTTAAGAATATGAAAAAACTAATTTTAGTTGTTGTACTTATAATAGCTATACTAAATTTCTTATATACTTTTGGTTATCAAGGGGAGCCAATGAGTCAGTTAGAGTTTCTAACCCGAACATTTGGGAGCTTAGCTTTTGGGTTAGCTTCTATATTATTACTAAAAAAGAAAAAATGAAAAATTTCTTAATTCTTCTATTATTTCTTTTTCCTTTTTTATTAACTGAATAAATAGTGCTTATCTTTAATTACTATTTAAAGTGATTATTAATGGATAAAAAATACGATGTAATAATTGTTGGTTCTGGACCAAACGGTTTAAGTGCAGGTATTTTTTTAGCCAAAAAAGGGATAAAGGTTTTGATACTGGAAGGGTCTGAAACCCTAGGTGGCGGAATGCGAACAACTGAATTGACATTACCTGGTTTTAAACACGATATTTGTTCTGCTGTTCATCCAATGGGATTTCTATCCCCCTTTCTAAAAACATTACCTCTTGATAAATTTGGATTGGAATGGATTATTCCCGAAGCTTCAGTAGCTCACCCTTTAGATTCTGGAGAGGCTGTAATTTTATCTAAATCAATTGAAGAGACAGCGAAACAAATGGGAGTAGATTCATCAACATACAAAAATCTGATTCATCCTTTTTCTAAAAAAATAAATGTATTACTAAAAGACACCATGAGACCTTTAGGGTTTCCCAGCGATCCAGCTCTTTTTATTCGTTATGGCTTAAAGGCTATTCAGCCTGCAACATTATTTGCTAAATCTGCTTTTAAAGATGAAAAAATGAAGGCACTTTTTGCAGGATGTACAGCGCATAGTATTTTGCCTTTCAATAAATTATTTACGACAGGGATTGGGTTGTTATTTTTAGCCGTTAGCCACGAAGAAAATTGGGCCATCCCAAAAGGAGGTTCACAAAATCTGGCAAATGCAATGGCGGATTATTTTATAAGTCTTGGCGGAGAAATTCAATGTAACACTAAGATTGATAATTTTAAACAATTACCAGAAGCCAAAAAATACATTTTCGATACCGACCCTATACAATTAGCAACTATTGCTAGTGATCAAATTCCTCTTTGGTATAAACAAAAATTAAACAAATATAATTTTGGCCCTGGTGTATTTAAAGTTGATTTTGCTCTTAATGATCCCATTCCATGGAAGAATAAGAATTGCTTAAAGGCTTCTACAGTTCACATAGGGGGTTCTTTTGAAGAAATTGCCCAAAGCGAAAAAGAAGCTTGGGAAGGAAAACAAAGCGAGAAACCATTTGTTATGCTTAGTCAACAAAGCCAGTTTGATTCAACAAGAGCTCCTAAAGGAAAACACACGGGTTGGGCCTATTGTCATGTCCCTAATGGATCATCAAAGGATATGACTCAAATTATTGAAAATCAAATTGAACGCTTTGCTCCTGGTTTTAAAGATACCATTCTAGCGAAATCCAGCATGAGTCCTAAAGATTTTCAAAGATATAATCCAAACTATCTAGGAGGCGCAATAACAGGAGGATCAGCAGATATTACACAATTATTCACAAGGCCTGTAGCTAGAATTAATCCCTACAGCACTCCCAATCCTGATCTTTTCATATGTTCTGCATCCACTCCACCGGGTGGCGGTGTACATGGGATGTGTGGTTTTTATGCAGCTAAAAGTGTATTGAGATCAATACAAAACTAATTGTTTTACTCCCAAGGCTGAATGTCCTTTAATGCTCTAGTATTTCCTGTGCCTTTTTCAATCAAACCATCATGAGCATCATAAATACGATATTCTAAATTCTGTGTATGAAACTGAGGTGATTCTACCATAATAACTCGCAACTGTTCTGACTTATAATTACAACGTTTTTGAATGGAGTTTAAAAGTGTTTCATTATGCAAATGGCCATCACCAAAATTCCAACCCACAACTTCACCAGCAAGAGCTTCGCCATCAATCCAACGATAATCATGAATAGAATCAATTGCTTTTGGCACTAACTGATTTATCAATCTTCCAGGTAAGTGCATTAATCGAAACCCTAAAATCATTGAAATAATGCCTTCGGCAAAATCAGTTTCATATAATTTTTCCATTTGCACCAAAACATCTTTTGAAGTTTTAGGGATCTTTTCTTCGATTACATCCTTAGCATCACCCTTAAAGAGCCATACACTATATGCCCATGTGCCGGCATAGTATCGCATTGATAAAAGAAAGGATATATACTTTGGAAATAAGTTGCCTAAAATTGGAAAAATAAATAATGAGAGTGATAAGACAGCAATCAATATAGGGGAGCTTATATCTAAAGGATTAAAAGCAGGATTTCCATAAAACAACATCCAAGCACCATAGACCATAATAACATTCCATTCGAGAGGTACACCCATGGGAAAATTAGCGAAAATAAAAATATGAAAAAGCGTTATTGCAATTAAAGCAAAGAAGGTAATCTCTGCATTACCCATAAAAGTAATTAAAAGTATAGGCATTACAAACTCAATGAACGTTCCAAAATGTGCCATATTATTTGCTTTACGGCTAGGTCGTAAATCTTCTGGGTAGGATTTAAAAAGACTCTTTTTGAAGTTGTCAAAACAGGAAGGAATGAAAAGAACACTATTACTAATCATAACATTTACTGCAGAAGTAAAGTTGGGTGTTAATTTGGAAAAAGCAGCCCAAAACCATATTCCGAACCAAATAATTTTTAAACCAGCTCCTGTTTCTAATGGAAAAAGAAAACATACTGCCATGGGTAAATAAATATCACCTCGTGCTGCTAAAAATATAGTCCGATCTAAAAGACCACAGATAAGTAAGAGAATAATCACTGGAATTACGATACTAGGCGTAATGTCAGAAGCTACACAAACACGAATTAAAGCTATTAATAATAACAAATACAATCCTATATCTAACCAATTTCTAGAATCATTTCCCAAAAATGGGATTTTGGGAAATAATGGGACTTTTACGGTTTTTGGACGTAAAAAATAAGTGATTCCACCAATAATGGGAGCATAGCGACCAGTTAAAGGGCCACTGGCTCCACCCAAACCAATAATTTCAATAAGAACAGTCCAGAAAATAAATTTACCAAGAGCTTCAGTTTTTGTCCACCACAAACTGAACTCGGAAATACCTCCTAAATCATTTGAAAAAGAACAAAACCAAAAAAACATAAAAACATAAAATATGATTTTTATAAAATAAAAAATCGTAACAGATATTGGAGAACCATATCCTTGTAAAGCCCAGTTTTGACAAACTTTTTTAGCACGCTCTGTGTAGGATTTCTTTTTCCATTCTTGGTAATCGTAAGATAAGGGCATTGGTTTTAAAAACTTTTCTAGGGGGGTCATTGTAGTTGCTGTTTTTGATATTGAAAAGGAGATTTTTAATCCAAATCTTAAAAAAATGAATGATGTTTTAGCTAATGTATTAAACTAATTTAATAAGAAGTAGTTTATTATGCAAATCTGTTTTCAGGGGTATTTATTTTCCAACTCTGAATCCCAAAAAATACCATTTCTAAATTTACTTTCTTTAATTTTAAACATGGATTATCCTTCGAAAATTACAGTAGCTTCATCTTGATGCCAGGTCAAATAATTCCTTTCATACAACTTGTCTACGTTGTTTCGTTTAATTTTTAAAGTAGGTGTTGTCAAACCATTTTCGACAGTCCACTTGTCTTTAACAATAATTAGGGTTGATATTTTTTTGTATCCAGCTAATTGCGAATTGACTTTTTTCAGAAAATTACTTAGATAGGATTTGATTTCTTCTTGAGACTTTGCAAGTCCAATTTCAGACATAACCCCTAAACAAATAGGCTGGGAAAGCCCTATACCAGCAACGCAAATTTGTTCAAATTCAATAATATCAGCAAAATAGCTTTCTAAAACGAAAGGTTCAATATATTTACCTTTAGAAGTTTTAAAGATGTCTTTAACTCGACCGGTAATGAATAAGAATCCTTCTTCATCCAAATGACCTTGATCTCCAGTATGGAGCCATCCATCTTTTATGACTTCTGCGGTTAATTCGGGTTGCTTATAGTATTCCTTCATCATAAAAGGACAGCGCATTAAAATTTCGGAAGTTTCAGAATCAATTTTTAATTCTACTTCTGGTTGTGCGATTCCTACAGACCCTACTTTCCCTATCATATATGGCTCAAGGTGCGTTGTAATGGCACAGTTTTCAGTCATTCCATATCCATTTGTGATCAAGACTCCAATTTTACGATACCAATCTTTCAAAGATTCTTGTAAGGGAGCAGCTCCAGAAACTATGCCTCTGGCTTTACTCAGTCCCAATTTTTTCTTGAATTTATTTTTCAAGATCCATGACAAAACAGGTATTTTAAGAAGCTTTTTAAGTTTTTCCTGAGGATGTCTGGATAAAATTCTCATTTGAAATTTAGTCAAAATTCTAGGTACTGCAAAAAATAATGTTGGTTGTGTGTCTTGTAAGTTTTTGGAAAATGTATCCATACTTTCCGTAAATGAAATGGTTCCTCCATAACAGAATACTGTAAATTCAATTACAATGCGTTCTGCAATATGACATAATGGTAAATAAGAAAAGAAGGAGTTGTTTCCGTTGAAATCTATTTGAAGTTCGTTTGACTTTAAAGTAACTAACTCAGTTCTAGAATTGGCTAAGTAATCCAGTACTACTCCTTTTGGACTTCCTGTAGATCCGGAAGTGAAAATAATGGTCCATACATCACTCAGTTTAGGAATGTGAGGGGTTTGTAAAGGTTCGAATTGATTGATAAAGTTGAACCATTGATGCCCTTCGTTGATATTTGAATGGCCAGTATAATTTGGGAATGCAATTATGGGCATACCTTCAGGAACACCATATTTTTGCTCTTCCCAGTCTTCTACTTTTCCAACAAATAATAGGTCAACATCACCAAAAGTAACTAAGTTGTTTATTTCTTTTGAGTTCAGATTCGGAAAGAAAGGTATACTGATATATCCAGCCATCATAATAGCTAAATCTGCAATAATCCATTCCCTACAATTTTTTGAAACTAAACCTATGTGAGCATTTTCTCTGAGCCCCAAGGATTTCAAACCTGTAGCTAGTTTTCGAGCGTATTGCCCAACTTCTCCCCAAGTATAGATTTCCCAAACATCCCCAAAAGGTTGTTTTAAAAAAGGTTTGTCTCTTAGTTTATCTTCCCAATCGTAAAATTTAAAATCATATGTTTCTGATGTATTCATATTTAATTCAGTTTCTTTTTTTATTACCATGCCAACGGCTAGTTCTACCAATGCGGCATATAAAATATAGTTATTTTTTGTTAATTCATCATAAAAAAAAATTGAGACCTCCACATTTATAAAAACTAAATAACAAGCTAAAAAGTTTGTCTATTTTGATTGCACTGTGAAGTGAGTTAAATTTAGGAATTGACTTAGCAATACATCTACTATTTATTTGTAATAAACTAAAACATAGGCATATCTTCTTCTTTTAATTCAGACACTCAGAACCTCACTGTTATACATCATTATACAAACACCCCCCGTCAAAAGAAAACCGATATTATTTAAGTAGGGTAGAGACAATTAAAAATTACTATTGAGATTTTTTGGGTTTTCAGTAGTACTGGCCGTACAATAATCGTACAAGTTTTAAAAAGAAAAACCTAATCACTTGTTTATAAAGTAGTTAGGGTTTTACTAAGCGGAGAAGAAGGGAAGCCAACCGTGCATTACTTATTTAAAATACCTTCTAAAATCATACATTATATCAGGAAATTGCAATCACCATTCAGATGTCCAAGCATTTTTGTTTTCCATTTCATTTAGATTGATACAGCCTAGTTGATACCCAGGATTAGGGTTGTAGTTTAGGATATTCTTACCAATATACTCTGAAGTTTTATAGCTAAAAACAGTTAAGTTTCTTATTTGATCTAGGATTTGGTAATTAGAATTTTCTTTTTTAAATCCTAAAACTAATTCATCAGATATTTCATTTTTTGTTAGATCAATTATCTCTTTTTTATATTTTTTTTCTAAATAAATAATTAAATCTTTAAGCTGAGTTTTAAAAGCATACTTAGCCTTGTCATCTAATGTTTTGTAAAGAAATAGATCAATGAAGTTTGTAATTCTTATTTCTTTCGCACCTGGAGTTTCTGATTTAGGGATAATTATTTCTGTTAATTCATTCAAGAAACTAAATTGATTATTGTTAAAAAAAACAAAATTTAAATCTTCATTTTTATGACAACTAGTTAATAGACTGAAAACAGAAGAGTTGATTGTTATAACACCACTTCCATAAAGAATATTCTTGATTAATTCTCGTCTTTTCATTATAGGTTTTTCTTTTTAATTTCAGATACTGCATAATTTGCTGCTCTAGCCGTTAAAGCCATATATGTCAATGATGGATTTTGTGTAGCTGATGAAGTCATACATGATCCGTCTGTAACAAAAATATTTTTCACATTGTGAATTTGGTTAAATTTGTTCAGAATTGAAGTTTTTGGGTCTTTTCCCATTCTTGCTGTTCCCATTTCATGAATTCCGCCTCCAATTGTAGCATTACCATCAAAAATTTTTACATCATGGTAACCTGCTAACTCTAGCATTTCAGCAGCTTGGTTGTTCCAATCCTTTTTCATTATTTTTTCATTTTCCTTAAACTCTGCATCAATAACTATTGTTGGTAAACCCCATTGATCTGTTTTTTCATAGTTTAAAAACATTTTATTTTCGTGGTAAGGTAGAACTTCCCCAAATCCACCCATTCCAATCGTCCAATCACCTGGCTTTAAAATTTCTTCTTTAAACTTTTTTCCAAAACTAATTTCATTAATCACACTACTCCAATCAGACCTAGATGCGCCTCCTTGATATCCATATCCTCTTAAGAAATTTTTGTTTATTGATTTTTGATCTATATTTCTAAACCTAGGTACGTAAAAACCATTAGGTCTATTTCCATAATAATACTTGTCTTTAAAGCCATCATATTTACCACTTGCTCCACTACCCAATTGATGGTCCATTATATTGTGACCTAATTCACCTGAGTCATTACCTAATCCATTAGGAAATCTTTTGGATCTTGACTGCAACAAAATTGCAGAAGATGCGATTGCTGATGCACATAGAAATATAATTCTAGACTGATATTCAATTACATTTTTTGTTATAGAATCAATAACTCTAACACCTTTAGCTTTTTTAGTTTTGTCATCGTAGATAATTTCACTAACTATAGAGTTAGGTTTAAGAGTTAAATTACCAGTGTCTTCTGCAAACGGAAGGGTAGAGGAGTTAGAACTGAAATAACCTCCAAATGGGCAACCTCTATCGCATCTGTTTCTATGTTGACATTTTGACCTTTTGTTAGATCCAATATCTTCTGTTAAATGAGCGACCCTACCTATTGTTAATAATCTATCAGAATAATTATCTGAAATAGAACTTTTAAGATGCTCTTCTAAACAGTTAAGTTCCATTGGCTTTAAGAATTTGCTGTCAGGAAGATGTTTTAAATTTAGTTTTTCTCCACTAACTCCAATTGTTTTTTCTACATAATCATACCAAGGCTCTATATCTTTATATCTTATTGGCCAATCTACGCCAAAACCATCTTTTGCATTAGCTTTAAAATCGAGGTCACTCCACCTGTAGGTTTGTCTCCCCCATATTAAAGACCTTCCCCCAACTTGAGATCCCCTAATCCAGTTAAAAGGTTTGACTTCATCATAATCATGTTGAGAATCAACATTATAAAAATGTTTATTATTTTCACCCATTCCCCACCACCTAGATTGTTTTTTATAATCTACTTTATCTTTATTTGATAATCTTCCTCTAAGTTCTGAATCCCATGGATCTTTATGCATTGTAGGATAATCTTCAATGTGTTTCACCATCCTTCCTCTCTCAAGAACTAATGTCTTTAAACCGTTTTCACAAAGTTCTTTTGCAGCCCATCCGCCACTAATGCCTGAACCAATTACTATAGCATCAAATTGATTATTTAAATTATTTTTCATATTTCAACTACTCTTTTTTTTACATTAAAAAATGGAATTCCCAGGGATTTAAGTTATAATTTTTATTTAAATGGATGCTTGTGTTGTTTATTAAACTTGTATAATCACCATTTAAATTTAAAATTATTTCTTGGCTTTTATCGGAAAGATTTGCTAAAAAATACATTAACTCCCCATTATTTTCTCTTTTTAATAAAATAACATTAGAATTGTTAGTTTCAATAATTTCAAAGTTTACGCTATTTTCAATGTGTAGTACTTTATTTTCAGTTTTAATTTTTGCTAGTGTTTTATAGAAATCAAAGTATTCATTATTTGGTTTTGGAATAAAATCTTTTTCAAAAAACTCAAGCCTTTTATTTAAACCATATTCTTGACCATTATAAATTAATGGCATTCCTGGAAGGAAATAAGTCAAAGCTGAAAAGGTTTTAACTCCTTCTCCAAATCTTTCAAAAACTGTAGAGTTCCATGAGTTTTCATCGTGGTTACTTGTAAAGTTCATCAAAATGTGTCCCTTACTGTAAGACTCATTGTTTGTTCTTATATTGTTGATTAAATCTTTAACATTATTTTTATTTTTTCCTATTTCGTTCAAGATATGATGTCCTGCCCAGCTATAGCTCATGTCAAATAGTTCAACTAATTCAAAGCCACCTGGATGATATCCATCAGATTCTGCAAGCATAAAAACATTTTTAATTTTATTTAATCTAATAATAACCTCTTTCCAAAAACTTACAGGGCAGCCATGTGCGGCATCAGCTCTATATCCATCAATATTGTGTTTTCTTATCCAGTACTCCATTGCTTCAATCATTTCATTTTGCATTTCCAAATTGTCAAAATTTAAATCTGCAACATCTTCCCAACCCCATGGTTCTCCTGTTTCTGGATTGATAGGATCTGTTATCTCGCCTTTACTGTTTTTTGTATAATAGTTTGGGTTATTTTCTATCCATTGATGATCCCACCCTGTATGATTTGCAACCCAATCTAATATAACATACATGTTATTTTCATGCGCAGTTTTTATTAAATTATTAAAATCATCTTTATTCCCAAATTCAGGATTAACTTCCTTGTAGTTGGTAATAGAATAATAACTTCCCAGAGTGCCTTTTCTTTTTGTTTTTGAAATGGGATGTATAGGCATTAACCAAAGTACTTTAACTCCTAAGTCTTTTAATTTGGGAATGTCTTTTGTGAAATCATTAAAAGTTCCTGACTCTGAATATTGCCTAATATTGACTTCGTAAATTATTCCATCTTTAATTGTTTCTTTAGAGAAGTTATCTGTTAATTCAATTTGTTTTTCACATGAAACCAACGAAAATATTAACATGAATAGTATTTTTTTTTTCATCTTTTAAATTTTAATAACTTCTAAGTTATGCTTTGAATTGTTAATGTATACTTCAAGTTCTTTTCCTTTTATTAATTTAACATCTACTTTTGAAGAACTAACTTCTATTTGAATAGTTCTTTTTCTGAAATTTATTTTAAAACTATATTTTTTCCATTTTTTTGGAATTTCTGAATTTATATGTAGAAAGTTATTTTTGATTTTAACACCCCCAAAACCTTCAACTATACTCATCCATGCTCCAGCCATTGATGTTATATGTAAACCTTGATTTAATTCATTGTTATAATCATCTAGATCGAGTCTGGATGCTCTTAAAAAATAATCATAAGCTTTATCTAATTCACCTATTCTTACAGATAGAATAGAGTGAATGCACGCAGATAATGACGATTCATGCACAGTATATTTTTCATAAAAATCAAAATTACTTTTTATTTGTTTTAAACTAAAGTGATCCTCAAAATAGTATAGCCCTTGTAACACGTCAGCCTGTTTAACATAGGGAGATCTTAGTATTTTGTCCCATGACCAATTTTGATTTAATGGTCTTTGGTTTTTAGGAATTTGAGAAGCAGGTATTAATTCTTTGTTTAAAAAATTATCATTTTGAATAAACACATCTAATTCTTTCGAATAAGGTAAAGAAATATTGTTTTCAATTTCAATCCACTCTTCAATATCCTTAGTTTTTAAATTTGTTTTATTTAATATGTTATTATAATCCTTTTTATTTTCAGATAAAATTTTATTTAAGCATTCTCTTGTGTATTCTAAGCACCATTTAGCGCTATAATTTGTGTACCAATTATTATCAACATTATTTTCATATTCATTGGGCCCTGTAACGCCTAGAATCACATATTTATTTAGTGGTTTTGAAAAACTAACTCGCTGTGCCCAGAACTTAGCAATTGCTATAAGAATATCTATTCCTTTGTTAATAATAAAATCAAAGTCGTCACTGTATTCAACGTATTTTTTAATTGCTTGTACAATTGCAGCATTTCTATGAATTTCTTCAAAAGTTATTTCCCATTCATTATGGCATTCTTCTCCGTTTACAGTTACCATCGGATATAATGCTGCTCCTGAATATAATCCTATTTTTTCAGCATTTTTAATTGCATTTCCAAGTTGATTGTAACGTTGTGTAAGTAAATTTTTCGAAACATCAGAATGCTTTGTTCCAATATAGAAAGGAATGCAATATGCTTCAGTGTCCCAATAGGTTACACCTCCATATTTTTCACCCGTAAATCCTTTAGGTCCAATATTTAATTTAGGATCATTTCCATTAAATGTTTGATTTAATTGAAAAATATTAAAACGTATTGATTGTTGAGACTTGCTATCACCACTAATTTCTATATCAGAATTCAACCAGATATTATCCCATTCTTTTATGTTTTCTTTTAAAAGCTCATCAAACCCTAATGCGGAAATGACATCTAAATGATCAACAGCTTTAGTCTTTAAATCTTTAGTTAGTACATCATTGTTATTTGTGTAACCACCATATTTATATATTGTTAATTCATCGTTTTTGTTTAACGTAAAATAACTTTTGCTTCCAATTAATTTATCATCATTTGAATTAACATATTCAGATGAAGTTAACGTATTGTTTATATGAAATTTGGTTCTGAAAAATGTACAAATTTCAAAATTTGTATTCATTATTTTGGAATGCACTAAAGATTGATTTTTATCAGTTTGGGAGTTGATAGTTTCTATAAATGATTCATTCCAATTTGAATCACTATTTTTTACTTTTAAATCAATACAAGGAAGAACGGAAATTTTGGTATCGTTTTGTAGAGATCTTATAGAGTATTTTATAGCCCCAACATCTTTTCTTTTTACTGAAAGAAATTTCAATGAGGAAACTTTTAATCTTTCCCCATTTTTCATTTCAATTGTCATTTCTCTTTTATACCACCCTTCCTTCATGTTTAGTTCTCTTTTAAAAAAACTTACTTCACACGTGTTAAGGTCTAAAACTGTACCATTTATTTTTATATTAATTTTATTCCAGTTAGGGCAGTTGACCATTTTTGCGAAATATTCAGGATATCCTTTTTTCCACCAACCAACTTTAGTTTTATCAGGAAAATATATTCCGCTTATATAATTTCCTGTTGATTGTTCGCCGCTATATTCTTCTTCAAAATTTGCTCGTTGACCAATTTTACCATTTCCTATACTAAAAACACTTTCTGAAGAAAGGATGTTAGAGGTCAAAAATCCCTTTTCAATAATAGACCATGGATTGATAATATATTTTTCTTTGATCATTTTTGAAACATTTTTAATTTTATTTCATTAAACCCACTGTATACTTGGTTAGCTATTTTTAATTCTTTGGATTTTCCAATCCCTACGGTAAACATATTAATAGCATTTCCAGCTTTAATTCCTGCAGAAGAGTCTTCAAAAACAACACAATCTTCAGGTTTAGTGTTAGTTAATTCAGAGGCCATAATAAATCCTTCAGGATCTGGCTTACTTTTTTTAACACTATTTCCATCAACAATTACATCAAAAAAATGAGTGAGTCCTAGCTTATTTAGTATGTGTTTGGCATTCTTACTAGAAGAATATAAGGCTATAACATGATTTTCTTTTTTTGCATGTACTATAAAATCATAAACATTCCCAAGAATATTATTTGAATTTAATTTAGAAATAAGATCTAGATATAATTTATTTTTTCTTTGTAATATGTCATTGTACTTTAAAGAGTCAATTGATGTATTCGCCCATTTTAAAATTTTATCTAAACACATTGATCTGCTAACACCTTTTAATTCTTCATTTTTCTCTAAGGTTAGATGGTAATTAAATTCAGCAGAAATAATTTTCCAAGCTAGGAAATGAAACTCTTCAGTATTTGTTATTACTCCATCTAAATCAAAAATAAATGTTGGAAATTTCATATTAATAGCTAATTGTTTTTTTATCTGTTATTAATAAGTTTAATAGACCTGCAATGATTAAAGAAATGCCAGCAATGACCATTGAGAATATTGGCTTGTCTCCTAAAATTGATGTAAGAAAATTGATTCCTCCAATAGCAGCAATTATTTGTGGAATTACAATAAACATATTAAAAATACCCATACTGGTCCCCATAGAATCTTCATTAACCGAACTCGATAACATAGCATAAGGCATTGAGAGTATACTTCCCCAAGAAATTCCTATTAATGAAAACGAAACCACTAGCCAGCTATGATTTGTTATGTAGAACATTGATAAAAAGCCTATTCCTCCTAAGATTAAAGAAGATAAATGAATGTATTTTCTGTTTATTTTTCTTCTAGAAGTGTAAAAGGTTAAAATCAAGGCGAAAACCATTGACGAAAGTCCGTAGGTTCCCATATAAGATCCTGTCATATTAGAAGCATTCTGAAATTTCAAATTTTCAGAATTATATTGGATTACTTGGTTCGGTTGATTAAAATCAAAGTCTGAAATTATTGGAATTGGAGAATTAAAAATATGTTCAGTAATTGCAGGGTTAGCCATACTCCACAATGTAAAAAAGGCAAACCAACTAAAAAATTGAATTACTCCAAGTTTTTTCATAGTCATTGGCATTTCATGAAAATGATTTAAAAACTCTTTAATTATTTGTGAAAAGTTTTTCTTTTTATTTTCCTTAAATATTTTAAGGTTTTTCGGAGGATATTCTTTTGTTAAAAAGATGGTGTATAAAATTGATGACATAAAAACTATTGCTCCTATTGTAAAAGCAACTTTCACTGAATCGGGAACAATTCCTTGAGCAGCTTCATTGCTTACTCCAAGGCTGCTGACAAAAGCTGGTAAATTACTAGCAATCCAAGTTCCTATGCCTATTACAAGTGTTTGTGTTACAAAACCATATGACCTTTGGGAGTCAGGAAGCTTATCAGCAACTAGTGCTCTAAATGGTTCCATGCTAATATTTATAGAAGCATCTAGAATCCATAAAAAGCCAGCAGCCATCCATAAGGTTGATGAATAGGGGACAAAAAATAATGCAATGGAACTTAAAATGGCTCCAATTAAAAAATATGGTTTTCTTCTTCCAAGAATAGGGTGCCAAGTGTTATCACTTAAGTATCCTATTATTGGCTGAACAATCAACCCTGTTAAAGGAGCAGCAATCCAAAGTAATGGAATGCTTGACTCTTCAGCTCCTAATGTTTGAAATATCCTGGACATAAATCCACCCTGCAGAGCAAATCCAAATTGAATTCCTAAAAACCCAAAGCTCATATTCCAAATATCCCAAAAGCCTAATTTTTTCTTCATATAATATTTTTAAAAAAATATTAAACACTAATAACTTTAGTGATTAAATATAATTTTTTAATAAAAAAACTAATTTATTTAAGTATATGAAATAACAAAGAATTTAACGCGAAACGTTAAATAGATATAATCAAAACTATAAACCAGTTGAGAAGTGGATTTATAATATTGAAAGACAAATATATATATTATTTTAATTTAAACTATAAATTTAGGAAGATTCTCTTTTTATAAGAGTACATTTTATAATTTCTGTTTTAAAATCTGAACTATTTGATTTTCCTGTTAATTTATCAATTAATAGTTCAGCAGCTTTAGTACCTATTAATTCTCCATGTTGACTTATTGTTGAGAGTGATGGAGAGGAATATCTAGATATTACACCATCTGTAAACGAAATAATTGCTATCTCCTTTGGTACAGAAACCTTATTTTTTCTTAGTACTTTCAGAGCAGATGCAGCATATATTTCATTTACTCCTAGAATTGCATCGACAGTTTTATTTTTTAAAATATTTTCTAATTCTGATTCTAAAGAATTCATTTCTGTGTGAGAAGATTCTTTGTCTGAAACTTTAATAATCAAATCGCTATCTGGAATAATATTATTGTCTTTTAGAGCCTCTAGATACCCTTCAGTCCTTAATTTTCCAACACTAATGTAATCTTCTGATGTAATTAATAATATATTTTTTCTATTATCATCGATTAGATTTTGAGTAGCTAACTTCGCTGCCTCTTTATCATTAACAATTACTTTATCGCAATTTAAATCATGTATCACTCTATCAAATAATACTACAGGAATCCCTAAATCTATACTTTCCTTAATATGGTGAAAGTCTTGTTTCATTAAGCTTTCTTTAGCAATCGACATTATAAACCCATCTATATGGCCATTTGCTAAAGTCTCCATGTTTAATACTTCTTTTTCAAACGATTCATTTGAAACCGCAATTATAACATTATAACCATTTTTAGCAGCATATTTTTCAATACTATTGATTACAATTGAAAAAAAGTGATGAACAATTTCAGGTATAATTACACCAATAGTTTTAGTTTTTCTGTTTTTAAGACTTAAAGCAATATTGTTTGGCCTATAGTTATGAGCTTTTGCAAATGCTTTTATTTTTTTTCTTGTTTCAGCTCCAATTTCAGGACTATCTTTTAAAGATTTAGATACTGCAGAAATAGAAACATTAAGTTCATTTGCAATTTCTTTTAATGTAATACGTTTTATCATATTCTTAATTAATAGCCGAATTTATTATTTTTTTATTAAATCCATTTCTTTAATTTAAACAATTAATAACAATAACAAAAGTTATTAACACTATAACGTTGTAGTTTAAGACATATAACGTTGTAGTTAACAACGCATTTAATTACACTTGCTGTTAACTATTATTTAACATAGATTCGTTAATGAGAAGTGGGTTTTTTAACTAAGTAAAAAACAAAAAAATGATAAAAATTTTTATAAAAACGCAAGTTTTGGTTTTGCTTTTTCTTTCATTAGGAATTTTTGCTCAACAGAATGTTTCAGGTTTAGTTACTGACACACAAGGTAATCCTTTACCAGGTGTGAATGTGATTATTCAAGGAACATCTATTGGAGTTTCTAGTGATTTTGACGGTAATTTTCAGATTAACGCTGAAAACGGTCAAATTCTAGTATTTTCTTTTATTGGTTATAACAATGAAGAAATTACTATTAATGGAACAATTCAAAATGTAGAAATGACAGAATCTGATTCAGAGTTAGATGAAGTTGTTGTAACTGGTTATGGGACTACAAGAAAAAAAGATTTAACTGGTGCCGTAGACTTAGTTTCTGAAAAGGACTTTGCAAAGGGTTCAATTGTGTCTCCTCAGCAACTAATGCAGGGTAAAGTTGCAGGTGTCTCCGTTGTGTCAAATAGTGGTGCACCTGGTGATGGTGCTAATGTTTTAATTAGAGGAATAGGTTCTTTAAACCTTAATTCAAACCCTCTTTATGTTGTTGATGGTATTCCACTTGATTCAGGTGGAGTAGGTGGTTCAAGAAATGCACTAAATGTTATTAATCCTAACGATATTGCATCAATAAGTATTTTAAAAGATGCTTCTGCTACTGCAATTTTTGGATCAAGAGCGGCCAATGGTGTAGTTATGATCACAACTAAAAAAGGAAAAACTGGAAAAATGAAATTTAATTTCAGTTCTAGATCTTCTTCTTTTAAACCAGTAAATTTTGTTGATGTTTTAAGTGCTAAGCAAATGAAATATGCTGTTCAAGCAACTAAAGATGCAGATTTTATTTCAAGATTGGGTTCAGCGGATACAAATTGGCAAAATGAGATTTATGAAGTTGCTTCTGCTCAAAACAATAGCTTTTCTGCTTCTGGTGGATTAAATGGAATTCCTTTTAGAGCATCTTTAGGTTATACAGATCAAAATGGTATTTTAATGGGTGATAATTTCAATAGAGTCACAGGTTCATTTAATATTGCGCCATCGCTTTTAGACGGTGATTTAAGGCTTAATCTTAATGCTAGATATGTAAGATCAAATAACGATTTTGCTAATAGAGGAGCTATTGGTTCAGCTATTTTTTTCGACCCTACTAAACCAGTTAAAGGAAGTAACCCAGGTCAGTTCGCAGGTTATTATACTTGGTTAGATTCTTCAGGAAAAAAGTTGGCTTTATCACCAACTAATCCAGTTGCACTGTTAAATTTAAGTGATGATGAATCAACAGTAAATAGAATTATTAGTAATATTAAAATTGATTATGACCTTCCGTTAGATGGATTAGTAGCAACTGTAAATGCTGGTTACGATCATTCAAAAGGTGATGGTTTTAGTTCTGTGGATAAAAACATGCCCACAGATTCAGCTGGATTCGATGGAAGTAAAAATGATTATTTAAATGAAACAACTAACTTGTTGTTTGATGCTTATTTAAATTACGCTAGAGAATTTGATGAATCAAATCTTTCTGTTACAGCTGGTCATTCTTATCAAAGTTTTGAATACGACAATTCATCTTCAAGTTCTATACAGTATTTAAATGCAGATGGAACTGTTAATACAGCTACATCAATTACTAATTCCTATATAGATACATCTAAAAATGTTTTATTATCTTATTTTGGAAGAGCAAATTTTTCATATAATGAAAAATATTTATTAACCGCTACAATAAGAGCAGACGCATCTTCTAAGCTTCCTAAGAATGATAGATGGGGTCAGTTCTTTTCTGCTGCTTTAGCTTGGAATTTACACAATGAAAATTTTGGAGTTGACAAGGTCTTTGATCAATTGAAATTAAGAATTGGAGCAGGTGAAGTAGGTAATGTAAATGGTTTAGGAGATTATAATTTCTTAACTAGGTATGTTAGTAGTGATTCTCAATCAAAATATGGTTTTGGAAACTCATTCTATACAACATATAGGCCAGCACCAATTAATAAAAATTTAAAGTGGGAAATTGGTCAAACTGCTAATGTAGGTATTGACTTTAGTTTTGCTAAAATTAAATTGAATGGGTCTATTAATGCTTATATTAAAAAGACTAAAGACCTTATAGCTACAGCTGTGGTTGATCCTTTTACTAATTTTGGAACTACTATTGATGCTAATATTGGTGATATGGAAAATAAAGGCATAGAGATTGAATTAAATTCAACCCTTTATCAATCTGATGACATTAAATTTGATCTAAGTTATAACGTTGCATTTAATGGTAATGAAATAACTAGATTAGATAACGTACAAAATGTTGGAGGAGTTGGTTTTGGTGGTTTCCTACAAAGACACGAGACAGGAAAATCTCCATATGCTTATTACGTTTACAAACAAATTTATGATCATAAAGGGAGACCTATTGAAGGTGCTTATGCTGATTTGAATGGAGACGGACAAATCAATAATGATGACAAGTATTTTTACAAAGATCCTTATGCTGATGTGATTATGGGCCTAACCGCTACCATAGTTTACAAAAAGTTTGACTTTTCAATGGTTTCAAGAGCTAGTTTAGGAAATTACAGTAACAATAGAATGTCAGCTGCTTCTAATCTTTCACAAATTACAAACCTTGGAAGATTGTCTAATGTTCATACTTCTTATTTAGATACTGGTTTTTTATATTTTTCTGATAAAAACACTGTTAGTGATCACTATATTCAAAACGCATCTTTCTTGAAATTAGACAATATAACCTTAGGCTGGACAGTTGATAACGTTATAGATAATAATCCTATGAGGTTATATATTAGTGCAGACAATTTACTCACGATTACAGAATATGATGGAGTAGATCCTGAAATAACAGGAGGTATAGATAGTAACTTTTATCCAAGATCAAGGGTTGTAGCTTTGGGTCTTGACATTAATTTTTAATATAATATTATGAAAAAAATAATTTATTTATTCACAATAGTATCGTTGACTTTATCATCATGTCATGCTGATTTAGATCAAGTTCCAACAGATCCAGATCTTTTTACAGAATTTAATGTATACAAAGATGCAGAATCTGCTAAAGGAGCACTTGCTAAAATTTATGCTAGCTTAGCGATAACAGGTCAGAAAGGCCCAGATGGTGATCCAGATATTGATGGCAGCCTGATTGACGAAGGTTTTTCTCAATACACTAGAATCTTATATACTCTAAATGAGTGTAGTACTGACGAAGCAGTTGTTGGTTGGGGTGATCCTGGTTTACCTAATATTCATGAAATGTCTTGGGATGTAAATAATCCATGGACACAAGGAATGTATTTTAGACTAGCACAAGTAGTTTCTTTTTCTAACTCCTTTATTGAAAATGCTGCTGATTTGGCATCTAATAATGCAGAGGTTGCATTTTATATTGCTGAAACTAGGTTTATTAGAGCATACGCATATCTTCAATTAATGGATATGTACGCTAACGTCCCTTTGGTTACTAAAGTTTCTACTGAACTGCCTTTGCAAAGTAATAGAACAGAGATTTTTGATTTTGTAGAAAAAGAACTTACTGAACTTAGTTCACTTCTACCTGAATCTAGAGCGAATGAATACGGAAGAGTTGATAAAGTTGCAGCTTGGGCGTTACTTTCTAGATTATATCTAAATGCTACTGTTTATATAGGAACAGACAAAAATTCAAAAGTAATTGAATTTGCGGACAAAGTTATCTCTAGTTCTTACGCTTTAAACACTTCTGATGGAAATGGAAATGGTTCTGCGTATGACGAACTATTTTTAGCTGATAATAACTCAAATGGTGCTCAAAATGAATTTATTTTTGTTATTCAGTTTGATGGGCTTAATAGTCAGTCATGGGGAGGCTCAACTTTTCAAGTACATGCTGCTATAGGAGGAACAATGAACCCAAGTCTTTTTGGAGTAGGAGGAGGATGGGGTGGTCTTAGGACTACTAAAGCATTAGTAGATAAGTTTGCTTATGCAGCCACTAGTACTGATATTGATGGTCATCCAATAGGTTGGTCAGACCCAAGGGCAATGTTTCATACTGATGGTCAAAATTACGAGATTGCTAAAGTATCAGTATGGAAAGAAGGTTATGCTGTAAGTAAGTATAAAAATGTAGATGTTAATGGAAAAGCTGGTTCTGATTCATCTGGGAATCATGTAGACACTGATCTTGCTATTATACGATTAGCTGAAGTATATTTAAATTATGCTGAAGCTGTCACTAAAGGTGGTGGTGGCAGTTCTGCAACTGCTTTAGGTTTGATAAATCAACTTAGAGTAAGAGCTGGTGCCCCTCAAATATTAAGTACTCAATTAACATCTGATTTTGTTTTAGACGAAAGGTCAAGAGAGTTGTATTGGGAAGGACTTAGAAGGTCTGACTTAATTAGAGCAAATAAATTTGTCACTGGATCTTATTTGTGGCCATTTAAAGCAGGAGTTTCATCAGGAAAAGCATCTGATGAACATAGAAAAATTTTCCCAATTCCAGAAGCTGTTCTTCTAGTAAATTCTAATCTTAAACAAAATCCAAATTATTAATTATGAAAACAATATTAAAATATAGTAAACTATTATTATTTACATTTTTACTTGTGAATTTATCTTCTTGTGAAAAAGAAGATTACTTAATCTTTACAGCTATTAATCAAAAAGAAGTAAAGTTTCAAAATGAATTTCAACCTGTTTATAAGCTTTCTAAACAAACTTCTTCTAATATAGCTGAACGTTTAGTTTGGAATGAGCCTGATTTTGATGCTCCAACAACTGTAACTTATGTAGTTGAAGTTTCTGTCAATAGCGGTTTCTCATCTATTGACATGAGTTCAGGAGATACTTCAAACAACCATTTAGGTGTTCAAGTTAAAAGCATGCTAGAGTTAGCTGAAAAATTAGGTTTAGATGACGATCCTACTACAAAAAATAGTGATGGCTCAGCTAATAACACTGGTATGGTTTACGCAAGAGTAACAGCTTATGCTGGGACATCATCTTCTGGAGCCAATCAATCTAAAACAATATCTGCTACAGCAATATTAAACATAGAAATGCTTGAATCTGCAGCAGCTTGTGCTCCTGCAACCCTTAGTAATTGGGGTCTTGTTGGAGATGCTGTTAATGCATGGGGAGGAACAAATAGAGGGTTTGCTGCTGGAAACGACGTTCCATTTATTAGTAATGGAGTTGAAGGACAATATAGAGCAGCTGTCACTTTTTATGATGGACAGTTTAAGATTCGTGAAGATAATTCTTGGGGTGTAAACTATGGTGATACTGGAGCTGATGGAACTCTTGAAGCTGGTGGAGACAATATAGTTATTACAGCTGGACACTATTATGTTGATTTCGACCTAACTGAAAAGACTATAAAGATTACTGTAGCTGACCCTGTTTGGGGAATAGTTGGTGATGCTACTTTAAATGGTTGGGGTAATGCCGAAGACGTTAAGTTGACACCTGATCCTTGTAATGAAGGGGTATATCTTGTATATGGAGTAATTCTAACTGATGGATTCATAAAGTTTAGAGCAGATGATTCTTGGGGAGTGAACCTAGGGGGATCTGGTGGAACTTTAACCGCTGGAGGTGATAATATTGCTGTTTCTGCTGGAACTTATGATATTACGTTAGATGCAATAAACAACACTTATCTTTTAGTGAAAAAATAATTTTATTTTGAATCTCAAATAAATGGATTGTCTTTATTGTTAGACAATCCATTTTTTTTTATAATATTAATAATTATATAAAGTTTATGAAAAATTTAAAATCAATTACTTTTTTAATAGTCACTTTTTGTTTAATTTTTTATTCTTGTGATACAAAAAATAATTCAGAACCTTTTTTGTCTAATTCAAAAGTCGTTGATTCAATTGTTGGTAGCTACGTGGATAATGGGTCTCAAGCATTGTTGCTTGTAAGATTAGAAGGTAGCGATGGAAATGTAAAATACGAGTACAGTAAAAAAAATAATAAATTAGTTCCTGATTATAAAATAAATAAAGACACTTGGTTTAGAATTTGGTCTATGAGTAAAATAGTCACTATTTCTTTAACTCTTGATTTAGTGGAGGATGGTTTATTGAAACTAGAGGATCCTGTTTCAAAATATATCCCCGAACTAAGGGATTTAAAAATTGCATTATCCAACAATGGTCAACCGCTTACTGATTATGGTCAAGCTCTTGGAAATGATAAGTCAGAAATAAAAGACCCATGTCCTATTAAGTTAGTTGAAAGTGACTCTGAAATGACTGTTTTACAATTGATAAATCATGAAGCTGGTTTTTACTATTCTACAACAGGAATAGAGTGTTTGGATAATGATTTAGCTTCAAAAAATTTAGCAGCTTCAAAAAATTCAAATGAACTAATTCAGAAATTATCTGAACTTCCTTTAATTGATCATCCGGGAAACAAACATTTCTACGGTTTAAACACAACCGTTTTAGGTCTTGTAAATGAAAGAGTTTCTGGAGAAAGTTTGGATGATCTTGTGAAAAAAAGAATAACTAATCCAATGAATATTAAAGGGCTGCAGTATAACAAAAACGACGACACTAATTTATTACCTGTTTTTTCTGGTGCTGATTCTACTATAAGATTAGCGAATAATGGAGAGCTTGATATAATGGGGCAGTATGTTCCAGGGTATGGATTAGAAAATGAATTATTTATGGGTGGTGAAGGCATGATAGGGACAGCTGACGGGTATGCAGATTTTTTAAGAATGCTTTTAAATCACGGGGAATTAAACGGATATAGATTTTTAAATGAATCCTCTGTAAAAGAATTATACGCTCCCCACACACAATTAGATAATGAGTATGGTTATAATGGTTATAATTTATGGGTAACAAGTAAATTGCATAAAGAAAAAGGTTATGGTGACGAAGGACTATGGACAGGAGGAGGTTATGAGGGGACACATTTTTGGATTGATCCAAAACGTGATTTTGTGGGACTTATAATGACTCAAATGTTTGAGACCCCTAAAGCTGGTCACGGAAGAGATAATGCAATAAGAGGAGAGGTTTATAAACAAATTTTTAAAAAAGAAAATTAAAAAATTTATATAATGAAAAACATATTTATTCTAATGTTTATTTCTGTTTTTTTAATTTCATGCGGCAATGACAGCAAGGTTATTAAATCAGAAAAAAATGTTCAGTTATTTGATTTAATTGAACGAGTTGAACCTCCAAATTGGTGGGTTGAAATGAAGACTAAAAATTTACAGATTTTGGTATATGGAAATTCAATTTCTGATTTGATTCCAAAAATTGATAACTCTAATGTAATGTTGAATTCATATGAAAAAGTAAAAAATGAAAATTATCTTTTTTTAAATATTTCAATTTTAGATAATGCAAAACCTGATGAAATTGAAATTGATTTTTATCGAAACAGCGTTTTAGTTGATATGCGAATTTTTAATTTGCTTGAAAGGGAACAAAATGCCTCTAAAGTTGAAGGTTTTAATAATTCTGATGTTATGTATTTGATAACACCAGATAGATTTGCAAATGGTAATCCGTCCAACGACGATGTAAAAGAAATGTACGAGCGTCCAAATAGAGAAAATAATCGTGGTCTACATGGAGGAGATATTCAGGGTATTATTAATCATTTAGATTATATAAAAGATTTAGGCTTTACTACAATTTGGTTAAATCCTATTTTAGAAAATAACATGAAAAAATCATCCTATCATGGTTATTCGATTACTGATTATTATAAAGTTGACCCTAGATTTGGTACAAACGATTTATTTAAAGAATTAAGCCATTCTGCTAAAGAGATGGACATTAAACTAGTTATGGATATGATTCCTAATCATTGTGGATCGGAACATTGGTTTTTTAAAGATCCCCCAATGGATGATTGGTTTAATAATCAATCTGAATTTAAAAACACAAGTCACAGACGTGAAACAATTCAGGATATTCATGCTTCTGAGATTGATAAAAAAGAACATGCTGATGGATGGTTTGTTAAAACAATGCCAGATATAAATCAAAAAAATGATAAAATGTCAACTTATTTAATTCAAAACACATTGTGGTGGATTGAATATGCGGGGCTTTCAGGAATTAGGGTTGATACATATCCTTATTCTGATAAGGATTTTATGACAGATTGGACTTATGCAGTAATGAATGAATATCCTATTTTTAATATAGTTGGAGAGGAATGGTCAGATAACCCTGCTGTTATTTCGTACTGGCAAAAAGATAAAATTAATCATGATGGTTATGTTTCTTATCTACCTACATTAATGGATTTTCCACTTCAAATTTCTTTTGCAGAGGCATTATTAGATGATTTTAATTGGGGAAAAGGTTTTGTTAAACCTTATAAAACATTAGCTAGTGATTTTTTATATCCAAATTCAAATAATTTATTGATATTTCCTGATAATCATGACATGGCAAGGTTTTATACTCAAGTTAACAATGATATTGATTTGTTTAAAATGGGTATTATTTATTATTCAACAATGAGAGGTATTCCACAGTTTTATTATGGAACGGAGATATTAATGAACAGTGATGAGAATCCTGGTGATCATGGGTTGATAAGAACAGATTTTCCTGGAGGTTGGCCTGGTGATAAAATAAATGCCTTTAATGGAAATGGACTGACTAATAAAGAGCTAGAAACTCAAATGTTTTTTAAGCAAGTATTAAATTGGAGAAAAAGTAACGAAGTGATTCATAATGGTAATCTTATTCAATTTGCTCCAAAAAATGGTATTTATTCTTTTTTTAGAATTCTTGAGAATAAAATGGTTTGGGTAATATTTAACAGGAATACTTCTTCAAAAACATTAAATACATCAAGATTTGATGAATTGATTAAAAATAATGAATTTGCAAATGATGTATTAAATAAAAAAAGAATTTCAATTTCTGAAACTATCTCAATAAATGGAAAGTCAGCATTAATATTAGAAATTGAGTAAAAATTTCATCTTGAAAATTAATATATTTTATATACTATTTTTTTCATTTTATTCTGTAGTATTTGCCCAAATACAGTCAAATGTGTCTTGGTCTGCTGCACCTAATCCCTTCAATGATTCTGACAAGATATCTATTAAAGTTTCTGGAATAGATGCTTCAAAATGGAATACTCAAGATGTTTACCTATGGGCTTGGTTCTTTGATTCAAATGATGTTGAAGTAAATTCAAGTATTAATTGGAATGGTGAGTGGAATAATTCTAAAGAATCAATGAAGATGACAAAGAATAATGATGGTACCTTTAGTATTGATTTCACTCCAAATGAGCTTTTTCAGTACAATGGCATTGGGAAAATAGGGGTTTTAGCAAAAGCAAAAGACGGAACAGGAGATAAAAAAACTCCTGATTATTTTTTTGAAGTAGGCAAGTTTAATGTAGATATAAACAGCCCTAAGAACAGTCCTTCTATTATTTCTAGAAATGGTTCATTGACTATCTCAACTTCAGGGAGTATTGATTTAAATTATTATCTTAAAAAAGACGATACCCTTATCTATGAATCTTTAAATGTAAAAAATTTCTCAAAAATTATTAATGGACCTGATTTTAGTGGAGAAGGGTATAAGCTTACAGAGTCATCTGTTCTAAAGCTTTTATGTGAAGATGTAAATAACAAGGATAATATTATAATTGTCAATTTTAATATAATTCTTGAACCTAATGTTCTAGAAGAAACCCCTCCATTTTCTCTTGAAGATGGAATGAATTATTTAAATAATGACCCAACCAAAGTTTATTTACAATTATCTGCTCCAAATAAAGACTTTGTCTATGTGACAGGAAATTTCAATAATTACCTTAAATCAGATGAATTTTTAATGAAAAAGGATCCTTCCTCAAAAAAGTTTTGGATTGAAATAAAAAATTTAATTGCTAAAAATGATTATTTTTTCCAGTATGAAGTTTTTTCTAAGAATCCAGTTTCAGGTTCTCCTACTCAAATAAAAGTTGCTGATCCTTTTTCTCATTTGATTATTTCATCTTTTGATGACCCACAAATTCCTGAAAAAAATTTCCCAAACATCCCTAATTTTCCATCAAATCAACAAGGAGAGTTTACGTATTTTAAAACAGGAGAAGAACCTTATAATTGGACTGTTAAGGATTTTAAAAAACCAGATAAAGAAGATTTAGTAATATATGAAGTGCTAATTAGAGATTTTGATATAGATAGAAATATTCAAAATCTGATTGATAGAATTGATTACTTCAAAAACTTGAATATTAATGCTATTGAGTTAATGCCGATTATGGAGTTTGAAGGGAATGAAAGTTGGGGATATAACACCTCATATCATATGGCTTTGGATAAGTTTTATGGAACTAAGGATAAGTTGAAAGAATTTATAGATTTATGTCATCAAAATAACATTTCTGTTATACTAGACCTAGCACTAAACCATGTGTTTGGAAGAAATCCTTTAGTTAAAATGTGGATGGACGATCCAGATAATAATGGATGGGGCGGACCAAGTTCTGAAAACCCATATTTTAACCAAACAGCAAAACATACTTATTCAGTAGGCTATGATTTTAATCATCAGAACGATGTGACTCAACATTATGTTAAAAGAGTTTTAAAACATTGGATTCAGGAATTTAAAATTGATGGTATTCGTTGGGACTTAACAAAGGGATTTACTCAAAATTGTGATGATAATGACAATGATTGTACAGACTCATATCAAAAGGACAGGGTCGATCTTTTAAAATTCTATGCAGACTATTCTTGGTCTTTAGATCCTGATCATTATGTAATTTTTGAACATTTAGGGAGTGATATAGAAGAAAGAGAATGGGCAAACTATAGAATAGAGGAAGGTAAAGGAATAATGTTATGGGGGAAAATGACAAGTCAATTTAACCAATTGTCAATGGGCTATTCTGAAAATTCAGATATTTCCAGGTCTGATCATAAAACAAGGGGTTTCACTTCTAAAAGGCTAATAGCTTATGCTGAAAGTCATGATGAAGAAAGGTTGATGTATAAAAATATTACTCATGGAAACTCATCTAATACAAGCTATGATGTTAAGAACTTAGACGTCTCTCTTTCTCGAATGTCTTCAATAGGCGCATCTTATTTTTTAATTCCTGGACCTAAAATGATTTGGCATTTTTCAGATATGGGAATGGAAAACTCAATTTACACTTGTGAGGATGGTTCATTTGCCTCAGATGATTGTAAGTTATCCACTAAACCTCAGCCTCAATGGGACTCTAATTGGTCTGAAATCGATTTAAGAAAAAAAATATATGATGATTGGAAAAAGATCATAGATCTTAAAATAAAAGAACCTGTATTTAATGGTGATTACTCATTATCAGTATTAAATAATAACAATCTTTTTCCAGAAATTAGAGTTTGGAATAAAGATTTGAAAGATGATTCTCTTAAATATGTTTATGTCATTTCAAACTTTGATGTAGAAAGTATATTAATTCACCCCGAATTACCAATTTTAGGAGAATGGAAGAATTTAATTACGGATGAAATCATTGATTTTAGCTCTACTTTCAAAATAGAAATGTTACAGGGAAGTTTTCTTGTTTTAGGTAATTTTAAAGATTGTGGTTCTTCTGATTTTGACAAGGATGGTATAGGCGATGTTTGTGATCCGGATTCTGATGGTGATGGTATTTTAAACGATGATGATAACTGTCCTGATACTCCATTAGGTTCTAAAGTAAACACTAAAGGATGTGAAGTGTTTGAATTACCAGTTAACAACAACAAAGTTGAGATCACTAGTGCTAGTTGTATTGGTGCTTCAGATGGATCGATAGGTCTTAGCGTGGAGGATAACTCTTACGATTACAGTATTACTGTTACAGGAAAGGACCCTGTACTTATAAATGGTGAGAACAAAACGGCTTCAATAACAGGACTAGCTAAAGGCACTTACAGTATTTGTTTTACAGTTGATGGACAAGCAGAGTACGAGCAGTGCTTTGAAGTGGTAATAGGAGAGCCTAAAGCCCTCAGCGCCTTTATAGATGTAGATAATGACAAAAGAACTACTAGCATTCAATTAGCAGGTTCTAAGAATTATAACATAGAAGTTAATGGCAAGAGGCACAAGGTTAAGAGTGATAACTTTAATACAGTACTTCCAACAGGACTTAATATTATTAAAATATCAACTGATCTAGACTGTCAAGGTGTTATTGAAAGAGAGATCTTTATTTCAGAAGATATCTTCTATTATCCAAACCCAACAAAGGGAGAAGTGGATGTCTTTGTTAATGGTGAGGGCACAGGAGTTAAGATGAGTGTGTTCACAACCAAAGGAGATCTGGTGTTTACTAGAAATCAGGAGATCTTAGATAGTAGAAAAACAGAATTAGATTTAAGTAGTGTTCCATCAGGAACTTACATAGTGGTAATGGAAGGAAAAACAGTTAGAAAAACTTTTAAAATTGTAAAAAAATGAGAACCTCTCTATTATACATACTTATACAAACACCTCTTGTCAATAGAAAACCGATATTATTTGAGTAGGGTAGTACCAATTAAAAATTACTATTGAGATTTTTTGGGTTTTTAGTAGAGTTAAAAGATGTAATTACTATTAACTGTTTTGATTGCGCTAAGAATTAAGTTAAATTTAAGAAAATGAGAAA
>Ga0209090_10000353_pt1 | contig 28521 bp, 22 predicted proteins | sample ArcticOcean_MG_C_9_FD_187432 | JGI IMG/M metagenome (GOLD analysis project Ga0209090, IMG submission 187432) | Marine microbial communities from western Arctic Ocean - ArcticOcean_MG_CB2_152 (SPAdes) (version 2) | ecosystem: Environmental > Aquatic > Marine > Oceanic | place: Arctic Ocean... | reverse complement strand
GGCAGCCTCTGCATTGAGTTCAATCGCTTTGGTCTTTCCACCGAATTGTTTTGAAATGGCCTCATTAAGAACTTCCTGATCAATGTCTAATAATTCAGCAATTACGCCGACATAGATGACATTAGCAACCATTCTCGCCAGTTTTGCATTAAGTGTTCGCGCTATTTTAGTCATTGGTACTGGATATGAGATCACATCCTCCCTTGTCATTGGCATCTTGCTATCGGTATTCCAAATGACTACTGTCCCGGGATCTAGCGCTGCAAGGTCTTCCTCCCATGTATCCTTGTTGAACAGAACTTGAATGTGAGTGAAGTTTCCAGGTGCTTGATAACCATTATCGGAGACACGAATAATGTACCAAGTTGGTAATCCTGAGATATTAGACGGGAATAGATTTTTGCCACTGGATGGAATTCCCATGTCGAAAAACGATTGTAGTAATATTAGATTTGCAGATTGTGATCCGGTTCCGTTCGCAGTTGCGATATTGATACAGAAATCATTGACGATATTGCTCATACTTTTCAGACTCCAACGCCTTGTGCCCATAGGGCACGGGCCATTAGAGTTGGTGAAACGGAATCGCTCTTTGAATGTATTGTAGTCGACATTATCGCATCGAGGCAAGAGTAGTGCTCAAAAACTATGCGATTCTCGGCGGAGCATGGCCGGAACAGATAAAGAGAGTATTACCAAATCTCGCGCTGAGGCATGGGATAAGGCCGAGAAATTACTCAAGAAAGGAAACCCAGAATCTGCCTTGGAAGCATTGAGAGCAATCGACGGCAAAGGTGAGCATCCTACAACTCTTCGCTTAGCCGGCAATGCAATATGGGACATGGCCAAGGAATCTGGCTCAAAAAGTGATTACCGACGCGCTGCTGGTTTACTCGATGAGGCAGTAAAATTGAATCCACGCGATAAAGCATGCGGCTCGGTTTACAATAATTTACGTAATGAAATGCAGGATAAGGGTATTTCTGAGACTTTAATGCCGAAACTAATGATTGGTGGAGCTCCTACTCCTTTTGGCTTGATAGCAATTGTTGGCGGAGCATTACTCATACTTGCTTTAGCAAAAGTACTAACTGATACCACAGCAGTTAAACTAAATGGTGATGTGATGATGGAGGTTTCTTGGACCGATACCGCTGGAGTTGATCACAATGGGAAAATATGGATTTCACTCGATGATAGCAGCACCCCGATGCATGCCGAGAGTTTCCGAGAAAACGTAAATGCAAATCGGTATGACGGCGTAATTTTCCATCGCGTCATCAACGATTTCATGATTCAAAGTGGCGATTTCGAGAACAATGATGGATCTGGTGGGCACGCTGGTGCCTTTTTCGGTTATTGCTCTAGCAATCCTAGTGTCGCAAGTGACGAGTGTAAAGACGATGAGACTCAATGGGTAATTCCTGCAGAATTCGGTAATACTCACGACCCAGGAGTTCTTGCCGCAGCACGTTCTTCCAATGAGAACTCGGCTGGAAGTCAATTCTATCTGGTCGACTCCACCGGTGCTTACAGTCTCGATGGTCAATATACCGCATTCGGTATGGCATACCAAGGGGAAATCGATGGTAAAAGCACCACTGGTATCGATGTAATCGATCAAATATCTCAAGTTTCTTGTGGTGGTAGCGGTCAAGCATGCGCCAGTGGCAACGAAGGACCCACATACCCAGTTACAGTCGTCAGTGCTTCACTTCTTACCGAAGAAGCATCATGGTGGCAATTCTGGTGATTACTGGGCCAAATTGATAGACGGGTGACCATTCGCCCGCATCATGGCGGAAGATTACTTTGCATCGAAGAGAGATTTCGACAAAGGCGGTAGTTTCCACGCGATTTCTGCACTCGACGAATCAGGTCATGATACCTCCGCTTTACCCTATTCGATTAGGGTATTACTCGAAGGTGCTTTACGAAACTGCGATGGCTTTCTCGTCACTAAAGACGACGTCCTTTCCATTGCACAATGGCAAGCGGATGGCGATAGAAGCGAGATACCTTTTATTCCCAGTCGTGTGATCTTACAGGATTTTACAGGTGTTCCTGCAGTAGTTGATTTGGCGGCACTACGAGATGCTATGGTTGAGATGGGCGGCGACCCAACCAAAGTCAATCCTCAAGTCCCAGTAGATTTGGTAATCGATCATTCGGTTCAAGTTGATGTATCCGGCAGCAATGCTTCGGCTTTAGATTTGAATTTAGATATCGAATACCACCGCAATATGGAACGTTATCGTTTCCTCAAATGGGGCCAAGAGTCCTTGGAAAACTTCCGTGCAGTCCCACCATCGCGTGGAATTGTCCATCAGGTTAATCTCGAGTGGATAGCCACTGTAGTTCGTCAGGAAAATGGCGTCTGGTTGCCCGATACACTGGTCGGAACCGATTCTCATACCACTATGATAAATGGCCTGGGAGTTCTTGGATGGGGAGTTGGAGGAATCGAGGCTGAGGCAGTTATGCTTGGACAACCGATTTACATGCTCGCACCAGATGTGGTAGGGTTCCGTTTGGTCGGATCTTTGAACGCTGGTGTCACAGCAACCGATTTGACATTGCGAGTTGTCGAGATTTTAAGAGGGCATGGAGTAGTAGGTAATTTCGTTGAATTCTTTGGCCAAGGAATGTCTGCATTGTCATTGCCAGATCGAGCTACAATCGCTAATATGGCTCCCGAATATGGCGCTACTTGTGGTTTCTTCCCAGTCGATGGGAAGACTCTTGATTATCTTCGTTTAACCGGCCGTGAAGAAGAAGCGATATCTGCGGTTGAGAGTTACAGTCGCACTCAGGGATTGTGGTATGACGCCAGTGCTCCAGAGAAGTCCTATAGTGCAGTTCTTGAATTGGACCTTGGTACGATAAAGCCTTCTTTAGCCGGGCCAAAACGTCCTCAGGATAGGGTCGATTTGACGCAGATGAAGAGTCATTTTAATCACACCCTCACTCACGAAACCGGTCATCAAGGACACGGTCTTTCACAAGATGATTTGTCAAATTCGGGTATGGTGGAAATCGGTGATGATATCTATGATCTCAATCATGGTGATGTGGTCATCGCCGCCATCACCAGTTGCACTAATACCAGTAATCCAGGGGTGATGTTAGCCGCAGGAATACTCGCTAGAAAAGCGGTTGCTAAAGGACTCAATGTCAAGCCTTGGGTCAAGACCTCCTTGGCGCCAGGAAGTCGGGTTGTTACCGAATATTATCGAGCGAACGGCTTCGATGAAGATCTAGCGTCTCTCGGTTTCAACAATGTTGGATATGGCTGTACTACCTGCATAGGGAACTCTGGACCTTTGGCAGAAGAAATCGAATCGGCTATTACTGATAATTCATTGATTGTCGGCTCAGTAATATCTGGTAACCGTAATTTCGAAGGTCGTGTACATCAGAATGTAAAAGCCTCTTATCTTGCAAGTCCACCCTTAGTTGTAGCATATGCTCTTGCTGGTACACTCGATATCGATCTCGATACCGATCCTCTCGGAAAAGATAATTCTGGCAATCCGGTAATGCTAACCGATATATGGCCAAGTGAGGATGAGATTGAAAAAGCATTGACAGTTATTACTCCAGAGATGTTTAACGAACGCTATTCTACAGTGATGCAAGAAGACAGATGGGATTCAATTAAGGCAGAGGATAGCCCACTTTACCAATGGCAGAATGATTCTACCTACATTCGTCTACCAACTTTCTTCCAAGGGCTATCGCCTGAAATCGGTCCCATACAAGCAATTGATGGGGCGAGAGTCTTGCTCAAACTGGGCGATTCAGTGACGACAGATCACATTTCACCAGCAGGGGCTTTTCCTGCTGATGGCCCTGCTGGTAAATGGTTACTCGAAAGAGGTGTGAAAGAAGGAGATTTCAATTCTTTTGGTAGCCGTAGAGGTAATCATGAGATTATGATGCGAGGCACATTTGCAAATGTCCGTATTAGAAATCAACTCGCACCGGATACCGAAGGGGGTTGGACGGTCAACCATGAGACTGGAGAGATTTGTAGTATCTTTGATGCAGCTATGGCTTCAAATTCGCCGATGATAGTTCTAGCAGGATCGCAATATGGTACAGGTTCGAGCCGAGATTGGGCTGCAAAGGGCACTCTCTTGCTTGGTGTTAAAGCGGTCATAGCGACTTCTTTTGAGCGCATTCACCGTTCGAATCTAGTGGGGATGGGAGTTTTGCCATTAACCTTCAAGGAAGGAGAAGATGCCGAAAGCCTTGGTCTGTCAGGTGAAGAAGTGTTTTCGATTCCAATCGATGACGACGTAGTTCCATTACAAATGATAAAAGTGACAGCGACCACCCCCGAAGGAAGAGAAATCATCTTTGAGGTTCAAGTGAGAATGGATACTCCAGTCGATGTAGAATATTATCGCAATGGTGGAATATTGCACACGGTCTTGAGAAAATTAGCTCAATGATACACGTCAAGTTGAAGTTAGAGCAGCCACAGGAGTGAACGATGCACGAATTGCGAGGCTATGTCAGATATCGCTTTCGTTCACCCGAGGACGAAGTTGACATCACTTTGGAAGGTGATTCGCAATGGGTCTCGGCCAAGGTTTCTGAACTCGGACTAAACAAAGTTGGCTGGACAATGCCGTTAGCAGTTGAGAGTCAAAGTCGCGGAAGTTCAAGTCTGTTATTTGGTAATAAAAACGGCGACCAAGGCCCACAAATACCTGCTCCTGACCCAAGCCGAATCCCAATTATTCGACGTTCAATCGGCGACTTAAATATTCACGCCGCCCTTGCTGAAAAAGGCGTGGAGCAATCCAGGCGGCCAGATGTAGATGAACTCAGGGACCTTCTAGAGCAAGTGGAGGAACCATTTCCGGCCCAAGGCCCTCTGGTAATAGATCCAATGTCCGAGGCTTGGCTCAAGGAGTTAATGCGCATCGCAGTTAGGCAATTTGGAGTTACTGCGCTGGCTTTTGAGACAATCGAACTCGCTGCAAGCGACTATCTAGGCGACCGGCAGGACTCGGAACTAGAAGCATGGTTGGAGTCGTTATTTAGAATGGGTAAATTGGTCAAGGTTCACGGTGGTGAAACAGATGGTTGGGGCCCTGCTCCACGCTGGTTAGCATCGTGATGGGAATATACCATACACTTCTTATTACCCGCTTACTGCGGTCTATTCAATAGTTGGATGAGGAGACATCTTCCCAAAGGCATTAAAGTGGAAGTGGGATTCGGAGAGACTAGTGAACACTATGTCGAGAAAGAATACAAACGGAGCAGCCCAAACGCGTGCAATCTCCCTGGTCTTGATAATGCTGATTTCAAGCCTCGCTGCATTAAATCTTGCCTCCGCCTCCACAACGAGGCAATACACAACCGAAAGAGACCCCCACGACGTCGCGCTGGGAGATTTTGATTGCGACGGCGATCTCGATATCGTCACCGCAAACGACCAAAGTTTGAAAATATCTGTACTTTGGAACGACGCTGGACACTTTTATGACCGGACGGATATCTGGACCTCAGCGAATACTTCTGAAGATGCAACATTCTCTGATCATTCAAATACTCAAAAGGTAGATGTCGGAGACTTCACCGGTGATGGGAATGACGACATTGTCATTTATGCACGTAATAGGCCTTTCAAGTCCGATGGCAATGGTGGTCTGCTTTTAGATAAGTTGGGCAATATTACCATAATCGGAAACGATGGTGGATGCGATTCATCTGGCTCACCCAAAGCTAACGCTAGGGGATTCTCAATCAGCGCACGATTCGATCAAGTTTGGGTTTGGGACTTAGCAGTTGGCGATGTTGACGAAGATGGTGATGATGACATTCTTGTTCTTGAACTACAAGCAGATATCAAGAAGCAGGTAGTTAAGACTTACTTGTCTCCAATTACCACTAACTCTCAACCTATGATTACACAACTAGGAGATTCAACAGCAAATGCCTATCGTGAAATAGAAGTTGGAGATTGGGGCGAAACGCAAGGAATAGGACAAACATGCACAGATAGTGATATCTGGCTCCAACGCAGCGCTGGTGTCGATTATCTGACAGGTGTCACGACCAATCCAGGTAAATCCGATAACATTACAGTAATCGAATTCGATTGCCTTACAAATACATTCCCTCCTACGTATGCATTTTCAACCACACAACAAGCAGGCTCTCACGTTTACGCCCTCGGAGTAGATTTCGGAGGCATGGACATAGGTGATGTGGATGACAATGGAATTATCGATGTAGTCGCAATGAATGATGCCAATACTCAAAATGTCACTTATGCACTTAGAGATGAAACGACAGGCACTTATTCAAGTTCTCAGAATGTCTATTTCGGAGAATATATCGCATGGGAAGTGACCATTACCGATCTAAATGGTGATGGAGAACCAGATTTCCTTAACGCCTGTAAATTCGGTGCTGATGAATCGACAGACTCCACAGGTCAAACCTCTACCGTCTACTATCTGAATGAACCAACAAGTATCGCAGTTACTCTATCTGATGGCAGCGGTGGTCACATGGCTCCTTTGTACTATGGTGCTGCATCAAGGCCTGCTACAGCGGTTGTCGGTCAACTCATCGGCGGAGCAAATAGTGCGCCAGACATCGTCTTAGCGCATGGTAATTATGCCCAAACAACTTGGAATGATAACTGGGGCTGGAACGGCGCATATGAGAGAATCGTAGTCGTCGAGATGGATAATACCGATTTGTCGGTTTCCGACATCGATTTTTCTCATACCGACAAATATATTGGTTCGATTGGCGAAGGAAGTAGAAGTGTGAATGTTACAGTTAGTAACGCAGGAATGGGCGTACTCAACGGCCAGGCTGATTTAGAAGTCACAATAAAAGAAGTCGATGAATCAGCATCTACTAATGAAACAGTATTCTCATCTGATTGGGATAACCCTGAAGACACTTCAGGCTGTAACGGGGGTTGTTCATGGCGTTTCGAATCCTATCATGGAAATCATCATTGGGCAGAGGAAACAACTCACAATACCGGTGTAACCGGAACTGGAAATAATGGAGCGGCAGCATCTGCTAATTCTAACAACCCTACTGATTTCATGTGGGACGGAACAATGGAAACCGATAGTAATGGTGACGATTGGTCTGGATATGGTGCTAATTGGGACGAAGGCATGGTCTTGGAGGATGTCGATTTGACTGGTTCCGATAGGGCTTGGATTTCAGCTGAATTATTCATGCATATGGGCTATGCTGCAACTACCTATAACGATGGACAAGGTGATATTTTAAGCGATGTCTGGGATGATATGGCTATGATAGAAGTACTCAGCGATAAAGGCGGATGGGATGTAATTTCCTGTTCATCCGAAGCTTACTTTGGTGGAGATTGCCCTTCAGGTGCTTCGATATGGGGCGGGTACGATAATGAACGTGTAAGAAACCAACAACTTGGAGGCAATGCTGAATCCATTTCTCAATACTGGACGCCTGGGCTCCAAGCACAGGGTTCTAATTATGGCTGGACAGATTTCTCAGAAAACGGAGTTGGCGCCTTTGACATTTCAACTTACGCAGGCTCAATAGTCGATATCCGCTTTAGATTCAAGAGTGGATTTACCGGTAGTAATTCAAATGATGATTCCAGTAGATGGTCCGGAAGAGATGGCTTTGCAGTTGATGACGTCAATATTTGGAAACAAGTAACAGCTTTTACCAGCAATGTTCAGACTCATCCTGCTCAGATTAATATGAATAACATGGCACCTAATGATGAATATACTACATCGATACAAGCAGATTTTGTCAATGGTTCCACCTATCGAATTTCGGCAACGCTCGATGGCTCATCATATGGTGATGAACAGCCCATAAATAACGAATTGATAGGTTATGTGACCGTGGAAAATTTGTATGATCCAGCCGTTATTGATTTCACTACCTTCCTCCCAGGTGACCTCTATCCCGAAGATAGGCTACCTCTCGAGGTCGAAGTTGAGAATTGGGGTAATTCCGCATTGGACTTTGAAGTGAAGGCTACTGTCTATAGTGCAATACCTACCGATGTATTCTGTGCAAATCCACCAGATACCTGTATCGAGCAATTTGAACCTCCAAAGCCAAACTCAGACGAGAAATACCGCTATTCAGATGACAATAATCAGAAAGGACAGATCTTTGATGAAGTTCAATGTAATAGCCAAGGCGATGAAATGGTTTTTGGAAGCAACGCCTATTGGTTTGGCCATCCTTGTGATACAGCTGGTAATGGCTATGGAGATGTTTGGGAAAATGAGTCTTTTACTATACCCGATGTTGACTTGAAATCTATGTCAGGTGATTTCGTAGCTTTGAATTTTGAATATTATGCAGATACCTATTATCAATGGGATTCTGAAGGTAATCTTTACACGCCTGGTGATTATTCTGCCATTACTTTAGATTGGGATAAGAACGGCGACAATTACGATGGTCAATTAGTTGGCCAATGGGTGGATTACAATAATGATGGAACCTGTAGAAACGATGATGACGGAGATGGTTTTGTAAATTCTTCTGAATCTATCGATCAGGCTGAAATCGACTTGATTGGCGATCAAAGAAATATAAATGGTGGTCAAGGAAACTTCCCTGTATTCTTCAATAGCGATGGCTTGGTAATGAGCCGCAGTATCGATTTAACACACATATATGTCTATAATACAACAGATGCAATATCTAACGAATGGGGCTATGACTGTCTGAGTCTTGAGGATTCTGTTGTAGATATCAAATTCCAATTCCAATCCAATGACGATGGTAAGAATGGTCAGAATAACGGTTTGAAAGGAATTGGTTTCGATAACATCTCACTGCAGGAATTCACATTCTCCAAAGATGCAGAATATAGTAAGATAGTAACAGCACTCGATGCTGATGAAACTCGGATTGTGGAAGTAGCTGAACATGATTTCTTTGAAGGTGTATACAAAATAGAAGTAGAAACAATATTCGATAATACCAATGCGGGAACATCGTGGTTTGGCCATGAAGAGATAAGTGAGGCCAACAATCTTAATTCGGTAATCTTCACTATCAAGAGTGTCGATCTTAAGCTGAGCAATACGCCGGGATTGAAGTGTCTTACTGAAAATATACACGTATGTGAATTACCTCGGGATAACGTTCTATCTCATGATTGGCAGATTTCTGCCCTTAATGGTGTACTTGAAGGTGAATATGATTTCTACATGACGGTTTACGATATGACTAATGGTGTAGAGAATCAATTCGTAGTCCTTAACCAGACTGGAGGGCAATCACGTATGCTAGAACCTCTAGAGAGAATAACTGTAACTTATACGCCTTGGAATGGTTTCCAAGATGGCAAGACGTACAATATTACATATTTCTCAATACTCGCTAATACCGGCGCAGTATCTGGTAATCTTTTAAGTTTCAAAGCAAAGTTTTCTGATAGAATTGATGTAGCAATTCTTGCGCAAGACGATAGCGTTAGAGCAGATAACATAAAACAGGACTTAGCAATTTTAGGAATGAGTTATACTCAGTTTGCAATCAATGATTGGAATAATTATCTCGAGAGCGGTTGGATCTCACATTATGACAAGGTGATTATGCCTTGGCAAACCGATGCGGATGCAAAGCCAACTATAGATGGTGGAATGGGATACTATGAGAAGTTAGGAACTTCTTCAAATAAGGCTGTATTAGAGGATTTTGCAAATGCTGGTGGAACTCTGCAAATACATCTTTCCTCTTCTACGAATTTCTATGATTATCAATCAAGTACCAGCAAGAGTTTATTGCCGTTCAACATGGAAATCCAACCGAGGACTACGGCTTCAACATATGTTACTGCCAATAATATGGAGATTGCAAACCCCTATCATCCACTGATTGGTAATTTGAATACATCTGCCTTTTCAGCATTCAACAATGAGGGAATAGTCGCTACTTCTGTATTGAATACTAAGGGCGTTTCAGCAACTTCAATGCCATCCGCTTGTGGTGGATATATGGAGATAGGTGGACAATTCCAGAGGATAATTAGATCTGAAGCAGATCCAGCAGACACTGTTTTAGCTACCTGTAGTTATAATTCAGGTGGCGTCATAGTTAGTACAATTGATGTTGCTACCAAATCAGAACGCGCAGATAGTAATAATTTCCCCTTGCTTGGAAATATGTTAAAACATATGGTAACTCCATACCCTGCAGGATTCGGTATATTGAATTCCGGTACTGATATTACCATCAATGATGAGCTACCTGAACTAGACTCTGCAACTGGTGGTTACAAAATGCATTACATGAAGAGTGATGCAACCATTAAGTTTGGTTATAATTCTCAGACCAGCACTGCTCTAAATAGCGACTGGGTCATGTCAGGTCCTACTGGCTGGTCAGGTAATACGTTAGCAACTGGTATTGACGAGACTTCATCTCCCAATCCAGAAGTTAAATTCTGTAAAGAAGATGCTGATTCACCGACTGGTTGTAAACAAGGTGTGACTTGGGGAATCAAGTTATATCTTCACGATGATGAAGGTCATACCAGGACTCTGACTATTAACGTAAGGACCGATGATACCAGAGCAGATGAATTCAGTCCATTGGCTCATTTCGAGATCAATATGGGTGATGAAGCGATTCAGATTCATCCGAAAACACCAGAGAAGGTAATCGGTACTAATACTTGGCAAGTAATTCAGATAAAAATTTCAGAGGATAACCTCGGCAATATTCCAATTACCGTGAATTTCAATGCTTCAGGTTCAAATGATCCAGATTCTACTATCGGAAGCGGTATTGTTCGATATGATTGGAACGTATTATTCGATGCCCCATATGGTTCAGATGTACTTGTTGAACATTCTTATACTAAATATGAATCATCAAGAGGTTTATTCAACTATACATTCGAAAACGTCACAGCTAATTTAGCAGGTACGATCGAAAACGAAATTCGCATCGACCTTCAGGTTCATGACAAGGCGGGATATACCTCCTCGAATTATAGAATGTTCTTCAAAGTCGTTCCTGAAGGATTTGGCGATGAAGAGCCGCTTCTCCAATATAAATTGAAGGATGAAAATGAAAAACTCATCAACAATAAGGGTGCAGTAGATACTGATACAATCACCTTTTCTGGAACAGTTATTAGTGGGGCAGAAGCTGGCGATGTAGTTGTTGAAATTGCTCTTAACGCATCTGATTTCAATGAGAACCGTTTGGACAAGGCGGATTTGAAGACACTTGGTCTATGGGATAACTCCCCAAACCTTGGCGATGGCGATACCTTCGAATTAACTCTTGATATATCTTCACTATACACCACTGAACCGACGTCTCAAATCATCTACATACTAATTTATGAAGGTGATGACAAGAGGTGGAGAAAAGTAATCGAAATAGAGATTAATTTACCAATCTGTCAGGGGGTAATTCCTCCTGCTCTAGCAGAAGCTGCTGGTGGCAAATGGGTTCTAGATTCAGATAATGAGTGTACTTGGCAGTCAGATGATGAAAATGGTTGGACATATAATTCAGATACAGATGAGTTTGAGGAACCAATTCTTGATAATGTAGCGGGAGCTAACAGTGGTGGAAGTGTAATGCTTTACCTCGGCGGCGGTGCCGCAATTTTGTTGATAATAATTCTAAGTCTATTCTTTGTGTTTAAGGGTGGAAGTGATGACGCTGATGAAGTTCACATGGGCTATGATGGTAGTGCTGTACAGCAAATGGATCCGATGGAACAATATGTCCAGCAACTAATCGCTCAAGGTTATCCTGAAGAAACGGCTCGAGCTTATGCCCAACAATATACAGGGCACTTCCAACAGCAATAGGAACTTGACAAAAGGCGAATCGCCAGTGAATTTAATTGTCCCAACCTCTAAGAAGGACCTTCGGGACGGCCAGCCATGGATGAGACATCAACCTACAAGATAGCAGACATCACCTTGGCCGATTGGGGCCGTAAAGAGATCGATATCGCCGAGCATGAAATGCCCGGATTGATGTCAGTGAGGGCAAAACACGCGGCAAACAAGCCATTAGCTGGTGCCCGGATAACCGGATCACTTCACATGACAATTCAAACCGCAGTACTAATCGAAGCTCTAGCAGACCTTGGAGCAGATATCCGCTGGGCAAGTTGTAATATTTTCTCGACCCAAGATCATGCAGCAGCAGCTATTGCAGTTACTGATGTTCCAGTATTTGCTTGGAAGGGAGAGACTTTAGAGGAATATTGGGATTGTACTTTCAAAGCCCTTGACTTTGGCGAAGGAGTTGGACCTAATTTAATCGTTGATGACGGTGGAGATGCTACTCTTTTGATTCACAAAGGGTATGAACTTGAACAGGGTTCTGATTGGATAAACACAGCCTCTGAGAGTCATGAGGAACAGGTTATCAAGAACCTTCTGAGGAGAATCCACGAGGAAAGGCCTGGTCATTGGAGTGAAGTCATCAAAGAATGCTACGGTGTTTCTGAGGAAACTACAACCGGTGTACACCGATTGTACAAATGGGTTGAATCAAACTCTTTGCTATTCCCTGCAATCAACGTTAACGATTCAGTTACTAAATCCAAGTTCGACAATCTATATGGTTGCAGAGAGTCATTGGTTGACGGGATAAAGCGTGCAACAGATGTTATGATCTCCGGAAAGAGAGCAGTCGTTTGTGGATATGGCGATGTCGGTAAGGGTTCAGCCCAAGCTCTCAAAGCAATGGGTGCGATTGTTATAGTTACTGAAATCGATCCTATTTGTGCATTGCAAGCTGCTATGGAAGGATTCCAAGTATTAACTTTAGAAGATACTCTGGGAACCGCTGACATTTATGTCACTGCTACTGGAAACAAGCATGTAATTACAGTAGAGAACATGGCAGCAATGAAGGATCAAGCCATAGTATGTAACGTCGGACATTTCGATAATGAAATCCAAGTTGATGCTCTTGAGGCAAGAACAGATATCACAGTTTTGAATATCAAGCCACAAGTAGATAAATTCACTTTCCCAGCAGGGAATAGTATCTTTTTACTTGCATCAGGTAGACTTGTCAATCTTGGTTGCGGAACAGGACACCCGAGTTTCGTAATGTCGAATAGTTTCACTAACCAGACTCTTGCTCAATTAGATCTATGGGAAAACCGTGGTAAGTATGAAAACAAGGTTTTCATCTTGCCAAAACATCTCGATGAAGAAGTAGCTAGACTTCATCTTGAGAAGATAGGATGTAAGTTGACAAAGTTATCTGATGAACAGTCAGAATACATTAGTATTCCAGTTGAAGGGCCGTATAAGCCAGATCACTACCGCTATTGAGACCACAGATCATACCCAAATGTGATTTAGATTTGTGGGTGTGATGCAATGGGAAAAGTAAGTCCAGAGATCGATACAGACCTAAATACAACAAGTAAACATTCTAAAAGTCAAACAACTCTATATTTTGCTATTGGATCGACTTTAACTTTTATCCTATACATAATACTCGTTTTAATTCCAGTTGGCAGCTGTTTCAGACTGGATGGTAGTTCAAATTCATTGGGACTAACTTTTTCTTACACTTCAGTTATGGTTCAAAATTTCTTTGAATTACGAAGCCAAGACCAACTTAATTGCTACAGCCAATTCCTACAAATTTGGGATGTGATTTTTGCAGTGATTTATACCTCAATGTATTGTTTTTGGATTCTGTACTTCCTTGAGAATAGACGAATCTTTTTGATAATTCCTATACTTGCTATGATTGCAGACTGGGCAGAGAATTATGCTGAAATATTGATGATAAATAGTTATACAAATTCAAACTCAATATCGGAAACACTAGTTTCAATAGGTTCAGGTATTAACTCATTCAAACTTATATTATCAAGCCTAACTTACCTGATAATTATTGCTGGAATAAGTATCAAATTAAAATCATATATTACAAAGCCTAAACAATTTGATAATTGAAAGATAAATCTAAATCACATGTCTTGTGATTCATTCTTCTTCATAACTGGATAGTTCTTTTTGCCCATCTTCATCTTCGATAGTACCGATCTCATCAAGATGAGTATCTAGGTCAGGAATATTAGGTTTCCAATTACGAGGCATTTTTTTACCCTGCTCTATAATTGAATTAAGCCTCTCTTGGTATGCTATTGGTCGCTTGCTCAGGAGAAACATAAACAGTTTTTTTGTTCTGATCTCCGATGGAATGATGACATAGCCTGAACTGCTTTCGACATCCATAGCTCTGAGTAAATTAAATGCTGGACGGTTAATGCTTTGGAAAATCCTACGACTGAACCTCATACCCAATGCAACAGTTGTTAAAATCAATAATGAGGTTAAGCAGAATCCACCCCATCCTTCACCAAAGATTTGGCGTGAAATGAAAACCTCAATCATTAGGAATGGTACAGTGCTGAGCATAAAGAGAAGATTTTCACTGACCGGTGGCTTATTTGCTCGTAAGGTCAATGCATTCCAGCCTGGATGGTTTTTCTCCCAGGGTTTGAAATGTTGTGATTTCTCCTGCACAATTGCCTTTCTGACAATCCCATGCAAGCGGGCGACACGTGCATATTGTTGAGTTCCAATATCCAAGTTATCCTCCAATATTCCGTTTAAGCGATCCATTGCCAAGTCATACATACCAAGATCAGTAAGGATTGCAGTCTGCTCAATGACAGGTACAGCCTCGAAAGGTGCTTGCTCTCGGCAACCCTGCCACCAGGCCAAAGCCTCTTCATACATCCCTAATTCATCGGCGAGAATACGTCCTCCTCTAATCCATGCATCAACACGTTCTGGAGCAATTGCAATGACCTTACGGCAAGCAGCAAGAGATTTCGAAGCTTGTTTGAGATTCGGGGCTGAGTCAACTGGTAATTCAAGGTCGGCAATCATCCACCAAGAATCTACATGCTCTTTATCGATAGCGACAACTTTTCTGGCTGCATCCAATGCAGTTTCTCGATCTCCTTCATCGAGAGCGGCAATGGCGTCTAGATAGTGATCTTCAGCACTCATCTACTCCGCCCACCCCTATCACTGCGACTGTCACCTCTAGGGCTACGTTCAGGGCGCTGGGTTCGGTCATATCTTGGTCGTCTCTCACCAGCATCTCTGCCAGCGGGCCTTCTTCCACTATCTGGACGCTGAGGTCTATCAGATCTTGATCGTCTCTCACCAGCATCTCTGCCAGCAGGCCTTCTTCCACTATCTGGGCGCTGAGGTCTATCAGGTCTTGATCGTCTCTCACCAGCATCTCTGCTAGCAGGTTTTCGATCGCTACGTTCAGGACGTAATTCACGAGGAGTTCTCTCAGTTCTCTGACGACCTCCAGAAGGGTTTCCCTTTCCGGAACCACACTTGAAACAACGTTCATTATCGCGGAAGTTTTTCGATCCGCAACCACATTTCCAGTGATCCGCTTTCAATTGGTCGATTCTAGATGGTCTACTATCGCGTTGATTACGAGTAACTGGTCCTGAATCGCGGCGTGGACGACTATCTCTTCCTCTACCATCACTTTGGCCACGGCTGCTGTTATCCGAGCGGCCTTGTCCTTTGGATTCGCCACAGCGATTACATTCAGTGCGGAAACTAAAATTCGAGTTTTTACATTTTGGGCAGTCCCAATCATTGTCGCCATGTTGATTTCTACTATCATGGCCTCTGCTATCGCGACTATTGTTTTCACGGCCACGGGAATAATCTCGGCGATCATCACTGCGTCCTCTGCTTCTTCCTTCACCTTTAGGTTCGCCACAGCGATTACATTCTGTGCGGAAGGCGAAGTTGGAATTCTTGCATTTAGAGCAATCCCAGTCGTTATCACCGTGCTGATTGCCACGATTATCTCTGCCACCACTTTCACGGCCACGGGAATAATCTTGGCGATCATCACTGCGCCCTCGGCTTCTTCCTTCACCTTTAGGTTCACCACAGCGATTACATTCTGTGCGGAAGGCGAAGTTGGAATTCTTGCATTTAGAGCAATCCCAGTCGTTATCTCCATGTTGGTTACCACGGTTATCACGACCTCGACTATCATTGCTACGAGAACGGTCTTGCCATCCTCCTCGGTCTCCGCGTTGTTCACGGCCACCTCTGTCTTCACGACGAGGCCGATCTTCACGAACAGGTCGGTCATCACGACGAGGTCGATCTTCACTTTGAGGTCTATTTTCGCGCTGAGGTCTGTCATCGCGACTTGGTCTATCGTCTCGGCTACTACGTCTATCATTGTCGGATTTGCTACGGGCGCGTATTGAAATCGCTTCGCCAACCAATTCATTTGAATCACGCTTATTGTCTAGACTGTGAACATGAACTAAAGCATCTTCTGGACTACCTATGACGCCTTGGACTTTGCCAACATAACGCCCTCTATCATCGACCATGACCGTGCCTAAGGCCGGACATGATCCAGTGAATTCTACTAGGAGTCCATCATCATGGCTCCGCTTACTTACTTTACCTTTAAACACAAAACCACCTTTTTATCTATAACTCAAGTTCTTTTCTTCACAATTGCTACACAAAGCGATGCTACGATTGTCGCAAGCATGCCCAGCGAAGGGAGCAAACCTTCATCTGTAACAGTTTCTACTAATATAGCAGTCTCTGTATTATCGAGAGGATAGGATACTTCAACATCGAAAGACATCGTCATTCCACTTGCATCAGTCGCAGTGATATTGACTATCCACGGCGGAGTTGTTCCACTACATGTAGCGGTTGAAATCGCTGCTTCCCACGCCTGACCTGAAGTGATGAAGTTCTGAGTATTTTGGTCACATATAGTTGCACGCAAGGTGACTTCTTCGCCATCGGGGTCTAGATAGGTTCCAGATAGAGTGAATGAGTATTGGTCTTGAGACCAAGTGATGTAACTGCCATCGAGATTTGTATTGACAGAGAGAGCAGGAGCTTGACCTAGTTTCTTCATCCCAAGGTCAATCTCACCATTCCAGTCAAGCATGCCATTTGCACTAGCAGAGAATGTTACTTTGAAATTCCCAGGGAGTAATCCTGACAGAATCATATCAGTAGACGCAGCAGTAGAACTCAACGATAGTCCGGATTCTTGTCCAATTCTGCTACCCTGTATCGCAGAGATATCAACTGCGATATTCTGGACCAACAAAGTTGGAGTTACCGTTACTTCAACACTATCTGAATAAGTACCACTTGTGCCTGAGAAAATAGCAGGCATACCAAACCTCAAGGTTCGAGATTCATCGGATTCAGCTCCAAATGGGTCGACAACCGTGCAAGCAGCAGTTCCACTGTCCGATGTGCCAGGAGTTACTAGCATCGACCCGGGTGAATCTCTTGTAACGCTCCAACCATCCTCTTCAAAAGAGCAGTTGAATGTCCATCCATTTTCATCAGTAGCCCAAGTCTCAATAACATCATTTCCGAGAATTGCATATTGGCCATTATCTGTAAACATAGGGATTATCGTATTGTCAGAAGGAGCGTTAACAGACCAGAGCGGGGGGTCATTATTCACTGGAGGATCAGTGGTTAAATCGATGAAGATAAGCCGTTCAATCGATGCCCATTGGGAGCGATCGAATTCGGTATCGATAATTATTTGCAAACGCCCATCAGCGAGGTAATTTTCTGAAATGGAGCCGATTTCGGTATTCACAACACCATTGTCTCTAAATTCTGATTCGGCGATTCGTAGTCCTTGGATTGCAGGGAAGGTGAATGTCAGTTGTGCATCACTTACATTTGAAGCGTTATACGCTAAAGTGAAGTTTGAATGGCCTTTATTTGGCAATTGATTGAATCGAGCATTATTGGTTTCACCCTCTTTTAGTTCCATTGCGATTTCAAGATTATCCGTAGCAGAAACTGGAACTTCTCTACAACTAGTAGTAGCACCCAAATATCTTGAACTGCAATCCCGCTCATCGACATGTCCTTCTGGAACTAAATTAGTTTCCTCAAGCGAGATACCCTCCTCAACAAATTCAAAATCATTCCAATCGGCATCCCCGCGGTGAGGTACTCCTTCTTTGAGTCCAATTCTAGTGTTCATATCTTCAATACATTTTGGACCAATCGCTCTAACAGCTTCCCTCTCATCGGTAGATAACCAATCATTATTGCCACCATTTGCCTCAAAACCCTCGAATAAACCATCAAGATTGTTACGTACAATTGCTGCATTACTTTCATTGACCCAAGAGTTAGCACTTATTTCAGAAGTTGCCCAGTCAGACAAAATCTCTATTCCAAAAATAGCATGATTATAAGCGAACAAATCCTCAAAAGATAGACCAGTACAGTCGACATCATCACTGCCATCCTGCCTAGCAGAGGTATCTGCACTAGTAAGGCTCAAAGCCATCGGAGAAATGAGCAATAGCAAGGTTAGAAGGGCGGTGATAACCGTGTTGCGCATGTTAGCCGGTAGGACTGGGGGTCATAAGGGCCTTGCCCTCAAGGTGTCAGGTATTGCAATCTTCTTAGCAGCAACCAAGTTGGCAAAGCAGTCCATAATACGGCAAAAAGTACCACCACGGGGGTATTGACTCCTCTATCTACTTCATTCAAAGGAATCTCAAGCAGTAGATGATATAGCCCATTTGGTGAAAGCAGATCCATCAAAGCCTGAATTTGCAGCCATTCTGGGTTACTAGTCTGATCCACTGCAACCCCCAAAAGTCCAGCAACAACCGTTGTCAACAATAACCAGAGCAGGGTGAAAAGCATCCATGAACCCATGCCGAGGGCGATAGAAGAACCCATGTCATCGGCCCATGAGGAGGCGATTAATTGGATTAAAGTATACCATAAGAGAACCAACATCGTCGCTCCGAGATAAAGTGCAACCTCACCGAGACTTGGATAATCTCCCATTCTTTCTCCGATGATTACTATTGCGACCACAGAGAGCAAGCAGGTGGGTAGAGCAATTGCTGCCCAATGCCCCAAAATGAGGGAACCGCCGAGGGATCGTCGAGATATTGGCTGAGAGAGTTTAATCTCTAAAACTCCACTGATTCGATCACGACTGATGCCGTCAAAGGAAATAAAAACCGCCCCAAGAGTTGCAGATAGAAGAATAAAAGCGCTAGAAATATACAGCACAGCATAGGGCGAATCGATTTCAATACCTCCGAGAAGGCTAGCATTATTGTCCGAAAGACCCCAAGCTGCACCAATGATAAACAGTATCAATAGTGGCCATAGCACTTTCATTCGGTTTGCCCTCAAACGCGCTTTAAAACAATGATTTGCCAGCAATATTGTGGCTCTCATTCTTCTTCACCCCATTTTTTCAAAGGAATCATATCGCTAGATGAGAGTTCCAACCCCGTGTCTTCAATCGATAAACCGGTTGCTGCAGTAATCATTTCCACTAAATCGATCGGTTGTGGCGAAATGAACTCGAGTCCTTGGTTTTGGAACGCGGTGATTAATTCACCAGGATCTCCTTGCAAAACACCCTTCCAACCATTACCATCCTTTTCCATTCCTTCTGGCGGAATACCACTTCCACTGATAGCGATTTTTTGACCTACGTCCAACTTTTTCGCCACACTCTCGACATCGCCTTGAATCAGTAATTGGCCACGGTGAAGTAAAGCAATGGTATCAACTAAATCGATCATTCCCGCTACTTGGTGCGAAGAAATAATTATCGCTACACCTTTTGATGCCAATTTCCGCAATAATTCTGCAAAAGCCCGCTGTGCTAGTGGGTCTAGGCCATTCATCGGTTCATCCAGAACTAGAATCTCAGGATCACCAATCAAAGCACAAGCTAGAGATAATCTTTGACGCATACCTTGTGATAATTCATCGAGGGGTGTATCGGCACGTTTGGCGAGTCCAACGATTTGAAGCAATTTTTCAGGCAAGGAATCGAGCCCATTCATCAGTAGGATTTCCTTCAGGGATTCTGCAACGCTAGCCCTGCCTTCCCAACGAACCTGTTCAGGCATAAAGCCAGTTTTTTGCCTGCGTTCGGCTAGGCTGAGGTCGATAGTTCCTGATTGCTGTTTGTACAATCCGGTGATTATTCGTAACAAGGTTGTCTTTCCTGCACCATTTGGTCCTATCAGCCCCATAATCGATGATTTAGGGATAACTAGGTCGATATCGTGAATACCCTGCGCATATGATTTAGCCCACGGGTTGGTTTTTCGCGGAGTGTTGATTCGATGCCGGTAGCCGACCGAACTCAACCGCATCGCCTTTGACATCAGTTCGACGACAGGGTTAGAGTTTGACAAACTACCGCATACTATTGCTATTCTGCGCTGGTATTATCCCTCTTGAGAGTCAGGAGGTGTCGTGCTAACAGGCCTGATCATCAGTGTAGCCTTACTCGGCATCGTCGCCTTAGGTTTATATTGGCGCAAAGAGGAATTGGATATTTCGGCAACATTACTATTGCCCATATTCATTGTTTTATTGTGGGTTATTCCATGGGGATTAATCGCCTTACTTCCGTTTGGATTACTATTGTCTGTTGTTAGTCCGGCTGCTCGCCAGCAATGGTCAATCCACCGGCAAAGGAGAATAGTGTTAATCTCGACTCTGATGGCGGTATTGCTGTTATCATCCTCGCTTCCTCTATCAACACCAACGGCTCCAGATGACTGGCTATTGATTAGTGAGGAAAATTCAGATGCAATGTTTTGGCCAGCCAGCGAGCAATATACGTGGCTCCATGAGGAGATGGTGATAAGTGTGCTAAATATACGCACACCCCACACCTTTTCGACTATGCAAATGGCTGAATCTACATTGGCTATCGGTTTGATGCTTGATTTGGATGATGCTCGCCTAAGTCAGTCATTGCAACAGATAAAAATCGATCCTGATACATTTTATCTTAAAGAGATAAACAGTGATGATAAACATAGATATTCTGGTGAGGAGTATAGCGTATTGCGTGAACAAATAATCCTCAAGGGATTCACCATACCTATTGGTGAAGTCCTATTGGTTGCCTTTCCGAGTGCCGGAGGTGAATTGACGCTTCTCTCGATTGTGCGACTTAATCTTTCAATCGATGATATATGGGAAGAAGCGGTGGTAAACGATTGGATTGCATCGCAAGGTGATGATTTTTAGAAACAGTGAAAATAACGCTATCATTTGGATGAAAACAAGTGACGTGATTTTGCTACTAGCAAATAACAGAAATCACGTAGTGGCAGTGGAATTAGCCAAGCGAATGGAAATAACCAACGCCAATTCCACCGCATGTAGAGCAAGGTACGAATCGCTGCCGCCGATCTAATGTATGATTTCCCAGCACGTATCAGAACCAGTGAATCTGCACTTATGGAAAAATCAGTGATAGTTTTCTTTCCAACTTCGCTGTCCAATTCACCGATTGTTAGAGGTTTTACCAGGCGCTTAACTAAGAATTTACCGCTTCGTCGGCACAGGCCACAAAGCCCATCGAGGAGCAATGTGTCTTCCATCTCACTCAGCAGCGATGTGAAGATTACCATCTGAGTAATAAACTTGGATTCGCTTTGGCATTTTTTTGGTCAGGGCAGCAACTGCTTCGTAAATTTCATCTTTCGTGACTTTGAATGCCTTGGCAGCCTTAGCGGTTGACCAAGCTACGGTTTCAAAATCAGATTGGCGAATCCATTCAAATAACCGCGCTTCAAGATCTGAAGGTTCGGTGGAAGTGTTTTGCGAACCCTTGGGTGGCTGCATGGACTTGCCAGTATGAGCGAGATGAAGAACTTGACCATCAGGAGAGTGCGACCATTCGTCGACAGCATTCCTCTGCGTCGATATAGTCATCGAGTAGTGTATTCAGTGCTTTCACAAAGGGTATTTCCAGATTCATGTCCTCTGCTCTATCACGGAACATACGTGCCGCTCTAACTCCTTCAGCGACCATAATCATCTCCTCAAGTGCTTCTTCGAGAGTTAACCCACGGCCCAACATTTCACCCATCCGACGATTACGTCCATGGGGGCTGGTGGCTGTGACATAGAGATCTCCTAAGCCAGCAGGACCGAATGCAACTTCAGCCCTTGCTCCTAATCGTGGCAACAATAAGCAGCCTTCTCTAAAACCAGCACTGAAAATAGCAGCCTTGAGGTTATCACCACCGACGGTTCCAGTATGTTTGAGTCCATCAACCAAGCCGCAAGCAAGGGCGACGACATTCTTGAATGCGCCCCATAATTCAGCTCCAACCGGGTCACTCGCTGCATGCAAAATGAATGTTGGAGTGCTCAGAGTGGTGGCTAATCGAGCGGCTACACTTGCATCTTCACTGGCAATCAATGCCGTGGTAATAACTCCAGCCGCGGCTTCTGGGGCGATAGTAGGCCCAGTCAATAGTGCGAGAGGATTGCTCATCTTCGCATCTCTTAGCATTGATTCTATGGCCTCAGATATCAATTTCTGCCCTGGAGCTAGACCTTTGGCAAGGTCGAGAATAACATGTCCGGGTCTGATGAATTCAAGGGAATCTTTCACCACATCTAGAATTACAGCAGAAGGTAAGGCAAAGACTACAATTTCCACACTATCGAGAGCCTCATTCAGACGCATAGTCACATCGAGACCTTGTAATGAATGGTCTGGGAGATATTTCTTATTCACCCCATCCATGGTAATAGATTCGTATACTTCTTGCTCGATGGTCCAGCCTTTGACCTGATGGCCATCGGCAAGCCACAGGCTTGCTATGGCACTTCCCCAATTACCAAGACCGAGTACCGCAATATGGGCCATGAGTCGTTGGCGTTGCCATGTGCATTTAGCCGGTTCCCTTTACATGAAGGAGATTATACGGTTTCGAAAGGGAAAATAATTGGTGGGTCTCCGTTGAGCCATCGCTTGAGTTTTGGCATCACCGAGGTGAATAGTTGCGATTGCAAGTGCCCTTCCAGCCATTCATGCAATCGAGGCAATCGCAATGAATTAAACCATTCACGGTCGATATTGGCGAATTGACGCACAAAAGGTAGAATGGCGAGATCACAATATCCAACCGCCTCATCTGAGAGGTTTTTATGTAGCGTCAATCTTTGTTCTAAGGTATCGAGAAAAGATACTGCAGCATCACGATAAACCTTGTAATCATAGTCTTCATCGTAGCGGTTAGGATATTTGTAACGGTCTAGATTTACCTTGAACTCCTCGTCATTTTTAGTAATCAAGTCAAGATCAGACTCACTCGGTGTCAAGATTCCGTCCAGAGCCCATGCCATGATGTCGAGACTCTCTTCGAGGATGATGCCATCTGCAAGCAGCAATACCGGTACGGTTCCCTTTGGAGAAATTTCCAACATATGGGCAGGCCGATCACGAAGTTCAACTTCTCGAACTTGGCATTTATTTGTGGAAAGCGCAATGGCCATTCGGGCCCGAATTGCGTAAGGGCAGCGTCGGAATGAATAGAGGATATTCGGCATCCTCATCCAGCCCCTATCTGCTATTCAGAAGAGGTCTTCATCTACGTCACTGGCAAAGAGGTCATCGTTATTCTCGACTTTATCATCTGCCTTAGCAGCCGTCTTCTCAGTAGACTTCTCAGTAGACTTCTCAGCGGTTTTTTCTTCCACTTCCACTGTCTCTTTGGCATCCTCAGCCACTTCCACAGCCTTTTCCGGTTCAACTTTCATTTCTTCGAGAGACTCTTTCTCTTCGGTTTCTCGCTTTTCACTTTCTGCTTTTTCACGTTCAGCCAGCTCCTCAGGTGAGATATTTTGTTGTGCAGCAAGAATGCGTCTGCGGTCTTCTCTGGCCTTTTGTTCAAGTTGGCGGTGTTTACTGCGCTCTATCTGTTGGAGCATGAACATAGCATCGTGCTCAAGTAATGGTGAATCTGAAATCAGTGTGATGTCAAGCCAGCCTCCGTCCTCGACAATAAATTCAGCCAGAGGTTCGAAATTGAGGTCACTCTTCTTGATTTGAGTGTAGTGAGAAGCATTCCCTCCGCGGTGATCTACTCCAGAGAAGTGGCAATAGAAGGTCTTGGTGCCGATGGTTTCTCTAACTTGGTCGAATAATTCGCCATAATCCTCAGATGTGCGCAGACGTCCATGGCCACGGGCGTGGATATGGGCAAGATTGAGCACTGGTATTGTGCCCTCTACGTGATTTACAACTTCGAGAACTTCCTCAAGCGTTCCCCATAATTCTTGACGTCCACTAGTTTCTACACCGATCTTTGACGGTGTTCCTTCTTTGAGCCAAGGGAATACCGGGTATTCATCTTCATCATCATTCCAAATCTCATGGATTCGGTCAACGACTCCCGAGAATACGGTTGCGGCTCTTCCATTAGCTTCAGCGCCTCTACTCATCTCCCCATAATGACCAACGTGAAGGGTCAGATGGCGAGCATTGATCGTCTTAGCCGCTTGCATCGCCGCCTCGACTTTAGTTAGGCTTCGATTTCTCTCGACGCGGTTACCGAGAAGTTCAGAATAATATGGCCCGTGAAGGTTCATTTCGAAATCTGTCTTATTTGCGAGGACACCGGCTTGCCAGTATTGTTCGAAGTGATTTGGTGCGACCATGCGCACGGTTTGCACTTCCATAGTTTCCAAACCTAGGGAGATAATATCGTCCATTCCTTCGACGATAGTTCTACCTTTACATGATAGCGGAACCCCCGCCGGACCAATCTTCACAGACACTCATCCCACCCCGACAAGTGCAGGCCAAGTGGTGTCCCAAGTTAATTGCTTTCCGTCAAATGTTAATTTCAATATGGGATTTGGAAGGGATTGCTTCTTCAAATATGACCCTTACGCCGTGCCATGGAGAGCCATGTGAGTGCCGCAGTTGCCGCTTTTGTGCGCGGAGACCCCGTTTGTCTCTTCGATGCAGAGAATCGAGAAGGCGAAACCGACTTACTTTTCCCTGCGCAAGCCGCAATTCCCGCGACAATGCGCCAACTTCGTCAGGATTGTGGTGGCCTTCTCTTCCTCGCAATAGGAGATGAAGTTGGGGAGAAGTTTGACTTGCCTTTCTTGCAGGACATATACATGAATAAAAAATTGGTCGAGGAACATCCGGTTTTATCAGTATTACAAACCAACGATCTTCAATACGATTCACGTTCAGCCTTTACACTCTCGATAAACCACCGTGAAACCTTCACCGGGATTACCGATAGGGACCGAGCTTTGACCACCCGCCGTTTCGCCGAACTATATGCTGAATTATCTACAGCTTCAACAGAGGAATCGCTAACGGCTTTAGGTCTAGAGTTTCGCACTCCAGGACACATCCCAGTCTGCCGTGAAGCAACAGGTGGACTTAATTCACGGCAAGGGCATACCGAATTAGCGGTTGGATTAGCACGGTTGGCTAAAATGACCCCTGTTGTTATTGGTGCTGAGATGTTACAACCCGATGGGGATGCGGCACTTTCTGTCGATGATGCCCGCATATGGGCTGCTGGCCGTAACATTCCATTTTTGACCGGTTCCGAATTGATTGCAGCATTAGAACTTGAAGAGTGAATAGAAAGGTGAAACAATGTCTAGAGTGATGGCAGTTGGAGTATTTGATTTACTTCATGCTGGGCATTTGCATTATCTGGAACAAGCTAGAGCCCTTGGTGATCACCTCGTAGTGGTAATCGCTCACGATGAGACTGTACGTGAACGCAAACATGAACCGGTGACCAATCAAGATCTACGTAAGAGAATGGTCGAAGGGCTCAAACCAGTGGATGAGGTTTTCATCGGTAATCCCCCCGGCTTTCCTATATTCGATATTTTACCAAAGGTCAATCCAGAAATCATCGCTCTGGGTTATGACCAGGAACACGCCGAGGAACGAATCAAATTAAAATTGGATGAATGTGGCTGGGGCCACGTTACTGTGACAAGGGTTGCAGGTTTGACCGAAGATCTCGACGGCACCCGCAAAATAATAGCTAGGATTCTAGAATTGGCAGCATCTTCAAAAGACGAGGATGATGCCTGATGTTTACTGGAATCGTCGAGGGTTTGGGGCGTATTATTGACATCAAAGGTGATTCGACAACCCGCCTTTGTATCGAACTTCCTTCTGCAGACGATTTGGCTATAGGGGCTAGTGTTGCCATAGATGGAGTTTGCCTGACAGCAGTTGAGATCAATGGCACATCTGTATCATTCGATGTCATTCCTGAGACCTTATCCCTAACCACATTAGGTAATTTGACAACTGGTGGAGAAGTAAATGTCGAACGAGCATTGCGCATGGGAGATGAATTAGGCGGTCATCTCTTGAGCGGTCATATCATGGGCAAAGGAAAGATTATTCGAAGACAGAAAGGTGAAAACCACCACGACCTCGACATCGAATTGGATGCTAAAATAATGCGATTCATCCAGGAAAAGGGTTTCATTGCAATCGATGGTATCTCACTGACAGTCGGTAAGGTTAGCGAGAAGTCATTCGCCTTACATCTCATTCCAGAAACATTACGCCTAACAACCATAAACCATAAGTTGGAAGGGGATTATGTCAATATTGAAATAGACAGTATGACTCAAACCATAGTTGAAACAGTAGAGAGGATATTGGAGGAAAAATCATGAATCGAATAGCAATTGTCTGTGGATCATTCCATCAATTAGAAATCGAAAAGATGCTTGAATACGCTAAGGATTCAGCCACAAAAACCGGATTAGAAATCGCCGAAGTAGTTTGGGTAGCCGGCTCTATGGAGATACCTTTAGCCTTAGATAGACTGTTGGTGAACGATGATATAGATGGCGCTGTATGCCTTTCTATAATTGAAAAGGGTGAGACTGAACATGGCGCAGCAATGGGTAATGCAGTAATAAAAACCATACTTGAATTACAATTGGTACACAACAAACCAATCGGATTGGGCATCATTGGTCCCGGAGCAGAACCGCATCATATCGAAGTAAGACTTGAGCCTCATGCAAGAGCAGCGGTGTCTGCAATCGCATCGTTTCTCTGAGCCTTTTCATTCTTCAAAATATTCCACCATACCGTGCCGAGTATGATTACTTGAGGCCAGAAGAACCACCAAACGCTCCATCTTACTCCATCAACCATGAAATCTGTAAATGGATGAAGGAATGGAGTTGGAAAGAAATCTATTGTATGACCTGGAATATCCAATAATATATGGAAAAACCATGGAAGTACGAACATCCATGCCATGTATTTTGGATTTTCATGTTCCTTGGATTTCAGAATATACCAAGCGGTTAGGAATAGCACTAGAACAATCATCAACGAATGAGTCCATTGATAGATACTCCATGCGACTGGCAAATCAGAAGTTACTGCCTGGTCGACATCAACTCGCTCAATACCATAAATCAAACCATAGATCGTTGAAGGTACAAATGCAAGTAAGTCAGGAAGTACACCCATCGGTCCACTAACTTTCCAAGACACTTTTCCTCGGGTCAATGCCATACCCCAAAGCCAGTGTGAAATCACGTCCATGTTGCCTGTGGAATCATCGACTACTGATGAATGTTGAGAGACAATGTTCAAGGATGCTATTCCCTTGCAAAAGTCATGGGCGACAATATTCGTAATGTAATTATCATCGGTTCAGGTCCAGCAGGATATACTGCTGGATTATACAATGCCAGAGCGCTACTCGAGCCTTTGATGTTTGCCGGCTATATGTCAGGTGGGCAATTGATGCTTACCAGCGACATCGAAAACTTCCCCGGTTACCCCACAGGGATCGGCGGCCCTGAGATGATGATGGAATTGAGAGAACAGGCAGAACGTTTTGGTTTGGAGGTCGAGGACAAGGATGTCGAAAGAATAGATGCCTCTTCACGACCATTCAAGGTCTATGTAGAAGGAGAGGAATTCCAAGCTCACAGTCTGATTATCTGCACTGGGGCGGAAGCCATCTGGCTTGGAGTCGAAGGCGAGGAAGAGCAAAAAGGTCGTGGGATCAGCACCTGTGCAACTTGTGATGGTGCGTTTTTCCGCGACGAAGAGGTTCTAGTCATTGGTGGCGGTGATTCAGCAATGGAAGAAGCAACCTTCCTGACTCGCTTTGCATCCAAAGTAACTCTTGTTCATCGCCGTGATGTCTTCAGAGCATCCAAGGTAATGGTGGAAAGAGCCAGAGAACACCCTAAAATAGAGATTGCAACTTTCAGCCAAGTCAAGCGCTGGCTTTCCGATGAGAAGGGTTTGACAGGAGCGGTTCTAGAAGATCCGCGTGACGGCTCAGAACGAGAGATTGCTTGCACAGGTGCCTTCATCGCTATCGGTCATAAGCCGATCAGCGCTTTCCTTGAAGGACAAGTGGAAACCGATGCTGAAGGATATATCGTTGCTAAAGATCATACAATGACTTCAATTCCAGGAATATTCGCAGCCGGCGATATCGTTGATAGCCGATATCGGCAAGCAATCACCGCAGCAGGAATGGGTTGTCAAGCGGCGATAGATGCTGAGCGTTGGCTTGAAGAAAATGCCCATTGAAGGCGATGGGATTGAAAGCGATGACCATCTCGGTCATTCAATGGACTTCACTAGGCACGCCCGCCA
>Ga0209090_10000349_pt1 | contig 28585 bp, 39 predicted proteins | sample ArcticOcean_MG_C_9_FD_187432 | JGI IMG/M metagenome (GOLD analysis project Ga0209090, IMG submission 187432) | Marine microbial communities from western Arctic Ocean - ArcticOcean_MG_CB2_152 (SPAdes) (version 2) | ecosystem: Environmental > Aquatic > Marine > Oceanic | place: Arctic Ocean... | reverse complement strand
ATGTATACGGATAATGTAATTATTTATAATAAAAATTGGAAAGTATATTATGGCATATAAGGGTAAATTTAGACCAAAAAATCCGACCAAGTATAAGGGTGACCCTACAAAAATTATTTATAGGTCTTTGTGGGAGTTCAAGGTATTTAAATGGATGGATTCTCACCCAGATGTAATATGGTGGCAATCTGAAGAAGTGATTGTTCCATATAGATCGCCGATTGACGGAAAGATACATAGGTATTATCCAGATGTGGTTGTACATAAAAGAGACGGCGTAGGTCAACCTCAAACAATTATGATTGAGATTAAACCAAGCAGTCAATGTAGACCGCCTGATATTAAAAATAAGAACAAGACAAAGACAGGTAGAATATCGAGAAGATATTTAAATGAAGTTAAGACATGGGGTGTTAACGAAGCAAAATGGAAAGCAGCAAAAAACTTTTGTGCTGACCGCGGATGGCAGTGGACAATAATGACAGAAAAACATATACCAGGAGCACGTTAAGTGGCAAGCTTATTCTCAGATATTCTAGTAAAAGGAATAACATCAGGACAAGTGCCTGCTAGAACAAAAGGTGCGAGGGAATGGTACCGTAAACAAGCAACGTTAGCAGCAGGTAAAAGAATTACAGAAGATGAGATTGTAGGTAATACTGATAAAGGAAGAAACAAGGCTGCGTTACGTGGAGATTCTGTTTACGGATCAATGTACTTTTTTAGGTATGATCCTAAACATAAATCTACTTTACCATATTACGACGCCTTTCCTTGCATATTTCCTATAAATAAAGTAAAGGGTGGTATACTTGGATTGAACATGCATTACTTACCACCAAAGATGAGAGCTCAATTAATGGATGCTCTTTATACAACTGTATCAGACAAAAGCTATGATGAGAATACAGCATTGAATATAAACTACAAGATTTTAAATAGTGCTGCCAATATGAAGTTCTTTGCACCTTGTGTTAAAATGTATTTGGCAAAACACGTAAGATCTAAGTTTGTTAAAATCAATTCATCAGAATGGGACACTGCGTTATTTTTACCAGTACAGAGTTTCCAGAAAGCTGGGTCAGCGAAAGTTTGGGCAGACTCAAGAAAGCTCATAGCGGGGAATTAATAAATGCCATTTAACATTAGTGAATTTAAAAGCCAGTTCGATAGATACGGCGGGCCAGCTGTATCAAATCTATTTTCTGTTCAGGTAACACTACCCGAAATACTTCGTGTAAGAATGGGAGTTGAAGCAGATAACGCTTTTGATACGAGTCATACGTTTACTTTCTTTTGTCATAAGATAGATATACCTGCGGTGGCAATCCAGACATCTGATGTAGCATATACAGGACAAATGAAAAAGAAACATCCAACAAGAGTTCAGAGTCCAGGTCCATTTACGGCATCTTTCTTTGTTGATTCTGATCATCATGTTTTAAGGTTCTTTCACGCTTGGGCTCAAAACATTATAAATTATAATAAAGACAATAATCCACTTGCCGAAGTAAACGGTAAACTTCCACATGAAGTTGGATTTAAGAAAGACTTTGCGTGTGAAATGGTTATTAAACATTATTCAACAGATTCTTATCCTGACGTATATTACGAAACTAAACTACAAGGAGTATGGCCAGTATCTATTGGATCATTGAGTTTAGATTGGTCAACAAAAACAGCTCTTTCATTAGATGTTCAGTTTACACTTACTGATATGTCATTTGATGGAGCAAAGTCAGGAAGAACCAATAGCAGATTATCGAGAGCAGGCGGCTTGTTAGATATCCTTGGAGATATCGCAGGCTTTGGAGACGCGGTAAGAGGAACATTAAAAAGCGGGAAACCGACAAGCATACAGGATGCTATCAATAAATTAGATAGACTTGGTAATGCATTTGGAAAAATATAAGTGATACAATTTTAAATTATAGGAGTATAGTATGGCACTACCAAAAATTAACTTACCAATCTCGGAATTGATTTTACCGAGTACAGGTGAAAAAACTAAATATAGACCTTTTTCTGTAGCAGAAGAAAAGATCTTGTTAGTTGCACAAGAAGCGGATGACACAGAACAAGAAATATTAGCAATGAAACAAATCATTTCTAATTGCTTAATTGATAAAGATGTTGAAGAACTTGCGTTGTTTGATTTTGAATATGTTTATTTAACATTAAGAGCACGTTCAGTCGATAACTTGGCTAAGTTCAAAATTAAAGATCCTGACACGGATGAAGAAATTGAATTAGAACTTGATATGAGAGAGATTGATATTGCTCGAGATGAAACTCATACAAATGAAATTAAAGTAAACGATGAGTATACTCTGTTTCTAAAGTATCCATCTATTAACGAATTCATAAAGATTGTTGGTATGAATAATGAAGATCCTTTAGTTAACTATTTTGTAATGATTTCTTGTTTAGATACATTAGCTTCAGAAGATGAAGTACATAGTTTTAAAGATTATGATGATGAAGAGACTGAGGCCTTTATGGATAGTCTCGGTGGAGATGTTATTCGAGGAATTACTTCGTTCTTTGAAACAATGCCGAAGATACGAAAAGAATTACCATATACAAATAGTGAAGGTAAAGAAAATACGTTTGTCGTGGAGGGCACCCGTAGTTTTTTTATCTAAGCCTTAGCCATATAACGTTAGGGCATTACTATCAAATGATTTTCTCCATGGCACAACACCACAAATGGTCTGTGTCCGAAATTGAGGCTATGATGCCTTTTGAAAGAGATCTTTATTTTAGTATGCTAGTACAATGGATAGAAGAACAGAATGAACAACGAAAACAGGGTTAATATAAATGGCTGAAACAACACCAAAGAAAAAGAATCTAAGCCCAGAGACTGAGGCTATAGTTAAGCGTCTTAAATCTGAAGGAGATCTTGTAAGGAACTCCGGCACGAATTCGATTAAAGCAATTACAATTAACCTTGATAAATTTACCGATGCTTTTGCTGCAATCCAAATAAGCTCTGAACAAACAGCTAAAGTCTTAACGGATTCTTGGCAAGGAAACGAAGCATTACTTCAAAATATTGATGAAAGTTTAGTTGGCTTGGATGAGACAGAAAAAAAGGCTGAACTGGCAAGAAGAGCTCAGGCTAAAACTGATGCAATCGCAAATAAAGAAAATAAGTCTGAAAGTTTGTTTGGCGCGAAAGTAATGCAGAAAAATTTAATGGCAGGATTCAGCGGTATAAAAGATGGATTCATGGCAATAAAGAAAGATCCTTGGGGTACGTTATTAAACATTGGTAAGTGGGCAATTATAATACCAGTATTAGCCGGAGCGGTTACTGGATTACTTGATAAGTTGTTTGGCGAAGGCACAGTGCAAGAAGTCTTTAGTAAATTATCAAATAGTTGGTTTCTTAAAACTGCTTTGGAATATCCAATAGCAACTTTGCTTACAAGTTTGGCGCTGATGGCTGGTCTTGACTGGGCAGCACTGTATGCAACTATGATGCTTATGGCAAAAGCCGGGGGTTTTAATAGTGGTGGCGGTACTAATGTTATTCCTACAGATACTCCTGATGGCAAAGGAGGGATAAAGTCCAAACTAAAGACATTTTTGAAAAAGCTTAAAACACCAAGAGGTGGTGGCGCTGCAGCATTAGTAGCGGTAACTATTGGTGGCGTTTCATATTTGATGAGTGCCGATGACGAGCCTATAGACGTTACTGATAAAATCAAAAAAATTAATGCAGGTGCCGATGCTGAAACTAAAGCGGAAACTGATAAAATACTAACTAACTTTGAAAATGAAAGAGCAGGCTTTGGAAGAATACTTAGTGATACAATGATTGGTGCTGGTGGCGGAGCAGCTACTGGATTGATTGGTGGAGCTACCGCTCTGCCCGGTGCACTTATCGGTGGACTTATAGGTTTGGTCAGTGGTGTAGGAGCAGTGGCTTATGACGCAATAGATGATTATAAAAATGATATAGATAAAATTCCTAACGAATTGGAATCTATGTTAAAGGATGAACGAAACAAGCTGAGAGATAAAACGGGTCGCAATTCAAGATATAATTTATCAGAAAGTGATAAGAAAAAATTACAAGCAGGAAATGATGATCTAATACAAGGAATCATTGATGGTTTAACAACTTCAAACATCGGTATAGATACTAACATCTTAGCTCTAGAAGCTAGCTTGGCTGGCGAAACAACAAGCGAGAGAAGAGGTAGTAGTAGAGTATACGATGATTATGTTATGTTGGATGGTAAGTCAGTACGTAAGTCACAGGTTATAAAAGATCTTGAAGACGCGAAGAAAGAAAGATTATTAAGAGAAGAACAATTAATCTATACAAGAAAAGCATTAGAACTGAGAAAAGGCGAAATACAAGCTGTTAAAGCGACAGTTGAAAAAACAAATAAATTAAATGATAAGGTTGATGAAGTTGCGGCAGAAGTAACGGCAGCCACACCAATCCTTAAGGATGTTGATAAAAGAGCTGCCAACCAAGAAATTGTATCTGAAGCAGTTGTTTTAAACGTAACGAATATTTATAATACTAAAGGTGGAGATACCATGTACAAGACGACTTCTGATAATCGAGTATCTTCACAGAATAGTACTAATGCTGTTGTCTTTGGTGGCGGTGGTGGAAGATTTAGTGTGTAACTCAACCGAATGGTCAAATGGCATAAAAAAAGGAACTCCTAAGAGTTCCCAAAAACGGCTCGGCGGCTGTTACTACCACGGAGATTGTTTTATTAAACTTTCCCTTTCAAATACTCAAGTACTTTTTCGGGAGCGGTTTCTGCATAAGGATCTGATTGGCAATCGTCTTCTTGACCAGGTTCACTAAACATCCTTTCAACAGTACCATCGTCTACGACCATAGCATATCTCCAAGATCTTTTACCGAAACCAAGATTATCTTTTGCGACTAACATATCCATTCCTGCCGTAAATTCACAAGAACCATCAGGAATAAATTTAACGTTTTTAACTCTCAAATCTTCAGCCCAAGCATTCATAACGAACGTATCGTTACAAGCAATACAATAAACTTCGTCAACATCATTCTCAATAATTTGATCGTATAGTACGTCAAACCCTGGGACTTGATTATTTGAACAGGTTGGTGTAAATGCGCCGGGTAGAGAAAAAACAACTACTCTTTTGTTTTTAAAGAAATCATCAGTTGTAGGATGTGTCCAATCGAACTCTCCACTATCAACATTTCTGGCTCTTACTTTAAAAGTTACGTTAGGTATAGTTTTCATAATATATTTTCCATGTTATAGTGGGAGGCATTGCGCCTCCCAGATTGATTATAGATTAACCTTTTAAGAATTCCTTCTTAGTATTAATCTTTATTTTACGAGCCTTTTTACTTTCTGGAATTATTCGTTCCAGTGCAACTGTTAAAAGTCCGTTTTTGAAGTTAGCGTCAATTACCTCGATGTCGTCTCCAAGAATAAAACTTCTTGTAAACTTTTTAAAGGAAATTCCACGATGAACGTATTCACCGCCGCCGTTAAAGTAATCTCCTGCTTCATCCCAGGTGGAACGAACAGTTAAATTATCTTCTTTTACTTCTATTTCTACATCATCGATATCAAGACCTGCTAAAGCAAGATCAATAAAGAACTTTTCGCCTTTGTCGGTTCTGATATTATAAGGCGGGAAGCCTTGAGATTGATGTTGAGGGAACTGTTCCAGTCTATCGAAAACTCTATCGAATCCGAGTGCAAACGGGTGCAGTTGATTTATATTTAATCCAGTCATGTTATTCTCCTATTAAGCAAGATTAATTGTTATCTGATGGTATATACCCATCGGTTAGTTGTAAGACCCTATCGGCATCCTACAAATTTATTTATAACGAAGGAAGACATCCTTGTCTAAAAATTTATTCCTTTTCTTCTGTATTGGTTGCTGCTTTAACTGCATCACTGGCTGTATCAAGCGTATATGTTGTTACATCAGATACGTCTTTAATTACACCAGAGATAATGCCAGTTGCTCCGTCTAATACACTTGACGAAGAACTACAGCCTGCTAACAAAACTACTGCTACTAATGCGAATAACTTATGCATAGTCAGATCTCCTGTTCTTTCTTGTATTTCCGTTCTGTGTGATCCTTGCTAAACACAACTGCAGTACGTACCACTTGATACGTAGAGCATCATCCTTGGTGTTATTGCATACGCATCTGCGTCCCTGCAAATTTAATTATACAACAATCTTAGAGAAATGTCAACTATTTCTTTCCGATATTGTATTTGACTGTTAGTTCCCAATCGTTCTTTTCTTTAAACGAAATGATTTTAATTTGATTTAGAGAAGCAACTGGATCTGCTGACTTTGAAGGATCCACTATTTTAACAAGTTCCCATTCTTCTAATAAGTTAACAATCGTATTACGACGAGAGATATCTTCTTCTGATAACGTGTTGTGTTTCCCATCCAAAATAAACAATTCTTTAAAGTGCAGAATAGCATACCTACCTTGTTTGTGTAAGATATGACATGATTGGTATAACTTCTTTTCTTTGCGGCTTGAAATGCCTATACGAGTCAGAGTCTCTTTTACTTTGAGGAAAGAATCCTGCGTGGGTAATTCAACTTCGACACCTACTCCCTTGAAAATATCCGTGTCCATGATTAATATTCACCTGTTAATTATTATAGTTAGTGGCAATGGTTTACACCATATAAGATTATTTATAATAATCCTATCTTAGCCACCTTCATTAATTTTATCATGGATAGTTTCAAGCTGTTCTTTGTTTAATACTTTAAGATATTGTTTCGCAACTGTACGGTTGCATTGATACACTTCCTGTATTGCATCTAGGTTTATATCTTTATCGGCCTTTGGCCATTTAGAGAATCTTTTACGCTTACGAAGTACCGCTTTATAATAATCAAACTGAGCTGCATCAAATAAACTATGACGCATATTCATTTCGTTTGCATGTAAGATAGTGTCTTCAAAATTAGTAAAGCCACGGTTCACTACATAAGGCGTATACATCTTTTCAGTGTGTTCAGGTATATCGCTATTACGAATAAGATCTTCCTTAGAAAAGGACGCAGCGTTCATAAAATCAAATGGGTTCAGGTCTTTCATCGAGTACCTCTATTATTTCTTTTGCTATTATGTCAAAGTCTTTACCACAAGGTTCACAAAGAGTAACTGTATGTTTACCTTCTGATGTATTCATTTCAACCGTATAAGCTTTCTTCTTTGAAGTTTTAGCTTTACAACTAAAACAAACAAGTCGACCGATCATTACGTATACTCACATTCAATCATTACTTCTGTAAGGAATGCAACCATATTAATTTCTTGATCAGCAACCAAACCGGACTTGTACATATAATCAGCCAATGTAACTATAAATCCTGCTTGTGATTGTAATGTAATTTTGCCATTCATTGCATCATAGATACGTCGAAACATTTCATTCATATCTTGGTCAGAGTTCTTGGCAACCCATTTACGCATATCGGTAAATTGTTTTGCTTTGAGTAAACGAAATAGATCATCAACAGATTCCTGAGCAAGATTAACAAAGATACCTTCATCAATTTTACCAGATGCAGCATATGATTGTAATTCAGTTAATACTCTACGGAAATCTGGAAAATGTTTCTCAATTACTTTAGCAACAACCTTAGGATCGTATTGAACTTCTTCTTGTTCAAGTATTGCCTTAACGCGCTTAAAGAATTCCATTGCCATCTGTGGGCGGTCAGCGGTATCAATAGAGAAGTCTATTTCAGATAACCTTGAACGTAATGGACTGATAATGCGATTCTTGAAATTACAAGTAAAGATAAAACCACAGTTTGAACTGTATTCTTCAATAAAGTTACGAAGAGCAGGCTGAACGTTTGCTGCGTTCAAATAATCTGCTTCGTCAAAGATAACATACTTACGTCCTGTTCCTGTGAGAGAAACAGCGGAAGCGAAAGTAGAGATGTCGTATCGGAGGGTATCTATATTAACATTAAGAGAACCATTCTTTACGATATAATCGCAACCTAGTTCTTCTAACATGGCTTTCGCAATTGTAGTTTTACCTACACCTGGACCACCGGTTAATAATAGATTTGGAACACTTCCGTCTGATACGAACTTGCGAAAGGATTCTTTTGTCTTGCTTGGTAGAATAGTATCATCAACAATTTGTGGACGGTACTTCTCAACCCATAAGACTTCATTTGATTTTGCATCAATCATAATTCACCATAAACATAATATAAAAAAATTCGAGTCAAAACATGGGGTCCCCTTTTACAGTTTCCCCACTTCTCGAGAAATGAGCTGTAGTTTAACCTACGAGCTTACCAGCCAATTCGCCTTCAGCACTAGTATCAACATCTACGGAACCATCACCAGCACTTTCGTCTTGCTTAGGACCTTTCTGTCTTAGGAATGCTTCGAGTTTATTTCTTAGCATACCGATACCAGCTAGTTCTTGCCCTTGGAATCCACCGCGAGTACTGACCACGTCAATGACCTGTAGTAGCGTTGAGATATCTCCAAGAGTAATTACAGCTTCCTGCTCTTGCTGTTGGCCTTGTTGGCCGTTTTGCATTGCATCATTCATATTCATTACCTTTTATTATAAGTCGACTTTGAATCAATTGCCACGTAATACGTGACGCCTTCGCCTTTAAATTGTGAGATACCTTTTGAACAAAGCGTAACCTCATAATCTATTGGCATTAGTTTCAAGTTATCAGTTTTAATGATAATCCTGAACTCATCGGCAGTTTCCCCAATTTCAACGCCAAAGTCATCTGCGTTGTCGTTGGCACTGTCGATTGCTTTCAGATAGCATTTGCCGCCTTCGCCTACAAACGCGATCTCTGAAAATTGTAATACCCCTGCCGCCTTCAATACTGAAGACAACGTATCTGCCGTTACATCCACAACAACATCAGCCGTAGGAATATTAATTTCCTTTTCTGGTGGAGTGTGAATCATTGATAGATCTGCAAAGACATACTTGGTACGTCTTTTTCCTTCCGAGATAATAAAGTATTTATCATTAAACTCCACATCCGGGTCATTATATAGAGATAAAATTGAAAGAAAGCGCGATAAGTCGTAAATACATGCATCAGATGGTATTTCTTGACCGATATTCGCAATCGCAATCAGTGTTTTCTCTGGAGTTATAGTCTTAATAACCGAACCAGCTGACAACAAGATTGACTTGTTGATAGAGGTAAAGCTTTTTAGGACCGTCAAGGTTTCGTTAGAAAATTTCATTATATAAGTTTCTCCATTAGTTTATTGTTGTATATTATAACAGGTTTATTTAGATTTGTCAATAGGATTATAAGACTTTCTGTTAGATGTATCATCTGCAGTTGCCGTAACACCTAATTGACCGAGAGATCCCATGTCACCCTTAAAGATATAAGAACCAACATGGTTGATTTTCATCCAAGGACACATCCATACTGATAGTCCGGCTTTACGAGCCATTTTACAGAAGAAGTAGTCTTCGGATAAGTACCTTCTAGATTCTGGGTCAATGACACAATCGAAGAAAGCGTGGATATCGCGAGTACCGTCAAATTGTTCTGTCCTAACGTGATCTGGTCTATACGCCAATTCAGGATATGCATCTCGATATTTCTCTAATGCATCTCTTGTAATTAGCATAAACCCAGTACCGCCTTCGGCAACTTCAACAGGTTCTGCGAGTTTAAATTGTTTTATATCTCCAACTGGATTAAAAACAAAATCTGATGTAAATTTTTCTAAGTCAAAAGGATTCTCTACTCCTACACCGGCCTTAGAAGCTGCAGCTACCTTTTCCCAAGCAATTGTCTTCTTAGGATATGGACCACATACAACGTCGTATTTTTCTGGATCTGAAATCTGTAATGCAAGTAATGCTAACGCGTCACGTGGATCAAATCCAATGTCTGCATCAATAAACAATAAATGAGTACAATCAGAACGAAGGAATTCATCTACGATATAGTTCCTTGCTCTTTGAATTAGACTTTCGTTGAATAGAAAGTAGTACTTCATTGGAATTTTGTGAGAACTACATAACATACTTAAATCATTAGTTGATTTGGTATATAGTCCTGTACACTGACCACCATACATAGGTGTACCAATAAAGAGTCTTTGTTTTTGTAGTTCTTCTGTCTTTACTTCTAACTTCATACTGTAATTTGCTCCAAGTCGTTTTCAGCTCGAGTGATTGACTGTAATCTTAATACATCAGCCAATATGTCCCATGCCGAATCGTGTGCTTTAAATACTGAATCCCACTTATCTTCGTTTGCACAAGGTGGGAATCCGTTCTTCTTTAAACCAAAATCAAACTTTGCATCAATAAAGGTTCTTGTATCTCTAACAGACCAATGTTTAAGGTGTGATTGTAAATGACCTACTTTACCTTGAGACTTAAAAAGCCTTTCAAGAATAACAGGGTCAAAGGAATTAGATCTTGACCACCAATAGTTTATCTTTGGCGCATCAATTAAAAAGTCGGTAAACTGTTTCACAAAGTCTTCAACCGATAGGTCTGAACTTTTAGGAGCAATATTCTTTCTTACTTCTGAATCTTGTTTAGACCAAAAGTCGAGAGTACCTCTATCAACTACCCAATTATAATTCTTTACTTGTTCAGCTACATTCAATTTAAATTTCTTTGCTTTGAATACATCGCTTAAGTTGTAGGGATTATCAGATGTAAACTTGTCCCACTGAAATACCATTACAGATACATCAATGACTGCACAGTTATGAACATCTTGTCCCATTGTTTCAAAGTCGATGATTAAATCGTTTCTCATATGTTTACCTTTAATTTAATATACTATTATAACAAACTTTCCTAGTCTTGTCAATAGTTTTATGCAAAGAATTCATCTAAGTTTGGAGTTGTGTCTACACCATTCTTGTCATGTTCCATTAATTGCTTATGGTTGTTCTGTCGAAGATAAGTTGACTCTGACATATCGAGTTCACCTGCTAAGAACTTAGCGATTTCACTATGTAGATCAGAAGATGTTGGTACAGGAACATTCTGTGCAATATGATTCATTTTCTTCAAGCCATGTAATAACTCAAAGTTCTCAGGAAAGCCCATCATATGTAAAGCTTCTCGAATTGTTAATGACCTTTCTTCAGTAGGATGCATTGTATCAACCATGTTACGACCAATTACTGCATTCATATATTCGCCAAAGACATGTACTGAACCATCCCATACACCTTTACCATCAGCAAACTTCATAATGGCATGATCTGAGTATTTGGCGCCTTTTTCGTTTCCTGTTCTATGGAACCATTCGTTGGCTTCTTTCATCCAACCTTTCTTACAAACATAATTCAGAGTTGTCTTAACGTTCTCTTCAACCATAAGCTCTCGAACATCACGATTTGTTTTTGTCTTAATGAAATTGTAATATGGTTCGTTAGGTACATGCTTATTAATAATCAAATCTTGATGTAATGCATCAACAGGAATCTCTTGTAAGTATTCAGCAAAATCCTTTCGTTCTTTATTATACCAGTTCATTACAGGAGCAGAGTCAGACTTCCAGCCGATCGCAAAGGTCCTGTCGCGTCCTTGAGGGACTCCGTGAAACCTAGTTGAGGTTTTATACAGGGATAATGAATACCCACGCTCAGCACATATTTCATACAGTCTATTTGCTACAGGACGACCTTTATTTGTAAACAATGCAGGAGCATTCTCAACAATCACTACCTTTGCACCAAGTCTATCAATACCATCTTGAAAGACCATATACATAAATTCGTTCTTAGCACAACCTGCGCCTTTACTCTCAGTAGTTGTTCCTGTATTTAATTGAGATAGAGCAGCACATGGTGGAGTACCAGAGACCACATCAACTTGCGTTAGTCCACTGTTTTCTACTTCATCAAGTTTAACATAAGGAATATCGCGTCCCATTGTATTTTGTTGGTAGTTTACGTAATGACTATCGTTATCCTCAAACCCGCCATAAGAGTAGATTGCTGTGGGTGGTTTACCAAACGCTCTTTCTGCGCCTAGCATTTGTCCACCGATAAGTGGAATGAGTGGTGCCCATGTTATTTCTTTTTTGTTCATCCGAAAAAATCCTCAAGTGTTGCAGCTACTTTCTTATCAAATTGCATTACATTAGGTGCAACATAATCATTATCAATCGCTGTCATAATTTTATTGTTTAAGAATGTACCATCGTAGTATTCAGGTTTACATATAAGTTTACGTAATCCTGTAATTACCGATTCATATTCCTGTTCGTTATTTAATAACCTATTCATCCTTTCTTTAAATTCAGCAGGAGTCTTCGGTCTTAAAAAATCTGGTATTGGCAAATGCCCTTGTTCATCATAAGATGGATGTAAGAACGGTATCACACCAGCATGTACCATTTCAATATACTTTGAAGTTACCCAACCTTTTGCGATTGGAATAATAAAAGTAAATTTAACATTATTCATTTTAGCCATTACATCATCAAGATGAATAGATCCTTTGAACCTTGCGTCTGTTTCGGTATTAGGATGTTCCCATTTACCATAAATCTCAACATCATCATGTTCATCTAATACCCAATCTTTTAATAATTTGTATCTTGACGGTTTAGCTTCGTTTAAGATAACCATAAAAGGAACATTACGATTTAAGTTGAACTGCTCAGTATGTTGATAGTTAATACAGAAACAAGTTTCCATTCCTGCATATGTTGAAGGCATTGATCTGTCATAACGATCTTGTTCTTTATATGACTTAATACTACTTACCTTATATTCGTAATCGTATTGTCCTAAAGATATATTTGGTAAATTGAATATGTCTCTTGATTGATTCATAACATACCGAGGATCGTTTACAATCTCAACATAATCAGGATTCTCTTCGTTAATCCAAATAGCAATTGGTGATGTATAATTCTTTGTCATATCAATCACAGCAGCTTTAAGTGTACGATCTTTAACTTGTTCAATTTTACCTGGGATTGTAACCGTACCAACTTGACCAACCATTAAAACAGTATAGTCTAATTTCATTGACCTACTCTTAAAGTAATCAATCACGTGATTAAAGAATCTATCTTCGTCTTTATTTTTAATACCTTTCCAAATATCAATTACATTATCAAAGGGAAATAACTCCAATGTTTCAGACTCATTTAGAGTACTGAAATCAGATCGTCCGATAATGTAAAATGTTTTGTCTGGGTTATTATTTGCGAGTGCAATAAGTACTGTAGACGGCTCGTTGTCTCCACCAATAGGAGAAAAGCGATTCCGCTTAAACTTGACCGATTTACCGATCTTTCCAAATCCAATGTTTTTCATAATATAAAGTTTGCCGTTCTGTTAAATTTATTTATCCGAATTGACCACACGTTGTCTGAGCTCTGACGAACTGAAAGAATGCCTTCTACGATTATAATGAACAGGACATAAACCTTTTCCAGTATGCTCAACATCTTTGTATTCTTCACCAACAATTCTAATATCAGGATTGATAGTTAAAATCATATCAACCAATTCTTGCTCAGTTGAGAAAGGTATTACCTCGTCTACATATTTACAAGAAGATAACTGTATGTATCTTTCAAATGGAGTCTGAACTGGTGCGTTCTTTGCATCAGGACGATCCACGGTTGGGTCAATCAATAATCCAACAATTAAATAATCGCACAACGTCTTTGCTTCTTGTAACATTACAATATGACCTGCATGAAACAGATCAAACGTTGAACATGTAAATCCGACCTTACATTCAGCCGGTAATTTTTTCCTATCTAGAAACATTTTCTTCCCTCAAAATTTCTTTAACTCGTTTAGCATACACCGTATAGAGTGGTGTTTTATCAGTTGGTAGATAATGTATATATGCAGGGAAGGATTTAAAATTTAACACTGCGTCAAGTTTTAGAACCGTAGTCCAAATACGTACGTCACTACCAAACCTGCTTACCTCAAATCCATTCTCTGATAACCATTTATAATAAATTGCATATATGTTTTGTTCTATACACCAAAACTTTCCACCCATAGATCGGTTATTACCTGGAGTTCCATACTTTGGTATAACTGAACCACCATAACCTTTTTTGTTTTTGTATTTGTGTACACCTTCCATAATAAGAACATACATATCTTTACAGGCTGCTCTTTTAAAGAACTCAAGATAATGATCGTTCTTTGTATGTACAACCTGACCCGAGTTCATACTAAAATAAGGTTTGAATCTCATCGTAGTAATATCAACTTTGTCTTTATAAATTGGATTAAGTACTGCTTCTACAAACTTACCCATAACACCTAATGCAGATTCGTTATAGAATACATAAGGTTCAAAGAAGTAATGGTCAACAGGCTTCATTAATAACGTATCGTCATCAATCATCATTGCTCTGTTGATGTTTAATATTTCGTGTACATAAGGAAAGACTAACCATTTTATTGCCACTCCGTATACATCAAGTATTCGTAACAACCACTCTTCATCAAAGAAATGCTTTACTTTATTAATCACATCAGTTGCATAGTGAATTGTTATCTTATCTGATATACTTTCTACGTTATATGACTTATTCCTATCATCTAAGATAACATGTAAATTCATATACGTATCTTCATCGTATACATTATACATCTCAAGAAAGTTTTCGATTCGTTCTATTTTATTACTTACTATGAATATATCATTCTGCATAGTCAATAATATCCAACAGATCGTTAACGCACTGTATAATAAAGTCTTTATCTGGGTGGTACTTATATACTCGAATAACTTCAGCTGCTGTTAGTGTTAACAACTCATACTTATCTATCCAATGATTATATGCCAACATTGTATTAATAACAAGATCTTGCACATGACTATCATAACGATTGATTATTAAACTTGCGATAAACTTCGCTATATCAAGTTCACGACAACCAAATACATTAGGAATAGGATCAATTAAGTACATACTGTCAGTGTCATTAAATAACATGTTCTTAATACCAAAATCTCCATGACAATAACCATACTCTAATTCAATAGCAGATAGTTTTTCAACGACATCATTAAAAGGTTCAAGGTTAGCATTAGTACAGTGATTTACGATTCTTGCTATATAATCATCAAAGGTTAGAAACTTTGTTTCGGTTGGCATCTCACTAAAAGCATCAAGAGCTTCTTGGATTAACGCCATTGCTATATAAGGATTCTCTTCGAAAAATTTAGGATCGTTTTCAATATAATCCATTGTAATCGTATCACCAACCACTCGATGAATCTCAGGTGTACATACTGCCCAACCGGTTTTCTCATACCAAAGTGCGGCTTCATGAGCGTTCTTAGCTGTCTTGTGAACAAACTTACCGTCGGTGTAAATGTCAGAGCCTGATAGGCCGCCTTCCAATTCACGAATGTCAGCCTCTACAAAATCTTCAGGTGTAATACCTTTATCGTCAATGTAATATGCTGCGAGTGGTTTATTAAAACTAAGTGCATGGTATTTTACGTTATTCTTTTCTAACCACGATTCAATTTGAGGACCATACTTAACTGCAGCTTCTTCTCTACTCCTACAAGAAATAGAACCACGAGCTGTATATATGTCAATAGTCCAACCTTGATTATATAGATCATTACATTTTTTAATTAGAGGAACGTTGGGTTTTGCATTATCCCAATCTCTATTTGATGTAAATGCTAATGTGTCATCAAAGTCAAGAACGATTCTTTTATGTAAAGACATAGAACGCTGTAGAGACATAATTAGTTCTTCTTAAAATAAATGTTTCGGGTTAGTCCACCGAAGAGGTAGGTAAAGTATAGGAAGAATGGAGCTGCAAGTGCAAGTCGTATTGTATCAGAAGTTGCACCAACCAATTCACCGAGACCGATGAGAGCTGAAATAACTCCAACAATGAGCAACACAGTTGCCACGCCAAATCCAAAATCTTTAAGTGTTTCTTTCATAATATAGTTTCCTTGTTAATATTTACTATTATAACAAATTTTTGTGCAGTTGTCAATAGTTTATTTAGCCAATCTGAAATCTGTTTCAAATTTACAGCCTGACTCGATAAAGAGTTGTTTTGACTTACTATAAGAATCAATCCATCTTTGAGGAACATCTTCTGCAGCCATTACAATTCTATTTATGCCAACTTGTATAATTCCCTTTGCACATTCATTACAGACAGGCAAACCCCACACATACATTGTTGTATCTTTTAACGATACTCCATGAAAAGAGGCATTATAGATTGCATTCATTTCAGCATGAACAACGAGTTCATATTTCAGTTCTCTGTTGTTATACTTATCTTTAGAATCATCAATACCTTTAGGAAAGCCATTATAACCAGTTGCTAGGATACGTTTATCTTTTACAATAACAGCTCCTATTTGTTTACTTGGATCTTTCGACCAACTTGAAACTTCTTGTGCAACTCGAATAAATCGTTTATCCCACTTATCTGAGTATAGGTGCATTGTTTACCATTTCCTCAATAAGATCAAAGTGTCTTTCATATACATGGAAATTTGTTGCTGTCCATATCAGATCTCCTACTTCAACCTCAAGGTCATAAGCAAGTTGATTCTGAACAAACTTTGCCCAAGCGTAATCATTATTATAACCAAAGACTGCGTCGTTAGATCTCATTACATAATGGGAAATAAGTTTGCCATCTCGAATCATAAATGTATTACTAAAGGTACACATGAAATCATTCATACCATCTCGGTTATAATCAAGATGCATTGTTGGTCGATTATAAATCATAGCAGCACGACGGCTGTTTGGATTACTTTTCAACTCTCGAAGAACATGTTTATATTGATTACCATTCTCTGCTGAATAGATACACCAACCATAATTTGAATTGATCTTACCTTCGTTAGAAGATATATCTTTCCAAATCTGTGGAGTTTCTCCTGGTATGTCATCAACATATAATGATTCAGACATATACCATTCGAGTTCACGATCAATGTACTTATATGCAGGTTTACGAATTACATAATCTTCATCAGCAAGAAACGATTCGCCGAAGACTTCGATGGTTTTTGCACCAGTACGATCAATAGTATAATCTTCAAGAAGATACTTGTTCATAATGATATTACGAATGTCTTTGACTTGTTTCATTAGATTGCTTCCAACAGTGCTTCAATATCTGATACTTCACCGATTAGATCTGTAACATTTTGGTTGTGATAAGCTCGAGCAGCTTTGCGTAAAATACTTTTAGGTACTTCTACTTCTTCAGCCAAGGCATCAATTGCTTCCTTTTGGAAACTACGTTCTCCGTCCATTCTTGTATAAGAATTGCTCATTTCTTCCATGCAACCACGGATTCTTTTCAAGTCCTTGTCACTTGATGGTAAAATTATATTACTCATTATATAGTACTCCTGTTAAATACATCTTTAGTTGAATCCTGACCTTTAATACCTTGACGACAATATGCAACAAAGAAACTTGAATAGTTAATCAAGTCTTTTGCCGAATCTTCAAGGGACTCAAAGTTAGGATCGTAATCATCTGACTGCATTGCTTCCATTACTGATTTCATACGTAGCATTTTTGCATGCATAATATCATGAATGGTTGTAATTCCGTTAGGATAGTAGTCAGCTTGTTGAACAGTCGAGTTTGGATTTTGATAATCTCTCGACTTTTTCAATTGAAGGTCAACGCACTCTTGTAGTACATCAACCGAAACTGGGTTGGTTTGTTTTGTCATATAGACTCCTATTTTAGTAACTCTAAGAAATGATCGAATACACCTGGATTATCTTTACAGACTCTTTCGAAGTTTCGTGCTAATGTTTCAAGGCCTTTCTTGTTGCCGTCTTCTCGGTACTTTTCTACTCTAGCTTTAATCTTTTCGTAGTCAAACTTATCAGCAGGATAGATCTTAGGTTTCCATACCACAGTAGAATTCTTTGGCATGCCGTAATATCTACCGTCGTCAATGTATTTAAATGGTACTCCCATAATTGTTCTCCATAATTTAATATAATATATTATATCAAAGATTCTTGATAATGTCAATAGAAACTTCGTATTTTAAGAAAAGATTTGTTGCTGCTACTGATAGGTTATCAGATTCGTTATAGGTTTCAGACCAACGAATGTAGTCTGGTGTATTACCTTTTTTGTTTGGAGTAAGTAGATGCTCAAAGAAAGCATCGTGGGGAATCATAGATATTCTATAATCAGAATCTTCAATAGTGGAAGCATCAACTAAGGCGATCCAATCACAAGCATTGTGCTTACACAGTAAACTCCACGCTCCTAATAAACCTGACGTAGGTTTGTTTGCTGTTTTGACTTCGATTCGACCTGGATAACGAATGCTACCCAAGACGTCGAATTTACCATTGACTGATTCACCTTCCGTCAGTTCAACAACCTTGGATTCACCTAATGAACCGATAAGTGATTTGTACAGATCTCCTGTACCACACAGCTTACCTTGTTTATGTTTATATAAAGCACGTTCAAGTAATTCTGTTAACTTATCCATAATCTACTCCTTAAAAGTTGTAGTCATAAAAACGAACAGGTTTATTTTCTAATAGATGACGTTGGCCGTACTTATTGAACCAACCTTTCTTTGCTTTACTATATCGAATACGTGTAACCACAGCATCGGCAATAGATTCGTAAGAATAAGATTGTTTGTTGTTATTAGTAGTATGTCCGAAGAATCCACCAACAACTGTTTCACATTTAAAATTGGGATCCAATGTTGCTTTCATTGGACGAACCTCTAAAGTAAGATCAGAAATAACCTTAGTAATTTCATAAGGACTAACATCAGAGTAACCGTAATAGTTTGCATATTTAAAATCAATCATTTATGTGTTTCCCATTTAGTTTATCAATTTATAGTACTATTATACCATAGTTTCTTTATGATGTCAATAGTTATTTGGGATTATTTACAGTATTCGTTGATTATTTTGCTAATTCTACCTGATTTCATAAATTTATGAAAGGCTTTAAATGCTTTTGTCATGTTGTCTCCTATATTGCGGTGGTTCTAATGCAACAATTGTGTTACAATTCTGTTACATATAAAATATATATACAGATAGGAGACAGTATTCATGAAAGTTATACTTCTCTTAATGTTGGCAGGATACCGTGGTTACCTTCATGTGATGGAGCAACCCATCCTTCAGGTTTCATTAGATCAGGTAACCCAAGCGGGTTGGGTCTTCCTTCTTTAATACCTACTTCTTTTGCCATGTTTGCTTTGAGAACTGCGTCCCAAGCTTTATAAGGATCGACTCCGAAGGCATCAAGAGTACCGATTGCCACTACACAAAGGTCAACTAAACCATCAACGATTTCTTCGGAGTCGATATCTTTTTGAGCAGTTCTTGTTTCATCAAGTTCTTCTTGTAGGAAGTTAACTCTGAATTCCAAGAACGCTTTCAACTTTTCTATATCTGAGTTTGCTACCCAGCTATGTGTTCTGTATTTTGACTGCATGTCAACAATATCTTTTACCCAATCTTTACTCATAATAATTCTCTCAATTCATTAAATCCACCAATTGCTTTACCATCCATTGTAATCTGTGGAAAGGTTCTTGCAGTTGGGAACTGAGTAAAGAACTCTTCTTGCGAAAAGTCCTCACCCATTGATTTATACACAAAGTCTAATTTCTTTGATTCACAAAGCTGTTTAGCCATGTTACAATAGGAACAATTAGTCTTTCCATATATTTCTATCATACGAGTTTCAAACCACCAGACCCAGGTAGGATTAAACCAGTAGTTGCTTCAATTACTTGCTTCTTCAACTCATCCATTGGTTCTACTGTAAACATTACGTGAGATTCGCCAATAACAACTGGTTCACGAGTTGCATAAGGTACGAATGGAACCATTCCAATTTTACCTTCACCAGCTGGGACTAATAGGATCGCATCAGTCAAAGTATAGAATCCTTTATCATAGGCTACTTTTGCTACAACCTCTTCGCCGGTTGATAGTCTTACAATTTGTATATCACTCATATTAAATTTCCTGTTAATTTGTTATTGTGTCTATTATAACACAGTTTAGGTTAGATGTCAATAGGTTTAACTGAAAAAGTCATCGAGGGTATTAACCTTCTCTGCTGACCATCCAACCGCATCGAGTATTGACTGTATAGGACTAAGGAATACTTTATCAAACTGAAGTTCAGTATCAACATAATCATGTAGTCCAAGTTGTTTTGGTAAAAGGCCAGGAACCGATATTACGTTCTCACGAATAGGATTAGGTACCTTTAAATATAATAGCTTGACTTTGTCTCCACCTTGTATCATTGGAAACTTCTTGCCAAGACCTTTCTCTTTAATGAAGTGGTTATACATCAAGGAACCACGAACATGCATTGGACAACCTTTTTTGTATAAGGATCCTTTTACTTGGTACTTCTTGAGTTCATTAACACCAGAAGTCTTAGCGATTGCCATAGGATCTAAGGTTTTGAACTCTTCCTTAAAATCTCCAATAAACGCTTGAGTTGTTTCTTCATCTTCATTCATAATGATTTCAAAACATTTCTTGAGTTTAGAACGACAGATCTCAGGAGTGGAAGATCTTACTGATTCTAATCCTGTTACCGATATCTTAGGAGTATCGTAGTGAACACCTTCTGAGTTCAATGTATTTAGTATGTAACGTTTCTTAGCAACAAAGATTGCTCTGTTAGTAATCTTTTCACGTTTCATTACCATTGCATTACGATAAGTACCAAGATCAGCAGCAAGCTTTTCGTAACCATCTTCAATGATCTGTTCAATTTTGGTTGAACATACACGATCAAGAAACTCTTCACCTTTATCTTTATCAATATCAGTCGTACCAAATACTTCTTTAATCATAGGACCAAAGTCAACATAGATTGAGTCAGTATCAATATAAACGATATAATCATGGCCTGTTGTACCAAGAACTCTGTTTAGGTAATTATTCACTGATTGCTCAGCGCAACGAATAGCCAACTGACCACTTGTTGTAATCGCCTCTGCCATTTCATTAATATAGTATAAGAAATATACGTTAGCAGTAGCACCATACAAACTGTTCATGGCAATCTTAATTGACATTTGCGAGTTATGCAATTGATTAATCTCACGTTTAAGCCTTATGAGCTCTCGTGGATCTTTCTCGACCTCAAACTGTTGTTCAGCAAGGATCATCTGCTTTTTAATCACGGAACGGTTATTATAGTATTCATCAATGATTTCAGGAATAATTCCTAACTTCTTATTAGAAAAGCAAACACCATTAGCAGCAACAGAGACTCCGTTACGTTCATTCTGATATTCACCTTTGAGTACCATGTCCTGAGTTACATACTCTCGATCATCTGGCATATATGTTTCTGGTGACATATTAAATTGTAACATCAAGTGAGGATATAGTGAGTTAAGATCGAAAGAAACAACCCAAGGATGCATTCCAACTTTAGGATCTTTAACATAACCACCAACAAGATCAGCAGCTCTCATTCCTGGACCACCTTTCAGTGGAGGAACAATTTTATCTTTCATCAGTTTACGATATATGGTTGATTCCCAAATACCTACTGTACCAAATGCATCATTATAGTTTACACCACCATCATAGGCAACTGTACATACCAATGCAAGTAATCCTGTTTCTTCTTCAAGACGAGCAATCAGTTGAGTATCTTTTAAATTATAGTCAAGATACAATTGAGGATTCTCTTCCCACAATCCAGTTAGCGAACCATATTCAGAGTAATCAATTTTCTTTTCACCAAGGACGGCATAAGCAATATGATCTAACTTGTATGATTCTTGAGGACCGTACTTATAACCAAACTTCTTGAAACAATCCATGTAATCAATAACAGCAACACCCATAATACGATAGGTCGAGGCAACTTTACCAAAGATCTCTCGAGAGGATTGTTTAATTGATTTGTGTGGAGATAAACGCTTTGCGGTTTCTTCACCAAGGAGTGACCTAATACGAGTAACGATATATTGTATGTCAAAGTATTCAACGTTCCAACCTGTAACAATATCAGGATAGTCAGTTGTCCACAGTTTCATAAAGTATTGAAGTAAAGCACGTTCACCATCAATACCATCAAACAATACGAACTCAATCTTGTCTTGAGGAATATCAGTAACAGTTTTTGTCTTGTCATAATCTTTACGACCAAGTACATAATATACATCGTCTCGAGAACTATGATAAGCAATAGATGTAATCGGTTTATCAGCAGTGTCCATATTTGGATAACCATCGCTGATGTCTACCTCAATATCAAACGATACGATATTTACCTTACTTACGTCATATGTAATCTTGCCTGGGTATTCTTCTTGAATAAACTGAGTAACGTAATTCGTAGAACCAAACGTCTTCATACCGTGAACACCTTTGTATTCTTCGATGAAGTCCTTTGCTTCTCTCATATCACCAAACTTATGAGGAGATACGGGCAGCGAACTATCTAAAGAACGATAACCTTCTCCACCAGCTTTAGGTGTATTAATATATAGAGTTGGCTGAAATGGTACACGATATGAAAAACGTTTGCCGTTTTCGTAACCGCGATGTAGAATGTTGTTTCCGTATCTTTCAACGGATGTATAGAATTTAGTCAATGCCATAGTGCCTTTTTATATTTGAACAACCATTATATACTAGTTGAAGGTGAATGTCAATGGTTATTGTACTAACTCCGAGAAGTTCTTGATTTTCTCGAACTTGAGGTTGTTCTCAAACTTTTCAGCGAACTGATCTCCACGATGTGATATGACAAAGATATTATCATCGTTGTTCAAACCATGTAGTGTTTCAATCAAACTCTCAATACCAACTCCATCCAATGCACCATCGAGTGTTTCGTCAAGTATCAATAGATTCGTTGATACGGAGGATCGTAATTTAGCAACAGATCTCCAAGCCAACATGATTGATAACGTGATACGAAGCTTCTCACCTTCTGAGAACGATGCGTAGGTAAACTTGTCTCTGAACCTTGAACGAATTACTTCATCAAAGTTTTCATCGAGTTGAAAGTCAACGAACAGATCAAAAGCAGCAAGATACTTGTTGATGAGTTTATTAATTACTGGAATGTACTGAGAAATAATCTTTGCTTTAATACCACCGTCTCTCAATATCAATTGAACAATGTTAAGTACTTCGTGTTCATCGAGAAGTTTAGTACGAACCGTAGTAAGATTATCAATTGCTTTCTGTAAGGCAATAAGTTTAGATGTATCAACTTCTTCTACTTCTTTCTTTGCGTTTTCAAGATCCTTTTTATAACTCATCAACGCATTCTTTGCCATTTTGATTTCAGCACGAGTTTCAGAGATCTTAAAGTTAACTGACTGAATCTGTTCTTCTATCTTTGAAATTGAATTAAGGCGTTTGGTATGAGTCTCAATTGTTTCAGTAAGACTAACTAATCCATTCTCGATTTCATCTTTCTTTTGATTCTTTTCGAGTATTTGAGATTCTTTAAAGTCGTGAGCAATACCTTGCTTACAAGTAGGACAATCATCGTTGTGTTCATAAAAGGATAGTTCTTTCTCAAACGCTTTACGATTTCTTTCGAGTTCAGCTCGCTGCTCTTGTGCGGTAGTATACTTTGCCTTTTCAGCAGGCTTATCAGAAATATCATCATATAGAACTTTCATGATTTCGTCTTGTGCATCAATCGTTGTGTTCTTTATTTCAATAGAATCAATATGACCAGACATCTTGTCTTTGATCTTATCAACTTCGATAGACTTTAGATTTCGTATTGCTGCATCGCTGTCTTCTTGTGATACGATTTTACTATCAACGATTTCTATATTATATTTGTTATCATTAATATCAGTCTTGATACTCGACATACGTTCTTTTGCCAACGTACCCATTACACTGAATACCTGAATGTCTAATAAGTCTTCAATAATCTCACGACGTTGATATGCTCTCAATTCCATAAAAGGAATATAAGTAGCGGAACCAAGTACAACGATTTGATTAAAAGCTTTGAAGTTAATACCTAGAATAGATTCTTCGAGGAATCCTTGATAGTCTCGAATAGATGCGTCTTTATTAATCATAGCACCATTCTTCCATATCTCAAAGAGATTAGGTTTGATACCACGATTAATTTTATACTTATCACCACCTGCAGAGAAATACAATTCTACAATCAGTTCTTTATTATTAATCGAGTTAACTAACTGAGCTTTATTAATATTACGAAAAGGTCGACCGTATAGACCAAAAACAATTGCATCAAGTAAAGTACTTTTGCCTGAACCATTAGATCCTGCGATTAATGTACTAGGAACTAAATTTAGATCTACTGTCGTAAATACATTTCCTGTTGATAGTATGTTTTTATATTTTACTTTCTCAAAATTGATTCTCATTATAAACTCATTGCCTCATGATATAAATCGTCCAATACAGTTTTTACTTTGCCTTTATCAATTGTAGTCTCAAGACCATCAATGTATTGTGATAATATTTCTGTCGTATCTTTTGTTTCATCAAGTATCTCATCAACACCTTCTGCATCCAAATTCAGGTGGTCATCTACTGCTCTAACATCTACTGCTCCGCATTCAGACATGCGACCCATAAACATATCATAAAGATACGCGTTGGTTCTATTTTGTACAATTACTTTAACAAACTTATCACGATATTGATCTACGTCATAATTAGCAACATCATCAACTGTCCATGTTTCATCATCATAGAATACTTTATAGAATACTCGATTAGGATTCTCGATTTTAATTATCTCACGAGTCTCGGTATCAAATACATGGAAACCTCGACTACCTTTATAATCAGACCATGTCATTTCATAAGGTGATCCAAGGTACTCAACATTGCCATATCTTGAAGGATGGTGGAAATGACCAGAGAACGCAGATTCAAAATTCTTAAACACGTTCATATCAATACCATGCGTACATAACGCACCTTTCATCATCTCGAAACCTTTTACTTCAAGGTGACCCATCAATATAGTAGCATCAGTGTTTCTAACGACTTCAAGATTCTTTTCACCGTTCTCTTTGTTGAGCCACGGAAGCATAAGGAATTTTGTAGATCCTATTTCTAACTCAGTAGCGTCGTCCTCATATAAAGTAAACTGAGGATACTCTTGAGTTAATAGATTCATACTATTGATTTCGTTAGTACTTGCGTAATAAGTATCGTGATTACCAATAAGACAATGGAAATCTATATTACGTTTTACTAAATTATCAAACAGGAATGACTTACCTGCAGATAAAGTAGCATAGTTGATATATTTTCGACGATCAAAAGTATCTCCAAGATCGAACACAGTAGTGATACCATGTTCATCTAAATACGGAAAGAATTCTTCTTCAAAAAACTTTCGTTGTACTTCATGAAATACTTTTGAATCGCCTCTAACACCGATGTGGATATCGGTAACGATTGCGATCTTCATATTACTCCTGGGTAACAGCTTGAGCGGTTTTAGCGTTATCTATCGCTGCTTGAGCATCCGCCATCATTGCTGTCAATTGGTTTCTTTGTTTTGAGACTTTGCCTTTCTTTGTCTTTGCTCGTTCCCATTTAAGTCGTGATACTTTATCCTTGAATACAACGCCATATAGGTGATCATATTCATGTAGGAAACATCTTGCGGTATAACCCTCAAATCTACCTTCTTGTGGTTTACCTTCTTCATCGTACCACTTTGCTTCAACCATATTAGGTCTTGGCATTTTAACGAACATGTCTGGGTAACTTAAACAACCTTCAACATCAAGTTCGGTTTCTTCAGATACAGAGAGGACTTCAGGATTCACGAACATCATACAGTTCTCTTTGCTTTCTCCAATAATAAACAATTTATAGTCAATACCGACTTGTCCTGCAGATAGTCCTAAACCTCTTTTGGAGACCATAAGCTCTACCATTTGATCCTTTGTTTCTTTTAGATCAACTTGCGGATTTTCAATATCAATATCATTCAACTCTTTACTCAGAATTGGATCTGACGCTTTCACTAGTTCCATAATTTACTTCTCGTCTTGTTCTTGCTGTTCTTGTTGTTTCGCTTTATTCTTTTCTTTCGCCAGCCTGTTCTTAGTTTCAAAGTCATCAATGAATTCACTGATATAGTCAGGCAGTACGCTGCCAACCATGGTTCCTGTGGAATCATCAAAGGTTTCTGAATCAAACATCTGTCTCTGGGAAGCTTTGAATTTAATATACATTTGCTTCTTCTCTTTAGAGATTCGACGTAGGAATGCATACCAAATGATTTGAGTAAAATAAGCAAACGGATTTTGAGATTTCTCTGGATTGAAGTTATGTATATATTGTAGACAATTCTCAATACCATCTGAGATCATCTCTTCCTTATACATATATCCACTAAAGTTTGGGCGTGTTGCCAATCTTTGAGCAATCATCATAATACACTTACCGATATAATCGGGGACTTGTGGTTTCTTATCTCCACCTTCTTCTGCCTCTGCTACACTTTCCCTGTAGGCTATTAGTGCCGCAAGTAGGTCTTTATTGTTTACATAGTTCCTTTTCTTAGCCATAACGAATAGACTCCTGTTTTTAATAATATAGTAATTATATCACAATTTGTTCTTGATGTCAATGGTTAATCAATGTATTTGAGTTTAATTTCACAAATATGAAAATAAATGAAAATAACTATTGACATTTGGTTCAACTCCTTGTATAATAAGTATATCTGCTTTAAAACAATAATAGTTTAAATATCAACAGTAAAGATCTTGAACGGAAATTCTTCCGTTGAGTAAATTTCAATTCTAGATTTAAAATGTTTTAATGTATAGTTTTCGTAACTACCTATAGACAAATCATCAGCAATATCATACAAGACTGCTTTCTGGGAGTCTTCAGCTTTACGTAAACTCCGACCAATTGATTGTAATACTTTAATCTCAGATTTTGAAGATGAAGCAAAGATTACGTTATCAAGCCTTTTAATGTTAACACCAGTACTAAAAACTCCATAGGATGCGAGTATATCATGTTTCTTATCAGGGTCGTTCTCAACCAAATGTCGTATGCGTTCACGTTCTTCTCCTTTTGTTGCACCATATATAAAATGTAATACTCTACCTTCTTTATGAAGCATAGGTTCGAGTATCTTACCATGTTTTTCCACAAGATCAAATAATATTAAATTGTTCTGTCCTTTTAAGGAATGTACAAGATTCTTAATAAAATTATTTCTACCTGTATGATTCACAATGAATTCACGTTCAGCTGGCCATTTCTTAACAGGTTCTTTAACTTGTCCCATTGCCTTTTTAAATGCTGCCTTCGCTTCATTGCTATGATTCAATACAATCGCTTTAACTTCAAAGTCAGCAACCGTACCTTCATCCATTAATTTCTTTGTAGATACAATTCGTTTCACTTCTCCAAAACAACCTTCAAGTACTAACCTATGAGTTTTACTTTCTGCCGATTTGAGAGTACCTGTAAACCCGTGACGATATTCACAGTGTTCAAGTTTGTGCATAATTGTAGTTAATGACTTTGCTTGGAAGGTATGAGCTTCATCACCCATGACACAACCAAATTGACCAAACCAATCCTTATCTTGTTTGACTAAAGATTGCCATGTAGATATTACTATCGGTGCTTTCGTATTCTTATCAACACCACCTTGTATTTTATATATGTCAGATTCATCACAACCATAATCAACAAAGTCACCACACATTTGATGTACTAATGAAATGGTTGGAACAATAATAAGTGTTCGTAATCCAAGTCCTTGGTAGTAATGTTGCTGAATCAAATAAATGATTAAAGACTTACCAGATGATGTCGGTGATAGAGATAAAGATCTACGGTTACGCAAAGCGTTGCTGATATATTCGATTTGGTAGTCTCGTGGTTTAAACTTGCAGTTAATCTCTTCCGCCAATTCCTCAATATATCCATCTTCGATGTTCTCCGGTTCGCCAATCTGTTTAGGTGCTTCTAGAATATAATCACGCTCATCGCAAAACTTCTTTAGGTGTGGATACAAACCAACATACAATACAGGACGCATTGGTTGAAACAGCCGAATCGTTCCATCCCACACTCTTGCTTTATATTTTGGACTGAACTGATAACCTTCTGGTTTAAAAGAAAAGAACTCTGATAGTTCAACCTTCAAACCTGCGTCGGCTTTGATTCGCATATAGACCGAATCAATATATTCTATTTCTATCTTGTCACTCATAATTGCTCTTTAAGCCAACAGGCCTCTTCCTTTCCAACTCTGAACGCAAATCCTACAGATTGAAACATACCTTTCGGTACTTGTCTCCATAAGTCTTCAGGTTCCTTTGAATAGTTTTCTTTAGACGTTGCTAATACACAACAGTCGCGTTTTAAAAAGAAATCCCAAAAGTCAGTAAAAGTCCATTCCTTTGAAAACAAAATGTCTGATGTTTCCTTTCTTGAATAGATATGCGAACGATTGATTTTCTTTGGTCTTTTGTATTCATTCTCTTGAATACGTAATGCTGCTGCTTCAGTAATACCAAT